>Ga0334882_1000812_pt1 | contig 43217 bp, 36 predicted proteins | sample GraSluR1_MG_5_FD_207226 | JGI IMG/M metagenome (GOLD analysis project Ga0334882, IMG submission 207226) | Sludge microbial communities from methane-producing bioreactor in Wageningen University, Netherlands - Granular Sludge_15_04-R1 | ecosystem: Engineered > Bioreactor > Anaerobic >... | reverse complement strand
TCAGTTTCAAATTTGCGTTCTTATCCGGTTGTGAACAACTGCCTCGCTTTGCGGCCGGATGCCGCGGAAAATTCAACAATTTACCATCAAGGCGGCTTGGTTACAATCAACAATTTCCGCTTTGGGCCTGTAATCTCACAATCGCTTCAGATGCCCATGCCTGAAAGTCGCCGGCCTGTATTCGGCGGCGAATGCGGGCCATGAGCCGCTGATAAAATGTGATGTTGTGAATCGATAAAAGAATCGGTCCCAACATCTCGCCCACGTTGAACAGGTGGCGAATCGTGCCTCTACTGAAATTTTCACAGCAATAGCAGGGGCAATCGGCCTCCACCGGACTTCTGTCGTCGGCATGTGCCGAATTCCGCAGCCTGACAGCTCCTTCGGCGGTAAATGCAAAGGCATTACGTCCGTTTCTGGTCGGCAGGACGCAATCGAACAGATCGACTCCCGCTCGAACCGCAGCGATTATATCGGCCGGCATGCCGACTCCCATGAGATAGCGAGGACGATTTTCCGGAAGAAGCGGCGCTGTATACTCGACTGTTGCCGCCATGTTCCGGTGTCCTTCGCCTACGCTGAGGCCGCCGATAGCATATCCGTCAAAACCCATGCCCATGAGCTGCTCGGCACATTGTGCCCTTAGCCGGCAATCCACGCCTCCCTGGACGATCGCAAAGAGCATCTGCCGATCATCGGCGTGCGCCGCTTTGCATTGCGCCGCCCATCGTACTGTTCTGTCGACAGCTTTTTCGAGGCGATCCTGTTCGCACGGATAGGGAGCACACTCGTCAAAGCACATGATGATGTCTGCGCCAAGCGCGTTCTGGACGCGTATGGCGGTTTCGGCATCAATGTAAATCCGCGCCCCATCGACATGACTGGCGAATTCTACGCCATCGTCGCCGATGCGGTTCAGACCGCTGAGCGAAAACACCTGATATCCGCCGCTGTCGGTCAGTATGGGTCCGTCCCAGCCCATAAGCCGATGCAGTCCGCCGAGTTGGGCGACGGTTTCGGGCCCTGGGCGTATCATCATGTGGTATGTATTGGCCAGGATCATAGTCGATCCAGTGCTTCGGATCTGTTCAGGGGTCAGTCCTTTGACGGAGCCTCGCGTGCCGACGGGCATAAACGCCGGTGTCTGTACGCAGCCGTGTGCCGTTTCAAGGGCGCCCAGACGCGCCGCCGAGTGGACATCTTTGGCTGTGATTTGAAAAAGGTCTATTGGCATATCGGTCTTTTTGGCCCCGCCCAGTATCCGTCTTGTTAGTGAATACTCCGCAGTGTCGATCGCGGGAAGTAAAAACTGAGAATCGCCCGAAATTCGGCTCCTTTTCGCGCCATGCCTTCGGCTCCATACTGGCACAGGCCGACGGCGTGGCCGAATCCGCGGCCGTCGATAAAGGCATAGGCGCCCCTGCGCCGCTCGATCCTGTAGCTGTTACTGCGAATCCTGCTGCCGCTTGGGTCCACCGTGAGGCGAAAATCTTCGGCACGAAGGCTTCTGGTGCGTCCGTTGGAGCCAGTCAGGCGAAGCGAGGCGACTCGTGCGAAATCCTCGTATTCGTTTGTCAAATCCGGCTCAACGGACACGATATCGTCAAGTATCCGCAGATGGGCATAACGTTCGGTAATGCAGCGGCTGACGTGCTCGGCAGAAAAGGCCGGCGAGGACCACTCGAAGAAGCTTGGACGAGTCACATCACGGCAATGGGGGCACGCCACACCCTGCAGTGAAACATAGTCGTCGCCGAAGACGTTGGCGCTGTTCTCGGTGTGACCTCCGCAGGTGGAACTGTAGTATGTTGGGAAGATCTTGTCTCCCTGATTCTGAGGGCATACCAGTACCAGGCCTTGTGTGGCGCGGACGGCGTCCCAGACCATCGGCGATTCGGCTGCAAGGCCGCCATAGACCTGATTGGCCTGGGTTCGCCGGACATCCCAGGATCGGTTCGTTCCGAACCTGTACTTGATGAACAAACAATAGGTCCTGGCGGCGACCGTCTGCGCCTTCAACGCCTCCGGTTCCCAGTAGCTGGGCATCTCCTCACCGATTACACCGGCCAGATAGCTCTCCAGAGGTACAGAATTGACGGCCTGCATGGATTGCATGTCATTATTGAGAGTGAGACGAAGGTTACCGCGGAAAGGCAGTTCGTTGACGCCGAAGACGAATGGCTGCTCAGGCCGGATTTCCAGGTCGGAGCCGAAGAGATGCTCGCCGATCAGAATGCCTCCGTCGACGGCAGCGGCGAGCACTGCCTGGGTATTCCTGCCGAAGTGTCCGATGGCGTCGGCTTGCAGGTCGCAGACGGTGAAGCCATTCTCGGCCCAGAGTGAGAACTCCGAGACATTGTCAAAGAGCAATACCCTAACAAAGAAGCGTGGTTCGCCGTCCATGCCAACGGTGGGGCTGATGGGGCGAGGGCGGTGTGTGGCGAAATACCACAGGCCGGCGGCTGCCAGCAGCGCTGCAAGCATTGCAACTTTGAGAACAGTCTTGCCGCGGCCCGGCCCATCCATGCCGATACACCGATCTACTCGAGCTTTCTGAGGCTCAGCCCGAAACTGGTCAAGCGATCCTTGATTTCGTTGAGGCTCGTGACGCCGAAATTCTTGCAGCCCAGGAGCTCAGCTTCCGTTTTCTGGATCAAATCGAGAATGGTTTTGACCCCAAGCCTGGACAAGGCCCTTCGCGCCCTGACCGACAGTTCCAGTTCGTCGACGCTCTTTCTAAGCACGTCCTCGCTGGCGCCCTGTACAGTCGAGTTATCCTCGGGTGCGCCGGCGCCGCCGGCGTCCTCGAGGGCCATGCCCAAAGACAGCCCCTTGGATTCGAGGATTTTCTTGATTTCGACGAGCGATGTCTCGCCGAAGTTCTTGTATGAAAGCAGCTCGGCCTCGGTGACCTTCAGGAGGTCGCCGAGCGTGAGCAGATTCATTTTCTTGAGGCAGTTGCGGCTGCGAACGGACAGTTCGAAATCGGTAATGGGTATCTCAAGTATCTTGGCCCGCTTGTCCTTGCGGCGTTCCTTCTCCTCATCGTAAATCATGACTTTGGAACTTTCGATGTCCTTTCGGAACAGCAGGGCCTTGGCATGGTTGGGGTGGACCTTAAGTACGCTGTTGACGCATTGCGAAGCTTTGTCGTACTGGCCATTGTCTTCGTATATTACCGCCAGGTTCAGAAGGGCGGCGACGTGTGCCGGAACGCGTCTGACTACCTGCTTGTAATACTCCACGGCTGCTTCCTCATCGCCGCGAAGGTCGCAGGCGTATGCCAACTGGAAAAGGGCGTGATTGTGCTGCGAGTCCAGTTCGACCGCGGTGCGGTAGTTTTTTACGGCGCCGGCATAATCGCCCTGAGCGTCAGCCAGGCGGCCGAGCTGGTAGTGGTATTCGGCGCTGACCTTCTCGAAGTTCGCGCAGCTCTTCAATTGTTTGCCGGCGTCTTCAAGCCGACCGGCCTGTACAAAGACGCCGGCTTTCTCCAGCGTCACCTTTCGCGGGTCGGCTCCGTGTTTAGCGGCGGCGTCCAGAGACGCGATAGCATCATCGTAACGCTTCATGTGCCGATAAGCTTCAGCCAGGTAAATGAATTTCTCCCGGCAGTCACGTCCCTTTTCCAGCAGCGGAATGGCCTGTCTGTGCTCGCCAAGGAGGCACAAACCGATGCCGGCGGCGAGGGTGTTTGACGTATTATCCTGCACCTTCTGTTCGAAGGCGACTCGATTGGCCTCCGCACCATTCACCCACGCGGTAAGCCTGCGGATCGCGTCGGCATCCGGCAGCTTGGCCGCAAATAAATCTACATCTGTACCTGTAATTGTCGCCATTTCTGTTTGCTCCCTTATGTTCAATGCTCAACCCGCAAAAATTGCAGGCATATTCGACCATTTTGCCGCATGGAAATACGTTGTTATGCGGCCATCGTTCGGCCAACACCGCCCCCGGACCCGTTTACAGGCATCCTTACCGCAAAACAACGGTCAAACGCCGCATTATAGACCCGCGCCGACGATTTGCAATACTAATTTTTCTCTTTCGAAAATGCCCCCGGTCACGTGGGCGGTTGCTGACAGGCCGGGTCCGTGTTGCAAGTATCGCCAAAGCAGCGGTAAATGATAACATGAGTACTGCACGTATGACGATACGGGAATCCAGTTGACACCATATATAAGCGCGCGTTATAGTCTCGGTGTTTACAGGGCGCCCGTAGCTCGGCTGGATAGAGCAACGGATTTCTAATCCGTAGGTCAGGGGTTCGAATCCCTTCGGGCGCGTTGCGCATTTCTAACTGCACAATGTTGTTTTCTGAGTGCGCTGAAGTATTATAGGCAATGTAGATTCGTAGTTGCCGTCATTTGAGCGGTGAGGGGGGATGCTGATTTGCGGTGCTCGTTTGCTTTTTATTCAGGCACGCAGTTGTGCCATCGGAAATGCGAATGATCAACAGGAGGGCCGGGTTGCCAAGCAGGCGGGGATTGGTTATTATGTACGGTTCAGGGGGACCGTATTGTGACTGTCGCCTGCTGAGTGCAGGTGCGGAGCGTAACAAAATGGAAGGAAGGAAAATGAAGAACTCGGTCGGTCATCGCGGGAGTGGGTGTATTGAAACGGTTACAAGCAGCGCAAGCCAGCCGGAAGCGAGGCGTGCGGCAAGCGGCGGAGGTCTCAGCAGGCGAGGGTTCTTGAAGAGAGCGGTGCAGGCGGGCGCGTTGCTTGGCATACCCTATGTGATTCCCGGCGCTGCGCTGGGCAAAGACGGGCAGGTTGCCGCCAGCGAACGGATTGTCCTGGGGGGTATTGGCATTGGCAATCGTGGCGGTTACGTGCTGGGATGCTTCCTTCACGAGCCGGATCTGCGGTGCGTGGCGATATGTGATACGCGGGCCGGTCGTAGGCAGGCCGTAAAGGAGATGGTAGACAATCGTTACGGAAACAAAGACTGCCAGACATACGCTGACATGCGCGAATTGCTGGCGCGCAGCGACATCGACGCAGTGCTGATCGCCACGGGGCCTAATTGGCATGCGCTGGCTTCAACATTGGCGGCTAACGCTGGCAAGGACGTATACTGCGAGAAACCATGTACGAAGAACATCGCCGAAAGCCTGACGCTTGCGGCTACGTTCCGTCGGACCGGGCGGGTGTTTCAGGCCGGCACTCAGCGGCGGAGTCTGCCGAATTTCGCTTTTGCCGCCTACCTTGCCAATCACGGAAAGTTAGGAAAACTGCACACCCTGCATGCACATCCGGGGGGTCTGGGCACGAAGATGAGCGGCTGGCCTGCCAAGGAGGTTCAACCGGATCCTGCGCAGGTGGACTGGGATATGTGGCTTGGCCCGGCAGCCTGGCGACCGTTCGATGGACGCCTTGACGGGTTCAACTTTGAAAAAGGCGGCGGCTTGACCGGCGGAGGCTGTCTGGAATGGGGTTCGCACTGCGTCGACCTCTGCCAATGGGCAAATGACGCTGACAGCACTGCCCCCGTGGAATACGAGCCGAAAGACGGACAACTGCATGCCCGCTATGGCAACGGCGTCAAACTGGTCATGCGAAACGACGGCTGGCTGCCGCTTGGTTCTTGTCCGGTTCGCTTCGAGGGCGAGAGCGGATGGGTCGAAACAGGCGACGACGGGGAGATCGTGGCCAGTTCGCCGTCATTGCTTGTGGGCAAGGGCAAGAAGATCGGCGGCTATCCGGCCGACTTCCACGTCCGCGATTTTCTGGATTGCGTGAAGAGCCGGGGACAGACGCGTACCAACGCGGATATCGCGTGCTGGGCGCATGTGACCTGTCACGCGGCCAATGTTGCGTTGTACCTGAATCGCAAGGTGACATTCGACCCCGTTAAATGCGAATTTGTTGGGGATGAGGCGGCCAACCGGCTTCGTTCGGAAGCGCTGCGGGAACCTTGGCGGCTGTAAGTCGGGCACTATGAAAAGGCATTGGGGCATTACGAGGATACTGACATGATCGAATCTGGTCGTTTTTCATTAAGTTTTGTGCTGATCACATCGGCGTTACTGGGTACGGTTTTCGGGCAGGGCGGCGATCAGCCCGGCGGCGAAAGGGAACAGAAGCTGATTGCGGTGCTGAAGTCGGATGCCGCGCCAGCCGACAAGGCGATGGCCTGCAAGCAATTGGCGGTTTACGGCACGAAAGAGGCAGTTGCAACTCTGTCGCCGTTACTGTCAAATGAGGAGCTTGCGTCGTGGGCGCGAATCGCGCTTGAGGCGATTCCGGATGCCGCCTGTGATGCCGCGCTGCGTGAAGCGGCGGGGCGGCTCAAGGGACGGCTGGCGATCGGCGCTATCAACTCCCTGGGAGTACGGCGGGACGCAGGAGCGGTGAGCGTTCTGGCGGGTAGGCTCAAAGATGGCGATGTGGACTTGATTGAAGCCGCCGCCGCGGCACTTGGGCGAATTGGTACGATGCAGGCCGGCGACATCCTGGGACGGGCACTGGCGAGTTCCAGTGCACGCGATCGGGCCGGCATTGCGCACGGCTGTGTTCTGTGCGCTGAGCGGTTTCTGGAGCAGGACAAAACGGCTGAGGCGACGAAGCTCTATGATGCCGTGCGGGCGGCGGATGTGCCGGTGCAGACTGTCCTTGAGGCGACCCGCGGTTCGGTATTGGCTCGCGGAGCCGCAGGTACGGGCCTTCTCATCTCATTGTTGAAATCGGATGACAGGCAGCAGCTTGGGATCGGATTACGAACAGCGCGAGAGCTTGCCGGGCAGGACGTGACCGAGGCGCTGGCGGCGGAATTGGGGCGATTGAGTCCGGACAGGCAGCGGCTGCTGCTGATGGCTATTTCCGATCGAAGCGATGCCGCGGTGTTGCCGACTTTGACAAAGGCGGCGCAGCCGGGTAATGCCCCTCAACTGCGGATGACGGCAGTCAGTATTCTGGAGCACTCAGGCGATGTCTCATCCATTCCCGTGCTGTTGGAAGCGGCTGCAGGGGATGACGCGGCGTTGTCGGCGCAGGCGAGGATATCGCTGTCGCGATTGGGCGGCGAGGATGTTGATAATGCGCTACTGGCGCGTTTGCCCCAGGCTAAGGGAAGGATGCTGCAGGCGCTGATCGAACTCGCGGGGGATCGGCAGATCGGCGGGGCCCTTGCAGCGGTTCTGCGGAGTACGCAAGATGCGGACGCCGGTGTACGGGGGGCGGCAGTGAAAACAGTGGGAGAACTGGGCGGAACTGCCGAGGCAGGCACGCTTGTTCGGCTGCTAATGCACTCGCAGAGCGGCGAAGAGCGGGCCGGGATCGAAAGGGCGCTTCGAAACGTAAGCGGTCGATCCAGAGCGGCGTGCACGGAACATGTGCTGCCGCTGATGAAGAGCCAGGACGGCGCCCTTAGGGTGATCGGGCTGCGAGTTCTGGCGATTGCGGGCGGGCCTGAAGCTCTCGGCGCGGTGGTTTCCGCAACGAAGGACTCTAACGAGGCTGTTCAGGATGAGGCTATTCGAACGCTTTCAACCTGGCCTAACACTTGGCCAAACGATGCGGCAGTGGCGCCGCCGCTGCTGGAACTCGCCAAATCGGGCACAAAACAGTCGCATCGCGTACTGGGCAAGCGCGGCTATTTGCAGTATGTCCGGTCGACGAAAGACTTGACGGGGGCACAGAAGCTGGCTTGTGTGGCGGAAGTGCTGCCACTTGCCGAACGCCCCGAGGAGAAGAGGCTTGCTATTGCAGCCCTCGGTGAAATTCGCGTGGCTGGTTCGGTCCAGGCGCTGACCGAACTGGCTGAGGATGCAGCCATCGGCGAGGAAGCCTGGCTGGCGATTGCCGGTCTTGCACAGACCAACATCGAGGGTGTGTCTGTTGAACAGCGCCGCAAGCTGCTTGAGACGGTCATCGAGAAATCCGGTAATGAGGCAACGAGGAGAAAGGCAGCCGCAGCCTTGAAGCAAGTGCGTTAGCGGCAGCTCTCTGCCCGTCATAATCCTGCGCGCTGAATAGTGAGGTTGTGCGTTCGGTTGGTCTGGCGAAAGTCGTCGCGTATGCGCAGATCGGCTGCATTGCACAAAGGTCCTGCTATTGGCGGACTTATTGTCGCAGGTCGTCACGTCCGCTGATTGCCTGCGTTATTAAAGCCGGTATATCAGCCACCCGCATTGAGGATATGCAGAATTATGTCGCGGCGGCTTACGATGCCCACCAGTTTGCCTTTGGTGACTATGGGCACCCGTCGAAACTCGTTCTTCATCAGGCAGCTGCACAGCGACGCAAACGAATCCGTCGCCTCGATGCAGACCACGTCGCGTGTCATGAAATCGTCGACCCGCAGACCCTTGTCGACCGAATCATCGGCTCCCTCGATCCGGCGCAGTGAAAGGGCCAGCACGTCTTTCTCCGAGAGAATTCCCACCACACGGTTCTTATCGTCTACCACCGGCAGCCCGGTGAAATCATGTTCCACAAGCTTGCGGACCGCTTCCGCGATGGGTGTACCTTTTTCGACCGTTACAACGTTGGTTTTCATAACATGCTCAATGCCGATCATGGGAGTTCCTTTCCGCAATCAACTTTCGACCAAAAGGTATCCGGACTTTTACTGATTCTACCCAGTCCGCGGCAGTAATCAAGGGCTTGGCGCGCGGCCTAAGCGGCTGTGTTTGATTTTTGGGGCAGACCTTTGTATGCTGGGTTTAAATGTTATTGGTTGTGGATTCCATTGTTGGTCTATCTGCGGTGCTTGTTTGAAAGGGTAAAACATGTCCAGTTGGGTCAAGCACATCTTCGTATCTATAACGGTAATGACCTTCTGCCTGCCTGTCCTTGGCCAGTCGAACCGCCAGCGTGCGCCGTTGGCGGGTCTGGGCGTGCGTGAAGCTGCCGAGAACGTTATCGAGCATCTGAAATTGCGGTCCGACAGCGTTATCGTGGATATTGGCGCCGGAGACGGCTGGTGGGCTGCGCAGATGGCGGCCAAACTGGGGCCCGATGGTGTTGTCCATGCCGGAGAGGTCGACCAAAGGAAGGTTGATGAAATGAAGCGCAAGTGGGCCGACGTGGCCCAGATCAGGCCTTACCTTTGTCCGACCGACGGTACGGGGCTTGAGGCGGATTCGTGCGATGTGGCTTTTCTCTCAAAGACATATCATCATCTCAACAAGGACAGCCATGTCGATTATCTTAAGCACCTCGCTGAGGTGATTAAGCCTGATGGACGACTGGTGATAATTGAGCAGCACCAGGCACTGACCCGAGGCCGCAGCGGAGCACACGCCTGGCTGCCGGGGCTGCTTGGAATGCAGGCCGAACAGGCGGGATGGATGTTTGTTACGTGTGAAATGCTCCCAAAGAGTGATCATTATATCGCGGTTTTCGTCCGCCCAGAGGCTTTTGCGGAGCAATTGGCCGGCCAGCGGTCGTCTCAATAGCCTGACCGCCCAGATTTTGCAAGTCAGCTTGCGATTCGCGGGCAATCTCCCGGCGCATATAGATGATGCTACATGTCGGCAAGGGTGTCTACACAGGGGGCAAATGCTTTTTTTTCAACGGATCGTTGAAGTTTTTTAAAAAAGTGCCTGCCGCGGCTGAAATAACAGGCTGCGGGCGTTGACAACACTGATGTGGCTATCGGTGAAGCCAAATGAATGTCAACGTTATGATTTAGGAGAACGATCATGTTGAAGTGGATTAAGAGAGGGTTGATTGTGGCCGCAGGGGGGGCTCTGATCGGCAGTATGGTGTTCGGCCGGGACATGTTCAGCTACGTCAGAAGCTCAGCAAAATGGACGCGGGCGACCATCAAGGACTCCGTTCCTGTTGAATTTGAGCTCAAGCGGGCGCACGACCTGTTGGAGGAGATTATACCGGAAATTCACCAGAATATCCGACTGATCGCCCAGGAAGAGGTCGAAATTGTCGCACTCAAAGCCGACATTGCCAAGAGCGAAAAGGCATTTGCCGAGGAAAAGAACCGGATTGCGAGTCTGCGGAACGCCTTGAATGTCCAAAAGGCCAGCTATGCTTTCGGCAATCAGCAGTATTCACGCGAGGAGCTGAAGCAGGATCTGGCATGGCGATTTGACCGATTCAAAGAAGCCGAGGTGGTTCTGGCAAGCAAGCAGCGCATGTTGTCTTCGCGAGAGGCGGGACTGCGCAACTCCATGCAGCTTCTGGAAAAGACCAAAGCGCAGAAGCACCTGCTGGCCAGCAAGATCGAAAGCCTCGAAGCGCAGCACCGGCTGGTCAAGGCCGCCGGAGTTGGTTCCGGAGTGCAGTTCGACAACAGCAAGATTGCCCAGACCGAGAAGCTCATTGACAATATCAAGAAGCGGCTGGACGTTGCAGAGCGGATTCTGGCTCACGAGAGCAATTTTGTTCAGACAATCCCCGTGGACAGCGTCAAGGAAGTTGACCTGTTGACGGAGATCGACCAGTACTTCAGCCCGGGCGACACACATAAAACCGGCGAAGTCCGCAACATCAGCGGCGCCGCAGAAGAGAAGACCGGCGGCGAGCAACTGCTGGCGGCGGGCAGGTAAGCCTTCCGGGGGCGTCGTCAGCGACGCTCCCTGTTTGGGTTGCGGCTGCCGCAAGGCTTTATCGTTGCAGCATTTAGAATGTGATGATAAAATGCAAGGCCGACGGCGGGGCATCAAATGACCAACGGCGCGGCGTAAATCAGGGACCAAGGCATGTTCAATCTGCGACTAAAACAAGCTCAATGTGCTCTGTCGGACGGACAGTTGGACGAGGCCTTTCGGCTGGTGCAGGACCAAGAGATACATCGCCATCGAAAAGGGCAGAAGCTTACCGCGAAACTGGCCAAGGCTCTTGCCCGGCGGGGCGAATCGCATCTTGCCGCTGAAAGGTATCAGCAGGCCCTGGGCGACTGCAACAGGGCGGACGAACTGGGCGGCAACCGAATCGAAGTTGCGGCACTGCGGACGGCTATATGCAAAGCGATGGAAGAGCGGCAGTATCGGCATGTACAGAGGAACCAGCAGCTTCAGGCAGCACGTCAGCGCATTGACGACGGATGGCTTTCGGTCGGGGCGGAAATGCTTGGCAACACAGATCATCCGGATGCGGAAATGCTTCGCATACAGGGCGGCGCCAAGCGCCAGTTGGCCGCCGATGCAGCAGTCAAGGTGTCAGGCGCACTGGAACGCGGCGAGATCGAAGAGGCAGTCGCCACAATTCTCAGGGCACAGCCGGGTCTTGAGGGTAATTCAGTGCTGGCTGAGCAGGCAGGGACGATTCGCGCAGCCGCCATGAAACGCGTAAAGGAGTACCTCAACGAAGGGCGGATCGACCTGGCCGACGGAATGCTCAGCCGCGTCGTTTTGCTGGGCGGCGAGACGGTGGAGCTGCGACAGTTGCAGGATGCTGTTGTCATCTGCCGCAGGGCGGCTGCCGCGGTGTCGACGGGACAGGCCCGCGAGGCTCTTACACTGCTGAGCCGTCTGTCGCTGATTCTGCCGCATGCCAAATGGGCCGACAGTGCTCGGGGCAATGCAAAGCAATGTGCCGAGGCCTTCGAGGCTCTCCTGGCGGGCCCTTTAGGATTTGTGCATAGCCGACACGCGGCGGTCGATGCGGCCGCACCTGAAGCCGCACCACCCGGGATTGCTGCTGAGACGGTGGATGCAAGGGATCGGTCCGACGGCGAAGATTCTCATAATACTGTTCTGCCATCGCGTTTTGTGCTGCAAGTCGACGGCGTGGGCGCATACATGGTCATGCGGCAAAGCTGCGTGACGGTAGGGCCGATCAGCTCGTCCCGTCGACCTGCGCTGACGCTCATGGCCGGGGCGAACCTTCCGGTTGTTTCGATTGAGCGGCAGGACGAGGACTATTTTTTGAGTGCCGATGAGCCGATCGGCGTTGGCGAGGCGGTTACTACCAGGAAGCTGCTTGCCAACGGAGACAAAATAGCCTTGTCGCCTCGCTGCCGCATGAAGTTCGAGGTCCCAAACGCCGCCAGCAATACGGCGGTTCTGGCTCTGTCCAGCGCAAAGTTGTCACGTCCGGACATCAATCACGTCATTCTTATGGACCGGGATATCCTTATCGGCGCAGGCATGACGCACCACATTCGCACGCGCGACGGCAGTGATTCGGCCGCGCTGTTCGTGCGCGAAGGAAGACTCTACTGCCGCACCCGACAAACCGTGATGCTGGAAAGCCGCCTGCACGATGTGCATCTGCCGCTGCCGGTGGGCGTGCCCTTCAGGATCGGAATGCTTGGCATGGTGATTTTAAATGCCGGCAGTGATTTGCCCCATCAGGAGCTTGAGGCGAGAAGATGACAACACATCAATATCAATATCAATACGGAGACAGGCCGCTGGACGGCTACACCATACAGCGGGGAGTGGGCAGAGGCGGCTTCGGCGAGGTCTACTACGCGGTGAGTGACAGCGGGCGGCAGGTTGCGCTCAAGGCGGTGCAGACATATGAGCAGATCGAACTTCGCGGCATCAACCACTGCATGAACCTCAAGAGCCCGCACCTGGTCACCATCTTCGACGTCAAGTATAACGATAAGGGTCGGCCGTTTGTGATCATGGAGTATGTCTCGGGGCCGTCTCTTGCCGATATTGTCAAGGACTCACCCGGCGGGCTCGGCACACAGAAGGCGGCCTTCTTCCTTCGGGAGATTGCCAAAGGTCTGTCATACCTGCACGAGTCAGGTATTGTCCATCGGGACCTCAAACCGGGCAATGTCTTCTATGAGGACGGCCGCGTCAAGATCGGCGACTACGGTCTCAGCAAAGCCATAAACACCAGCCAGTGCACCGGGCAGACGATCACCGTCGGAACCGTTCACTACATGGCGCCGGAAATAGGCGAAGGCCGCTACGACCGCAGCATCGACATCTATGCACTGGGCATCCTGCTCTATGAAATGCTTACAGGGCAGGTGCCGTTCTTCGGCAACAGCCCGGCCGAGGTCCTCATGAAGCACATGACGGCCCAACCCGACCTCAAGAACATCGACGAGACCTTCGCCCGAGTTATCCGCAAGGCGCTGGAGAAGGACCCGGCCAAGCGGTACCGGACGGTGCAGGAGATGGTTGAAGACGTTTTCGGCAGCGAGCACGTTCGCAACAGTGTCTCGCAGTTCTCCCCGGAGAGCCTCTCCATAGTTGCCCAGCGAATCGCCGCCAAAGTCAAGCCCACACCGGAACGCGCACCAGGCTCGGCGAGCGTTCCGCCGCCGCAAACGCCCAGGACTCCTGCACGGTTGCCGCTTAATGCGTATGAGGCCGGCGCTGCCGACCCCATTGAGAGAAGTCAGCGTATCAAGCTGGCACTGATTGCCGCAGTCGCTATCGCCCTGGGCATAGGCGTGAGCACCCATCGCCCGATGGATCCGTGGCTGAGCGGCACGGGCGGCTTTGTTATGATCCTCGCGACTGCCAGTGTCATCGTTCTGTCGCGCTGGCGATGGATGACCAATCTTGAACATGAAAGCGCCTGGCTCAGGCAATTCGCCACCGCCGCCGTCGCGGCGCTGCCGCTGGCTGCACTTTGCGTGCCGTTTGCCGGCCACAATGGCGTCTTCGGCAAAGGAACATGGCTGGCGATGGTAATTCCTCTGGCGTTCACCGACTGGTGGAAGATTTCCCTGCCCAGCCGATCCAGAAGGGTGTCTCTGGGCCATGCGGTCGCGCTTGCACTGTTCGGCTTCATCCTCGCCATGATCTTCCGAGGCGCCGGTCCGCTGGCTTTCGGCGTTCTTGCCGGAATCTCGCTGGCCGTGCAGATGGTTGCACCATTCGGCGCGGCAGTCTCCAATGCTGCGGCGGGTGAGCATCGGCAAGACGCCTCGCCCGCACCAATCCCGACGCCGCCTGCCGCGCCGCCGACATATGCCGCAGGCGGTCAGAGTCGTACCGCCGTTTATGCCAGAGGCGACGTTTCCGAACACAAGCGGCTTTATGCGCTGATCTTCTCAGGCTGTGCGCTTGCGGGCATCAACGGCCTGCAGCGATTCTACGTAGGCAAGATTTGGACCGGGATACTGTGGCTTTGCACAGCCGGGCTGTTCGGCATAGGTCAATTGATCGATATCATACTCATCGTCGCGGGCAGCTTTCGCGATCGTCACGGCCGCAGGTTAGTCATCTGGGAGGATGAGAGCGAGTTGTCTCGAACTGCTGCAGCTCAACATGCGGCAGCCGCCCCGCCAATTGAAGCGGCGCCGGCGGCTGCCGGGCAGGCACACATGCCGACGCCGAAGAGCCAGCCGACAACAATCGTTGTCCGTCAGCCGTTTGACATTCTCGGTGGTGTTTTGGGCTTTGCAGGTTCAATACTGCTCCTTGCTGCAATTCTCATCGGCCTCAGCGCCGCGCTTCGTGCTCCGTCAATAATAGCTGCCGGCTTCCCCAACCCAGCGATCGCTCAGCGGCTCACGGAGGTTTTCGGCTACCCAGAATGGCCGCGAATGCTCGAACCCCTCTTTGCTCGCATTATGGTCTTGCTGCTTGTGGCCGCGGCGACGCTTCTGATAATCGCCCGACGGCGCAAGGGACCGGGACACATACTCCGCGCAGTTGTCGGAACGCTGTGCCTGCTCGGCTTCATGCAGATTCTGGCCAGGATTTTCATGCGTCTTGACGCGACGGAATTGGCCGCATCCCTGAGCGCCGGCAAACTCGGTCCGGCCCTTGAGATGCTCCTTGCGCGCTTTCCGGACAACTTTGCCGCCGCCTTTCCCGCGGGACTGTTCATTCTTGCGGTTGTCATCCTCAACTGGCCGCCGTCGAGACGGCTGAACGAATTAAACGCCATCAATCATGGAGTCAACTGAAATGGCTGCACCAGTATTCTTCTTAGGTCTGCCTGTGCTGCTCGGGCTGTTCATCCTTCCGATCGCGCTGCTCATATTCCTTATTGTGCGTTTTGGAAAGGACCGCCCGTGGGTTGTCATTGTCTTCGTCGCGGGCTTGGCGCTGCTCATTCTCGCCGGCATGTCCTTCTTTGTGGCGATTCCTCACGATGTCAAGGCGCCCGCCGCGTACATGGGAGTTCGCCCAACCCCTCGCGTGGCTTGGGTAAGCATTATTCTGCCCTTTGTGCTGCTGACTGTCCTTGTCGGCATAATCGTGGCCTTTGTCAAGGGCGGCAAGCCTGTGCGAATAACGATCGGTGTCCTCTTTGGCCTGGCACTGCTATTATTGCCCCTGGCCGGTCTGTTCGGTGTCCGCCTCAAAGTCGCCCGGCAAAATGCCGTGGGGCATGCCACAGCCGTAGTCAGGGCTGCCGGTTCGGACGCTGTGTGGCATGAAGCCTTGGCGGACCAGTATCCCGCCGATGTCTACCCCTCACGCAGGTCCGCCGCCCGTGCGCTCGGTATCCGCCTTGCCGCCGCCCTCGACGAAGCCTTGCCCGGGCGTCGTCAGGACACCCGGATTGGGTTCGTTAAGGATCCCGCCAACCCGGGTCTCGTCGAGATACTCACAGAAGGCTATGGAACCCGCGGCGGAACAATGACCTTGTCGCCGTCGCCCGACGAGCCGGTTACCGTCAGTCTCAAACTTATCGACGTGCAAACAGCCCCCGCGCCCTGGTCGGTCGGATCCGAGCAGGCCGAAAGCGGTACTCTGCAGGCTGTTGCTCAGATCAAGAACGGTACATCCACAACCGTGACCGCCGACTTCGTCGCCAAGCCCTGGGTCGAAAACATCTCCGCCTTTGTCAGTCGTGATCCGTCCCGCCAGTTTGCTCTTGCTCGTTCTCATGGCTCTTCTACCACCCCCGAAGAGGCCCGTGCGCAGGCGGTTGACAATGCCCGCTCGATCGTATCGGATTTTATTCGCCGTACCCTCCCCGGCCAGGTTCCCCCTGTCCATGAAGCGGACCTCGAGTCCCACGGGCTGATAGCCGATCGATTTTCTCAGCGCCTTTCCGGCGGCATGGCGGGGCCGGTCTTTCGTGAAGCAGTCCTCGTTGATATCTCCGGACACAGACTCCAGACCCTTGTCGCAAACAGGAAGAATATCCATCGGCAGGAGCGAGTCACCTGGGCCCGGCATGCCCTCACGCTCGCCGGAATGCTCGGCCTGATTACCGCCGTCTACGTCTTTCTTAATGCAGCCACGCGCGGATACTACACGGCCGCCCTTCGCACAGCCGCCCTCTTTGCAGTTGCCGCCGGCGTGCTTTTCCTCTTGCTGATGGCTTGACGAGATGGTAGAAGTATACCATTTGGACGGCCGGGAGATATGGGACAGATCAGCGAGGCGGAACAGTTTCTGCTAAACCAGATTCGTGAGGGTGATCAGGATGCGTGGTCGCGCTTTGTCGAACGCTACCGCGGGCGGCTTCTGAGCTTTGCACAGATGAAACTGCCGCAGCGTGCCGACGCCGAGGACATCGTGCAGGACACCTTCGTCGGCTTCATCACGCACCTGGCCAATTGTCGGGGCGAGTCGAGTCTGGAAACGTATCTATTCACCATCCTTCGCCGCAAGATCATCAATTCCTACCGCAGCGCCCATGCACGGTATGTCTGCCTCGTTCAGGACGTATACAGGATGCCGGCTGAAGAAGACTCCGGCTCCAATGTATACGAGTACCTGCCGGCCGACGAGGCGACGGCAAGCTTCTACGCGAGAAGGGATGAACAGAGCGATCTGGTGCGGCAAGCCCTTGCCGGCGCGCTGCAGTCGCTGGTGGACGGTTACAAGAAGACTCTGAATTTTCGTGACCTTGAGATCGTCGAGCTGCTGTTCTACTGCCAGTTGGCCAATCAGGATGTTGCCCGGATTGTCGGACTCAATGAGAGGAATATCGCGGTGATCAAGCACCGCTGTCTGAAGCAGGTGCGGGAGCTGGTTGCGCGCAGCGTAAATGCCGATATGCCTGAAGACGGACTGGAGGACCTCTTAACCCAGGTGTGGGAGGCCGGCCGCATGAGCTGCCCAAAACGAAGCACCATCGGTGCTTTCCTGCTCGAAACTCTCGACAGCGCGTGGCATGACTATGTCGGTTTCCATCTGAATACCCTGGGGTGCAATTTCTGCCGAGCCAACCTGGATGATCTGCGAAAGCAGACCGCCGAAGACGAATCGAAACGGGTGCAGGCTCGGATCATGGAATCAACCGTCGGATTTCTGCACAAGCCCCGCTAAGCCCGGCTCATCGCCAACCTGTTTCACTATCGGCCTCGTCGCGGCGGACCGTAAGGTCTCCAGGGTCGGGGATGTCCGAATCCGAAACCGACGGAGATACTGCTGCCTCGATAATGCCGCCGCGGGCTGTAGAAGTAGGACGTTCCTATGTATGTCCGCGGATAGTACCAGTCGTCATACCACGGATCGTCTATTATGACGACCCGTCCGTGAGGATGGTGCTCGTCATAGACGACAACCGCATCCTCGCGCAGCGGCACCTTGACCCATGTGCCCTCGCCAGGCACATCCGAAAGCGGCGGCAGGGGGGGCGGATTGCCGCTGTCAGGATCGTAAGCCTCCATCAGCTTGTTGTATTCGTACATCGTCCCGGCACGGTAATGCCACTGGTAAGCCTGCTGGCGGCTCGCACAGCCTCCGGCAAGCATTAATCCCCCAATCGCTATGTAAAACAAGGTATGTCGCATAATTTCCGCCTTTCATTGCCGCCTGTCATTGTACGCAAAAGAACATTCGATTGCAAGAAGCTCGCAACCCGCGCGCGGTTGATTGGCCGTTTCATGTGTTTTCAGGTTCCATGAGCTGCTCGTTTTGCGCCACGACATATGTACAAACCAGGTCGCCCGTTACATTGTTCATCGTCTCGAACATGTCCAGAACCGGATTGATGCCCATCGCCAGCGCGACAATGATCGCTACCTGATCCGCCCCCAGACCCATCGTCTCCAGGATGATGAAAAGCAGCATGAGACTGCCGCCCGGAACACCGCCCGCTCCGATAGACGCTAAGACAGTCGTAATAACGAGGACCGCAAGACCCGACACGGTGAGGTGTATGCCGAACATGTTCGCCGCAAGAACCGCGAACATCGGCAGATGCACGCAGACTCCATCCATGTTGATCGTCGCCCCCAACGGCAGGGAAAAACCTGCCAATTCATTCCGTACCCGCAGGCGACGTTCGGCCGTCCTTATTGACACCGCAAGTGTCGCCGCACTGCTCCGCGTCACCAATGCCATGATCATGGCTTCCTTCATTCGGCTCATAACGCCGAATGGATTGCGCCGCGTCGTAACAAGCATCAGAGCCGGATAAACGCACAGCACCATTATGCCGATGCCAGCAAGCACTCCCACAGTGACGCTGACGTAGGGCCCCACGATTGTCGGACCGTAACGCCCGAAGTTGACGGTCGTCAGGGCGAAGACGCCTACCGGCGAATATTCCAAAATCCAGCCGACCAGCCTGAACATTGCATCGCGGCAAGCCTCCACCATCCCGATGAGTCCGGTGAGCCGCTCGGCTTCGGCAGAGCTTTTGGCCCGCTCGATCGAGACCCGCACTGCCAGCCCGAACAGAATCGAAAAGACGATAATGGGCAGGAAGTTCCCCGTCGCCAGCGCCTCAAAAGGATTGGTGAACATGCGGTAGACCATCTCGACCAGGGTCGCCGTCCCGGTAACCGCAGGAGCGGCCGTCTCGGACACGGGTTCAGAGGACCGGGCGATTGCCTCCCATCGCGCAAGATCGGCGCCGCTGCCGGGATTGATCAGCATCGCCAGAAACGCCCCCACGACCGCCGCCAGCAGCGAGCACAACAGATACCAGCCGATCACCTTGACGCCGACCCGGCCGAATTGGCGCACGGCAAGTTGCGATGCACCCGAAACCAGGGAAAAAAACACCACGGGAATGACGATCATCTTCAGCATGTGCACGAAGACCGTCCCAAAGGGTTCTACAACCCGCAGGATCGCTGCCACCTCGCCCATTCCGGCGGATTGCCGCGCAGTCCAAAGTGCCGCCCCGACTGCAGCCCCCGCCGCAAGGCAGGCAAGTATACGGACGATCAGCGACACACGGAAATACCACGCAAACAGCTTAGTCATGCCATACCCTTTCGCAATGCTTCCGCCAAACACCGCGAGTATAGCCCCTGACCGTCTGAGCGGCAAGTGCGCCGGTCTTTTCCTCAACGCAAAAAAAACGGCGCCGAAGCGCCGTTGCGTCTGATATGGCGCCGCCGGTTGCGGCGATTCAGACTTCTATTCTTCCTCCATGCCTTCCTCTATCATGTCCTCATCGCACGTGCATTCATCCGCGGGCAGCCCGCAGCCGACACACACACCGTCTTCGATGTCCATGCCGCAGGTATTACAAGGCGAACATCCACATTTCTGGCACATAAAGCAAACCTCCCATTCTTTCAAAACATTGATATGCTAACCCGCTTACCCCCGGCCCAAGGCGCCCGCGCACGTGCGCCGCCGGCCGCATTCCGCATATCGACAAACAGCGTCCGCCCGCATTAACAAAAAAAACCGCTCCAGCGGTTGCGTAAATTTCCTAATCGGCAGTCTGCCAACTGCCGATTGCACGTCACGGGGACTGTCATAAAACTGAGCGGTTGGTTCCGCGGGTACCACTTCGGCGCGCATAGTGCAGTTTGGAAGAAGGAATAACTATGCCCGGCAGCTACCTGTCGTGCGAAGTGAAAATCATTGGAGGCAATATGAGAGACTTGCTCAAGAACACCTGGAGGGAATTTCAGGACGACAATGCCATGACGCATGCTGCCGCACTTGCATTCTACGCATTATTGTCGTTGATTCCTTTCCTCAGTCTCGTTCTGCTGATCATAGGCCTTTTCATGCGAAGTGAAGCCGCAGCCGACCAGATTCTGGCCTTCGTGAAGGACTTCGTCGGACGCGACGTGGCCGACATCCTCGCCGCAATGTTCGAAAGATCCGAATCGTATGGAGGTCGCGCAACATCAATCACCGGCATAGCCGTGCTTCTGATAGGGGCAACGGTCCTTGTTGGCCATCTGCAAAGGGGCCTTAACCAGATATTCGACGTTCAGCCCCGTAAGATGGGCGCCGGCGAAAAGATCAAGGCTTTCTTCAAGCGAAAAGGCAAACTCCTGCTGACCGTCGTGGCGGTCGCCGTCGCGGTGATCGGCTTGCTGGTAATCTCGTTCGGCCTGAGTTACGCTGTTAGGTCCGTTGGAGCACCCTCATGGCTCTACAGCCTGCTGCATTATATAGTCGCGTTCACTGTCGCCTATCTGTTCATCGCATTTCTGTTCGTCTTCATTCCCGATACAAAGCTGTCATTCAAACAGACTCGCATCGGCGCTTTGGTCACTACCATTCTGCTGATAGCAGGCCAGGTGGCAATGGGTGTCTACTTCAGGTACTCCAACAAGGAGCAGATGTACGGGTTCATGGGCAGTCTGATCCTTTTTGTTCTGTGGATATACTACAGTGCCGTGGTGCTTTATCTTGGCGCAGAGTTGACGCAGGTCCTGGCAAAACGGCAGTCCTCCCCGGCCACAGGCAGTCCCGGCTCCGCGCGGTGAATGGGCCGGTCTTTTATCTTGAACATGACGATCTGCCCGGTTAAATTTGGCGTCTGCTCCGGGCGACGCGACCCGGGTACATGTAATCGATATGACGCGAGGAGCCGAACATGTTCACGGCGATGAGATCGTTTATAGCCGACCAGCTCAAAGAGATCAGCGAATCGGGCCTGTACAAAGCCGAACGGACCATAACCAGCCCGCAGCGGACGCATATCAACGTTTCCGACGGCCGCCAAGTGCTCAACATGTGCGCCAACAATTATCTCGGCCTTTCCGATAGTCCCGACCTGATAGCCGCCGCAAAAAGCAGCCTCGACAAATGGGGCTTTGGTATGTCCTCGGTCCGCTTCATCTGCGGCACGCAGACCATCCACAAGCAGCTCGAGCGCAGAATTGCCGAGTTCCTCGGCACTGAGGATGCGATCCTGTACTCGTCCTGCTTCGACGCCAACGGGGGGCTGTTCGAGACGCTGCTCGGACCCGAAGACGCCGTCATAAGCGACCAGCTCAACCATGCCAGCATCATCGACGGCATCCGTCTCTGCAAGGCGCAGCGCCTTCGCTACAACAACAACGACATGGCCGATCTGGAAGCCAGGCTCAAGGACTCACAATCCGCCCGCTTCCGCATGATCGCCACTGATGGCGTATTCTCGATGGACGGACATATTGCCAAACTCGACAACATCTGCCAACTCGCCGACAAGTACAATGCCCTGGTGATGGTCGACGACTCTCATGCTGTCGGAGTTCTCGGTGCCCGCGGCCGGGGCACTCATGAACACTGCGGCGTCATGGACAAAGTCGACATCATCACCGGCACCCTCGGCAAGGCGCTCGGCGGCGCAAGCGGCGGATACACCGCGGCCCGCAAAGAGATCGTTGAACTGCTTCGTCAGAGAAGTCGCCCTTATCTGTTCTCCAATACGGTCGCCCCGACTATCGTCTCGGCCTCTCTGAAGGTCCTCGACATGCTGTCGACGTCGACTGCCTTGTGCGACAGGCTGCGTGAGAACACATCATACTTTCGCCGAGAAATGGCCTCATCCGGCTTCACCATTGTTCCCGGCGAGCATCCGATAGTCCCTATTATGTTGGGCGACGCAGTCGTTGCCCGCCGAATGGCCGACTTGCTCCTGGACATGGGTGTCTACGTGGTCGGATTCTCCTATCCGGTCGTTCCCAGGGGCCAGGCCCGTATCCGAACTCAAATATCCGCCGCCCACACCAAACACGACCTCGACTTCGCCGTACAGCAGTTCGCCGAAACACGGCGAATTCTTGGTCTCTGAAAGCCCTTCAAATCCAACAGAAATGGGGCTGTACAGGCCCTCTTATGCAGGTATAATCGCGAAATGAACATACGAAATGCCAAAACAAACGACGCCGAAGCCATTAGTTCGCTGATATCCTCCTATGCCGAGTTGGATCGGATGCTCTTCTGCTCGGTTTCCGACGTTTACGAAAAGTTGCAGATGTTTCAGGTCGCCGAAGAAGAGGGCACAATAGTCGGTTGCTGCGCGCTTCAGGTTGTCTGGTCCGATCTTGCCGAAATCAAATCGCTTGCCGTTGCAAAAGACTGCTTTGGCAAAGGCGTCGGCCGGGCACTTGTCGAGGGAGCTGTTGAAAAGGCCCGTCGGCTCGGCGTCCGCCGAGTCTTCACGTTAACACTGGAACCAGCCTTCTTCGAGAAAGTCTCTTTCCATCGCGTGGACCGTGACAGCCTCCCCATGAAAGTCTGGAGCGACTGCGCAAAGTGCTCTAAACAGGATCATTGCGACGAAAGGGCGCTCATTCGAGAGACTTGATAACATTCATACCAACCAACTGGTATGTATCGTGGCACACTTATCCACACTGCAAGGGCCCGCTGTTCAGGCCAAATGCTGTTACTCCCGGCGAGTCATCCGACTTGACGCTTCTGAAAGAGTGCAACAGCCAAAGTAAGGATGCCTGCCGAGTACAGCACTGCGTACACTACCCCCACAGCAAGGTACTTGGCGGGTACCGACGCTCCCTCATAAATGGCGTCGCTTATCCAGAACACCTGGAAGTTGGGAACGATGACTCTGCCCACTTTTGCCCACAGGGCAGTCTCCGCGAAGCGCCCGAACAAGTAGTCCGAAATAAGACCGATAAGGAATGCCGACGTGCAGCAAACCAGTGTCAGGACAAGATTCATGCGAGTCGAAAACATGACCGCCAGGGCCACGATAATGATCACCGCCATATACAGCAGGACGGACCCGTAGATTTCGAACATTTCAAAGTGGTTCTCCGCCGGATTGACCCGCCACTCACTGTCGACCACCGACAAAAAAACAATCCCAAGGGTAGAGAGGATTGCCAGAATAACGGTCCCGGCGGCGCCGAATGGCCAGTCGTAAGTATAGTTCAGAAAAGCTGTTAAGAGCAATGTTGTTACCAGCACTACGATCGCGGTAACAAGAACCGGCCAGTCGTGCGTGTCAGTTACGTTTTCAAGAACGCCATGGCGTATGGTCATCAGAAGTGCTATGGTGCAAATGTAGTGAGCCAGCCCGACGGCTGCTGCGACCCCCAGAAACTTGCCCGCAATAAACGTCGGACGACTGACCGGCTTCGACAATACCGTGGTGATAGTCCGCGTTTCAATTTCTTCAGTTACAGCGCCCGTTGCCGAAAATATTGCTATGAACAAACCCGATAGAAACAGCGTACTTAGCCCTATCTCACGGAGAAGTTTGATATCTTCGTCCAGAGTATACATTGTTACCGAAGGACTCATCAGGAACAGAAACAACGCAAACGCCATAATCACGGCGTAGACAGGCTGGCGGATAGCTTCGGTAAAAGTGTTTCTTGCGATAACGAGCAGTTTCAGTATCACGGTTTTTTCCTGACAAAGCAGTGGTTTGGACTATAAGCACATGGGCGATATCGTTATAGTACTCCGTTTCACGCTTGTAAAGCGTCGATTGGTTAAAGATATCGGTAGTATACAAGTTCCAATTGAGAATTGTTCGTGATCAGCGGGAAATAGCAGATGAAGTTATCCTCAAAGCGGGCAAGGCAGGTGGCCATCGTCGGCTTCATCCTGAGCGTTTTATTCTTCGTCGCGGTCTTCGTTATTGCCGGCTTCAACAAGTCGTGGGCCTCTGTGGCCCTCAGTTGGCAGATATTGGGCGGGGGGCTCATCTGGTTCGTACTGGTCGTGCAGTTTCATCAACGAAGTCTTGCCGAACAGGAAAAACTCGATATCGATCAACTTGCACAATCCAGGCGAAGTGAGACTATCTTCCAGGCTGACGCCGAACGAGGCCAGCTTTTCGCGGTCGCACAGCAGCGCCTCAAAATTCTGGAGAAGTGGTTTATTCCCGCTTTTAGCGTTCTGATTGCTGCCTATCAGATTACTTTGGGCACGTTGCTTCTGCGGGGCGTAGAGGCCGCCAGAGAGCGAGTCCTTGAGTACAATTATCTTGCCGCCGTGCTCATGGTCGCAGTGGCATTTGTCAGTTTTCTGCTTTCGCGTTACGCAACCGGCATGAGCGCCCAATCCGAGTGGAAACCCTTGCGAGCCGGTGGAAGTTACCTTCTGAGTTCGGCCGTACTGGCCTTTCTGGCGGCAATCGCCATGGCGCTCTACCATTTCAAACTGGACCTGATGATCTATGTGCTGTCGTGGGCGATTCCGATTCTCATGATAGTGCTCGGAGTTGAGACTGCGATAAACGTCATACTTGACATCTACAGGCCGCGAATTGCCGGCCAGTACAGTCGCAGCGCATTTGACAGCCGTTTGCTTGGAATGGTAAGTGAACCCGGCGGAATCCTGCACACCTTCTCAAGCGCAATTGACTACCAGTTTGGATTCAAGGTTTCGCAGACCTGGTTCTACAAACTGCTCGAGGAGGCGATTCTTCCTCTTGCTCTATTCTGCATACTGACGCTTTATCTGCTCAGTTGCATTCTCGTCGTGGAGCCCGGCCGCGAAGCCCTCGTGGAGCGGTTGGGTTCGTTTCACCGGATCACAGGCCCGGGCATCACGCTGAAATGGCCCTGGCCGTTCGACATTGCCCGCACCTTTGACACTGAACGTATTCAGCAGGTCAATGTCGGTTTTGAACTCGCCGAAGGCGAAGAGGACAGCCGCGAACCCTTGCTTTGGGGTGAGAAACATTACAAGGAAGAGGACAAACTGCTCGTTGCCGCCGGATCGGAGGCCGGTGACCAGAAAGGCGCCCCGGTTAGTCTGGTGGTCGCGGCAGTACCCGTCCAGTATCGAATCAAGAACCTGAAGGACTATGCATACAACCACGTCAACGCCCGCCAGGTCCTGCACGCGATATGTTATCGTGAATTGGTCAGGTATGCCGCCAGCGCAAAAGTCGAAACCGACGGCGATGACGACGACAATGGCCGCCGCAGCCTTTTCGGCGCGGGGCGCTCCGCAGCGGCCGAATTCCTGACACACCGGATCACCCAAAAAGCCGACGAGGCCGGACTCGGCATCGAGATCGTATACCTGGGCCTGGAGGGAGTCCATCCGCCGCCCGACGAAAACGTCGCCCAGACGTATCAGGAGGTCATCGGCGCAATACAGAAGAAATACGCGGCTATCATGGCCGCGCAGGCCGAACAAAATCGCGTGCTTATTTCGCTCGCCGGCGGAGACGCTGAATGGGTCGACGGACTGTATGACATTGCAAGGCGATACCAGCGCGCAAAGGAAACAGTCAAGGGCAAACGGGACCCGCAGGAGATTCGCCAGGCAGAAGAAGCCGTTGAGGCTCTACAGCAGCAGCTCAATCACGCCATCCGCGCTTCCAGCGGAGACATCTTCCGAACCCTCAGCGAAGCATCCAGCGATGCCTTTGAAAAGGTCGTCCTCGCCGAGGCCACCGGCAGACGCTACGAGAGCCAGCTCAAGGCGTACAACGCCGCAAAGACCATATACCCCCATGAGTTGCGCCTCGCGATGCTGGAAGAAACGCTGGCGGGCATTCGCAAGTACGTTATCCTCGCCGAAGAAGGCGACGACGAGGTCTATATCATAGATCTGCAGGAAAAGCAGACCCCAGATCTTTACGATCTCAACATGGAGGCCCTGGAGGCCATCCGTTCTAACAGGTAGATGCAAGTCGATTCATAAGAGGGCAAGACTGACATGAAGAATGTGTGGGTACTGGCGTTCGTGGTAATCATCCTGATGGTCCTGGGACTGTTTCTTTTCACGTTTCAGGTTCGCGAAACCGAGATGAAGCTGGTGACGTTTTTCAATGAACCGCGAAAGACGATTCAAGAACCCGGATGGTATTGGCGTTTGCCGCCGCCGATACACGTGATCCGAACATTCGACCGTCGCAGCTATCTCTACGAGACGGTCCTGGAGGACACGACCACGCGCGGCGGTGAACCGATTACCGTGACCAGCTACGTCGTCTGGCGCATCGAGGATCCGCTGAAGTTCCTCGAATCCGTCAAGGACCAAAAGGGCGCCGAAAGGGTGCTCTCAAGTCTGCTGCGGAATACGCAGAACTCGGTCATCGGCAAGTACTACTTCAGCGACTTCGTCAACTCCGATCCGGCTCTCATCAAGCTCGAAACGATCGAGGACGAAATGTCCCGCAACGTCACCGCACATGCCTCCGCCCAGTACGGTATCGAGGTCCGCACCGTGGGCATTCGCCGTCTGGGCATCAGCGAGCTCGTGACCAAGGACGTCTTCGAACGCATGAAGAAGGATCGCGAGCGAATCACGCAGAAGATCATCGCCGACGGCGATGCTGAAGCAACCAAGATACGCAAGGACGCCGAATCGAAGCGCAAGGAGCTTCTGGCAATAGTCGAGGCCCAGGCAAAGGCCATCCGCGGAAGCGGCGACGCCGAGGCCGCCGGCTACTACAAAATGCTCGAAGAGAACAAGGAGCTGGCGATATTCCTGCGCGATATTGAAGCCCTGCGCAAAATCCTGAAGGAAAAATCGACTATCGTCCTCGGTGCCGATGTCGAGCCTGTTCATCTCCTGAAAAAAGCGCCGATCCTGCAGAACGACGATTCCGGGCGACAGAAGTGAACTGACCCACGTATCGACGGTCGCAAAACGGTGGATTAGAAAGATTCAGAGGTCGTAGTCCAGATGACGGAAAAAGATATCCAGCAAACCGAAGGCGATGTTTCGGCAATACAGGCCCACGGCGAGGCGGACCTTGCCGGCGAGTTCTTGTCAAGGGCACTGAGGCACAGCTTCTTCATTCTGAAGATCATAATGGCCGTCCTCGTGGTGCTCTTCATTACGTCGGGCATATTCCGCGTCGAGGAGAACGAGAACGCACTCGTGCTGCAGTTCGGCAGGATTCGAGAATTTCGCACAAGACAGGGGGAAGTTCGCCACGTCCTCGGTCCCGGCCTGCACTGGGCATGGCCGGAGCCGATCAGCGAGATCATCAGGATACCCGTCAAGAGGGTCCAGGCCCTCACCATTGATTCCTTCTGGTATTTCGAAACCGAACAGGAAAAACTCCGAACCACAAGAACCGAATACTACGGCGGACCGACCCTCGATCCGAAGAAGGACGGCTACTGCCTTACAAGAAGCGACAGTGCACAAGGCATCGCCGAATCGGACTACAGCATCGTTCACGCAAAATGCCAGTTGACGTACCGAGTCGATGACATTGAGCAGTTCTTCCGCAACATATACTATGAAGCTCCCAGGCCGGGGCAGGACTTCCTGGATGTCGTATCCAAAACCGTCGATCCGCTGCTCAAGGCTATCGCGGGCGAGGCCGTCGTTGCAACTATGGTCAACTACACGATTGATGAAGCAATTCTAAACGACGACCGAATCGCCCGGGAGGTCGAGAAGCGATTAACCGCCAAGTTGGACCGAATCGAAAGCGGGATCGTCATCGACGCCTTCCAGATGCCCGACATTACCTGGCCGCGACAGGTCAGCCGCGAGTTCAATGACTCCGTCGGAGCAAGAAACCGGCGCAAGCAGGTCATGGTCGAGGCCGAAAGTTATCGCGACCGAATACTCAGCGAGGCCGGAGGCGCCAAGGCCGCCGAGGTTCTCGCCCGGCTCAAGGCCATGCACGATACACTGAAGGACGACGCCCTCACCGACGAACAGAGGCAGGAAATCGACCAGAAGCGGCAACTCTATCTCTCCCAGTTGGCCGGGGCCGCCCAGGAGCGCCTCGCCGAAGCCCGCGCATACAGAACGCGCGTCGTCGAACGGGCTAAGGCAGATGCCGACTACCTGACAAAACTCCTCCCCGAATACCGGCGATACCCAAGGCTGGTGATCCAGCAGATATACCAGGAAGCTATCGAGGAGGTCATGGACAACGCCGACGAAAAGTTCTTCATACAGCCGTCTTCTGGCGGCAAGAAAAAGGAGATCCGCGTGCAGATCAACCCGGATCCCAACCTGCAGAGGCGGCGGGTTGAACAGGCCAGGAAGGAAAAGGAAAACCAACAACAAGCTAAGTAGGACGAGGCTGCGCGGATATGGCTCACAACCACTTGAATCTTAAGGAACACGAAATCAGCGAGCACGAACGCACCCGCGGACGACAGTTCCGCGTGAGCATGGCTCTGCTTGGCACACTCGCCGGCGGTGTCCTTCTGCTGGACAGCGCAATAGCACCTTTGTTCTACGGCAGTTCCAGCGCCGTTGCACAGTTGTGTGCCATGGTCGGAGCGGCGCTGCTGGCGCTGCCGGTCGTCTGGCATGCGATCCGCTGCATGCTCCGCGGACACATGCACATGGACGAACTCGTCGCTCTTGCGATCGTCGCCGCTTTCGCCACAGGCCAGTACCTCGAAGCAGGGTTGATTGCATTCATCATGCTCCTTGGCGAATTGATGGAGACGCGAACTGCCCTGGGGGCGCGGGCCTCAATTGAATCGCTTATCAAGCTTACTCCAACCGTCGCAAACCTCGTCGATGAAGACGGCGCCGAGCGAGAGGTGAAGGTCAGCGACCTCCGCCCCGGCGACAGGGTCAGGGTCCGCCCCGGAGACAACGTCCCCGCCGACGGCGAAGTTGCCGACGGTATCAGCAGCCTTAATGAGGCCACCATCACCGGCGAGTCCCTGCCCGTCGATAAGGTCCCCGGTATGCAGGTGTTCGCCGGCACAACCAACCTCACCGGCTCAATGGTAATCCGCGTAACCAAGGCCGGCCACGACACCACACTCGGCAAGGTCCAAACGCTCATCATGGCCGCCGAGAAGACCCGACTGCCCATCACCCGCATCATTGACGAATACGTCCAGTGGTATATACCCACTATCCTGATGATAACCCTGATCATATGGTTCTTCACTAAGGACATCAACCGCTCGATTGCCGCTCTGGTGATCTCCTGTCCCTGCGCCCTCATACTCGCAACGCCCACGGCGATGGTCGCCGCTCTTTCGGCTGCCGCAAGGCTCGGAGTGCTGATCAAGAACGTCTCGCTCCTCGAAGTCGCGGGCCGTATCACGGCAGTCGTCTTTGACAAGACGGGAACGCTGACCACCGGCCAGTTGTACGTAACCAAAATTGAGCCGGCGCCCGGCGTGGAACCCGCGCGAATGTTGTCGCTGGCTTCATCCGCCGAGCGAATGAGCAATCACCCCGCCGCTCGAGCACTTAACCGGCTCGCCAAAGATGCCAACGTTGCGCTGCTCGAACCGGAGGATTTCCGCGAAACCCCCGGCAAGGGAGTCTCGGCGCTCGTCGACGGTGCCCGCGTCCTCGTTGGTCGCGACACGTTCCTCCGAGAGAACCGAATCGACGTCAGCAACGTGCGAGATCCGTCCCTGCACGAAGAGCAGGGCTTCAGCACCCTCTATGTCGCCTGCGACAACCGCTGCATAGGCTGGGTCGGAATGCAGGACAAAGCCCGGCCCGAAGCACGAAAAGCCGTAAGCGAACTCTTTGAAGCAAACGTCAAACGAGTTACAATGCTCACCGGCGACAGAAGCGAGGTTGCAAACCGTGTATCAGCCGAACTCGGATGCACCGACTTCAAGGCGCAGTGCCTCCCGCAGGACAAGCTTGCCGTCGTAGAGCGCATCCGTCGCGACGGACACACAGTGGCGGTGGTCGGCGACGGAATCAACGACGCGCCCGCCCTCGCCGCAGGCGACCTCGGTATCGCAATGGGCGCCGCCGGAAGCGACGTCGCGATCAACTCCGCCTCCATCGCGCTCATGAGCGACGACCTCAGACGATTGCCGTTCCTCGTGCGCCTCTCGCGCAAGACACGCGGCGTCATCAATCAGAATCTCTTCTTTGGGATCGTCTTCATTATCGCCGGCGTAGCCGCCGCCGCCGCGGGCAAGGTCCCTATCGTTCTGGCGGCCGTGCTCCATTTTGCAGGTTCTGTAGTGGTCATTTTCAACAGTGCAAGACTCGTGCGGTTCGGCGAAGATCTCGACGCCCATCTGCACGAGAAGACATAGACTCGAAGCCGGCGCATCGGACGCGTCTGCTTGTCGAAAGGGGTAATTGTGAGGTTTGGCCGTGGCATCGCAAGGCAGTGAATACGCAATTGAAACAATCTCGCTGACGAAGATCTTTCGCGACTGGTGGGGCCGCGCAAAGGTGATTGCCGTCGACAAGCTCGATCTGAAAATCGAGTACAACGAGATATACGGGCTCCTCGGCCCGAACGGATCGGGCAAGACCACAACGCTCAAGATGCTCCTGGGCCTGCTGCATCCTACCAAGGGCGCCCCTTTTCTCCTGGGCGGCAACGGCCGTGACCCGCGCATCAACGAGCGGATCGGCTACCTTCCCGAAGATTCATACCTGTACCGCTACCTCACCGCCCGTGAGACGCTCGACTTCTACGGCCGCATCTTCGGTCTGCCCGCAAAAACCAGAAAATCCAGAATCGAAGCGCTCCTGGAGATGGTAGGCCTTACTGGCATGGCAAACCGCCCGGTCGGCACGTATTCAAAAGGAATGGCGCGCCGAATCGGCCTGGCGCAGGCCCTGATCAATGATCCCGAACTGCTGATCCTCGATGAGCCCACCAGCGGTATGGACCCTATCGGCACCCGGCAGATCAAGGACCTTCTGGCGCAGTTGGCCCGGCGGGGCAAGACCATCCTTCTGTGCAGCCACCTCCTTGCCGACGTCGAAGACGTCTGCGACCGCATTGGAATCCTTTACGGCGGCAAAATGCGAGTCGAAGGCACGGTCGAATCGCTCCTCCAGCACACCGACGAAAAACAGATCGTAACCTCGCAAATCAGCACCGCCGCACTTGAGCAGATACGAAATATCGTTGAACGCGAGGCGGCGACCTGCCGCATCAGTTCGCCCATGGACCGACTTGAGGAGTTTTTTATCCGCACGGTCACCGCCGCACAGCAGCAGGGCCTTGCCACCAGCGGCGCAATGAGCACCACCAAAATCGGCGACTTCCTCAGGGAGCACGCCGTTAAGCCCGACATCCTCGACCAACTGGTCGCCGCGGGCGCACACGAAGACAATCAAGCTGCGTCCGAATCAACCGATGACGAACTGACCGAAACAGAAGCTGTCGAGCCCCAGGCTGATACGGACCTGCTCCAGAGCCTTGCCGATGCCGGACTTGGCGCGCCTGATACCCATAAAGTGGAGCCGCGATCCGCGGATGAGCCGAACCCGGCGCCGCCGACCGAAACCGTCAAGCGCGATGTGCTGGATGAGCTCATAGGCCGTTCTGAAGTCGACGGTGGGCGAACTGAAGCAGTCGACCCCGACAGGACCGGAGATCCGCAAGATGCATAGTGTCTGGGCTGTTGCAAGAAACACTATCGCACAAGCCCTCAGGATGAAAGTCGCCGCTGTTGTGATAATCCTCCTGATGGTGCTGTTGCCGATGATGAGTACGATCCTTGTCGGCGACGGCACCCTCCAGGGCAAACTCCAGACGTTCGTCAGCTATGGCCTGTCCCTAATGACCATGCTCCTGTGCATCCTTACCATCGCCATCTCCACGTACACGCTAAGCAATGATCTGCGGCGAAAGCATATCTTCATGATCGTTACCAAGCCCATCAGCCGCTTTCAGATCGTACTCGGCAAGCTGTGCGGCGTCCTCATCCTCGATGCTGTGCTTCTTGTGATATTCGCCGTGGTTATCTACACGCTGACCATGTTCATTCCCAGGCTCGCCGACGCGCCCGAAGTACAGGTCAAGCAGGCCGCCGATGAGTTCTTCACCGCCAGGGCGGCACTCGCCGTTCCGGAGGACAAAACCGAAATTGAGCAACAAGCATGGGAAGTGTATAGAAAACTGAGAGATTCCGGCCAGTTGCCGCCCGAAATGACCTCCGATCGCGTGCTCTCTGAACTGAAAGGTCACCAGAGAATGCTCTCGCGATCAGTGCCGGTAAATGCAAGGAAGGTCTGGGAGTTCCAAAACGTGCGGGTGCGAGACCCCCACGAAAAGCTATTCGTCAGATTCAAGTACGAAGTCGCCGTAACTCCCATCGACGACAAGATTCATGGCGTCTGGGAGGTGGGTGACACCCGACAGTTCCAGGCCGGCGTCGGCGCATGGAAAACGCCGATTGCACGCGTGATGCGATCCGACGCCACCCGCACGATGATCGAAATAGAGATCCCCGCAAGCGTCATTGCCGACGACGGCTTCGTTGGCGTCGCTTTCTACAACCCCAGTCTCAACGAAACCACGGTCATCCCCGAAGACGTCGAGCTACTATACCGTGCAGGCACCTTCACCGCCAACTATCTCCGAGTGATCATGCTCATTGCTTTGCGGCTTGTGTTCCTGGCCGCCCTTGGCGTCTCCGCCTCCACGTGGCTTTCATTTCCTGTGGCTTTTCTTGCTGCCGTCGCCGTGTTTTTGCTCGGAATGATCAGCGGCTTCATCGCGGAGTCTTTCGAATACGTCGGCGGCATAAGCGGACTCCTGTACGATTTTACCATAAAGCCTCTCGTCTGGATGCTGCCGAGGCTGGACGGAGACTACAACCCAACCCGCTTCATGGTCATGGGGCGGCTGCTCAGTTGGGGTTTCCTTGCACAGGCCTGCGCTATTATGGTCTTCGTCAAGGCGGGCATTTTGACAGTGTTTGGAATCTGGGTTTTCAGCAATCGTGAGATTGCAAAGACGGTGGTATAAAGTGAGCATGCGCTTTCGTGACAATATGATCTGCGTCATCTGCGGGCTGATGGCCGTGGCATGCCTTGTTGCCGCCTCAATGCGCCTCGACGGAATACACCAGGCCCGCAAGGACATGAATCTCGTCAGTAACGAGCCGCTTGAGAATGCCCCTCCTTCGCTTGCGTTTGCAACCGTCGCAATGGGAGCCTTTCGCGGGCTCGTCGTGGATATACTCTGGATGCGGGCCGACAAGCTCAAAGAGGATGGTCAGTTCTTCGACGCCAAGCAGTTGGCCGAATGGATCACCGTGCTCCAGCCCAGGTTTGCCGCCGTCTGGGACTTCCACGGCTGGAACATGGCCTATAACATCTCCGTCGCCGTCCCAAACACACAGCCCGAAGAGCGGTGGAGATGGGTCAGAAACGGATACGAGTTGATCCGAGACAAGGGCCTCGAAAAGAACCCCCACTCGATCATTCTGTACCGGTCGCTCGCGTGGATATTCCAGCACAAGATCAGCGGTGTAGCCGACGATTGTCACATGTACTACAAGCGAGAACTCGCCCTTGCCATGCGCCCGCTGCTCGGCGACAAGACCAAGGCCGAATTTGCCGACCTCGCCGCCGCCCCGTATACCATCAGAGAGCTTGCAGCCGATCCTGAAGTCGCAAAACTCATCAACGAACTCAAGCAGAGCGATCCGGGCTTCGCCGACGAAGGCAGGATGGTCAGAAACTATCTTTCACTGCGAGAGAATCCCGCGCGCTTCGCCCCCCAGGCTCATGAGGTCATCAATCGCTGGCGCCAGACCCCCGCGCTAAGGACCTTCGATGTCTTTGCAAGGGCTCACCAGTTGCGCAACGTATGGAAGCTCGATACCGACCTCATGGTACGCCTGAATGAGAGATATGGTCCCACTACCCCCAACGACCCAAACGACCACGGCCCCCTCAATTGGGAACACCCCGACGTGCACGCAATCTACTGGGCCCAGAAGGGTCTGGACATGGCAAGCAAGCCCGGTACTTACTCCATTGACGAAAAGAACACCGACCGCATTATATTCCACAGTCTCCAGAACCTCTATCGAACGGGCAGGCTCATCACCTACGACCTGCCCGACCAGGGCCCGGCCGTCTTCGTCAGACCCGATCTGGCAATGTTCGACACATGCAATCAGGAATGGATCAATCGCATCGAGAAATACGAGGAACTCGAAGGTGGCAATCCCAAGGCAGTCCGCGGCGGACATCGCAACCTGCTCATAAACGCCATCCTTATGTTCTATCAGGGCGGCCAGCAGGCAAAAGCCGCCAGTATCCTCGCCGAATTGCGCCGGCGATACCCCGAAGAAAACTACACCCCTTCACTGGTCTCATTTGTACGCAGACGCGTCGCCGAGGAAATGGATCGGGTCAGTGGAAAAGACGCGACCGAACTGATCCTGATGTCGCTTCGCGAAGCATATTTCAGGTTCGCCGTCCGCGATGATAACGAAGCCTCGGGACGCGAAAAATGGGCACGTGAGATATACGATATCTATCAGACCGACATGGCCGACGGCGCCAGGACCGCGCTGCCGCAGTTCGACCTCATCAGGTACCTGGCCCTTCGAGACTTTATGGAAGACCCCTTCTATCCTGATGACCTCAAGGTCCGTCTCATGGGTCGCATCAAGCTTGACCGACCCGACCTCTTCGAAAAGCTCATCGAGCAGGAAGATGTCTTCAAGCGGCTCGTCGAGCAGAACCAGGCTCAGACCTCCGGCTCGTGAATCTTTCTCAAACCAGATTCTCCTCGAATTCGTATCCTTGGAAGGCCTGCCCCTTGGATATGGCCCGTGCCCGTGGTATACTCACCCCTCTTCATGCGGCCGGGGGCAGACTGCCGCCATGGAAAACGGATAACAGCGCGAACAACGGATTGCAGGCAGGAACTCAATGGCATACAAAGTCTTCTCAGCGGAACAACTGACCGAATCGCAAAGAATCGCCGTCAGCCACGTCGACGGGGCGCTTCTCGTCCTCGCTGGCCCCGGCAGCGGAAAGACAAGGGTAATAACAAGCCGTATCGCCGCTCTCATACAACATGGCATACCCCCGTACAATATCTGTGCCATCACGTTCACCAACAAAGCTGCCGAGGAGATGCGCGACCGCGTCGGCGACTTCGCCGCTGCCCGAGGCGTACATATAAGCACTTTTCACTCGCTGTGTGTGCGCCTTCTCCGCCAGTACGCAGCCCAGGCTGGCATCAGCGCCAATTTCAGCATCTACGACACCGCCGACCAGACTCGCTGCATCAAAGAGGCCATCAAAAACGCCGAAAAAGATACCGGCAATTTCCCACCTTCGCGAATGTCCTCGGCGATTTCCCAGCTCAAAAACGACCTCGAAGATGTCCAGGCCTTGGAATCCCGCGCACAAGACTACTTCGCCAAGGCGCTTGCACGGGTCTACCGCGCCTACCAGCGAATCCTCGCCGACAACAACGCACTCGATTTCGACGACCTCCTCATGCGAACAGCGTTCCTGCTCCGCGACAACCCCGACGTCCGACGCGACGTAGGACGCCGATTCAGATACCTGCTCGTCGACGAATACCAGGACACCAACCACGCACAGTACCAGATCGCAAAAGGAATCGCCCTCGAACACGGCAACATATGCGTAACGGGCGACCCCGATCAGTCGATCTACAAGTGGCGAGGCGCCGACATCGCCAACATACTCGCCTTTGAGCAGGACTACCCCGACGCCACCGTCGTAAAGCTCGAGGAAAATTTCCGCAGCACGCCAAACATCCTCCAGCTTGCCGACAAGCTCATCGCAAACAACGTCCACCGCAAAGCCAAGACGCTCATCCCCACGCTGCCCGCCGGACCCGACGTCCGGATCAACGTGTACGCCGACGCCGAAGCTGAAGCCGAAGCCCTTGCCGATAGCGTCAAAGACCTCATAACCGAAGGCGTAAACTGCAGCGAGATCGCCGTCTTCTATCGAGTCAATTCCATGAGCCGTGTAATCGAGGAATCCTTCGTCCGCCGCCAGATTCCCTATCAGGTAGTCCGTGGCGTCGAGTTTTACGCCCGCAAAGAAATCCGCGACCTCCTCAGCTACCTGAAAGTAATGGCCAACCCCACAGACGGTATCGCATTCGAAAGGGCGATGGGAACCCACAAACGAGGCATCGGAAAGACCACCGTCGAAAGGCTCCTCGCCTTCGCCGATCGCCAGCGTATCTCGCTCTACGAAGCCGCCCGACGCGCCGACCAGATAGATTCCATCGCGAAGGCCACCCAAACCAGAATCGTTGCATTCGCCCGGATGATCGAGGCCTTCCGCCAGGACATGACCGGCCCCGTCGCCCCCCTCATGGACCGCGTCTTCCGCGAAAGCGGCATGGAAGCAGCCTTGGCCGCTGGCGGCGAGCGAGAAGAAATCGCAATCGAGAACATCGGCGAGCTCATCAACGCCGCCGCAATGTACGACCAGCACGCCGAATCGCCATCCCTCGCCGACTACCTCCAGACAATCGCCCTCTACAGCGACACCGACGCATACCAGCCTGAAAGCGGAAGGGTCTCCCTCATGACCCTCCACGCCGCGAAGGGCCTTGAGTTCGACGCCGCCTTCATCATCGGCCTCGAAGAAGGCATCCTCCCGCACGAACGCAGTCTCGAATCAGCCCTCGACATTGAGGAGGAACGCAGGCTCTTCTTCGTAGGCATGACCCGTGCCCGCCGCCGCCTCCACATCAGCTATGCCCGCCACCGCGTCGTCCGCGGCCAGTTCCTCCGCACAACGCCGTCATGCTTCCTTTTTGAAATCGGCTTCGTGCCCCCCGATTCCGTATCAGAACACACGGCCGATTTTGACGATGAATTCGAGTACGATTACGGCGACTCCCAGACGGAGTTGTTTATTCCAAATGAGCTGGTCGCACACAAGAAATTCGGCCTCGGACGAGTAAAAGAATTCCTGCCGATGGGCGACGACAGCATAGTAATAGTCCGGTTTAATTCCGGGCAAACAAAGTCATTGATGCTGAAATACGCCAATCTGACCCGCCCCGAGGCCTGATGGAAATGAGTTGTCGCCGCGAAATTTCCTTGACGATATTGCCGGGCAAAGTTATTCTCCTTACTTTTCCGGGAAAGGGTAAACCGTGGATTTGACGTGGCTTATGAGGGTTCGGATCGCCGCCGCAATGGCCGCGGGCCTGTTGCTCATCGGTGTCGCGGCATGGCCTCTCGTTGCGCCCGCCGTCCCTAACGGCGCTATCACCGTCCAGGCAGGAGACATCAGCGTTTGGGATACCCTGATTGTCGTGACTCTCGGCTTCGTGGTCGGTCTTCTGGGGTATTTCCTTGCATGGCCCTACGGTGCCGACATAGGAGTACTTGCCGCACCGGCAGGTTTGGCCCTATGGTCCATGCGCAGCGGAAGTATGGCCTCCATACTGAGACTCAACATAGGCCCAAACGTCGAGCAAACCCTCCTGCTCCGCCAAAAAGTATTTGCCGCCATGCAGTGGGAGGCCCTCCTCTGGTTCGCTGTCGTCGCCGCCGGCTTTGCAGGCGTCAGCCTGGCCGCAAGGCATGTCCCGGCCCACAGACCGGTCCGCGATGAAGACATCGGCAACACCAACTCCCGCAATCCCTTCAATATCGCCGCCGCGCTGCTCGCATCCGTCGTAATTGCCCAGTTCGCTATGGCTGTTTTCGCTCAGGATGTCCGCATGTTCGACAGCAAATTGGGCTCAGTCATCGGCCAGCCCGGACGGGCCCAGATCGCGTTTGCAGTCTTCGTCTCATTCGCAATCGCCGCGTTCATCGTCAAACGCTTTCTGGACGTCTCTTGGCTGGCTGCCGCCGCAAGCACCGTCGGCCTTGCATTCTATGCTGTCTGGCTCTCCGGCAAACGCGACGTTCTCGAGCACATGATTGAGACCTGGCCCGAAGCATTCTTTTCACGCTCAATCTGTGCCATACTGCCGATCCAGATAGTCGCATTCGGTGCAATCGGGGCAGTAACTGGTTACTGGTTCGCGATTAAGTACGACTGGTGGCGAAAGCACTCGCAATAGCTCGTAATGGGGCAACGGGCGGTTTTTTTGCACCTTCTTTTTTGTACGGGACTACAGGCGCAAGTCCTTGCCAAACAAAGACTTAGATGATTCTTTGTCCCATAAGAGAGTCTTGATAAAAAAAAGGGACAGAAAACGATTACCTGCCCCCCTCTAAATGGCCGAAAAGATATAGGCCGGCAGTTACCGCGGAAAGCGCGTTGCGCATTTTTTTTCCACAAATTGCCGAGATGTACGTATAGGAGTTTCAGACGCGATTGTGCCAGCCTCGCCCGGAAGAGTATACCCGGCCAAAATGGTTGGCAGGCCAGCAGCAGAAGGAGCCGGAAAAGTGTTGGTTCTAAGCAGACAAAAGGATGAGTCGATAATTATTGGTGATGATGTCGAAATTACCATAGTCGACGTTCGCGGCGACAAGGTGCGCCTCGGAATTAACGCCCCGCGAAGCATTTCAGTCCATCGCAAAGAGATCTACGAGGCAATCCAGCGGGAAAAGGCACAAAAAGCCAAAGAAGGTGCCGCCGAGCCGACCGATGCCCCCAACGAAACCAAAACCGGAACCGACGACTGAGCTTCCCCGCCTCCGCTTATCAAAAGCATTCAATGCCCCGTAGGCATTCACGCCCTGAAGAAGAAGGGCGTTTTTTTTTATGCACAAACTCCATTCACAACGTTCTGTGGCCCGCCGCCCAAAAAGCCCCGCACGTTCCCCACGGCCCCATCCAGCAGCCTCTGCCTCGCCGCACGGCTCGCCCACGCTATATGCGGCGTCACAAAGCAGTTTGCCGCCTCCAGCAGCGGATTATCCGCTCCCGGCGGCTCCTCACTAAGCACATCGATGCCGGCCGCCGCAATCCGCCCCGAGTTGAGCGCATCCGCCAGCGCCCTCTCATCGACCAGACCGCCGCGACCCATATTCAAAATGATTGCCGTCCGCTTCATCAGCGACAGTTTCCTTTCATCGACAAGCCTCTCCGTATCAGCCGTCAGCGGACAATGCAGGCTCAGCACGTCCGCTCGCCGAAACACCTCATCCAGTTCCACTAATTCGCACCCCTCGGGCGCGCACCCATCCCGCCGACCGCGACAAGCTGTCACCGTCATCCCCAGCGCCAAAGCAATCCCCGCCACCGTCCGCCCGATCCGCCCAAGCCCAACGATCCCCATCGTCAGCCCCGCAAGTTCAACCAGCGGATACTCCCAGTAACAGAAGTCCGGACTCCTCACCCACTTTCCCTCCCGCACGCCGCGCGAATGATCTCCCACCCGCTGCGTGATATTCAGCAGGTGCGCAAACGTCATCTGCGCCACCGAGTACGTGCTGTACGCTGGCACATTCGTAACCGCAATCCCGCGCCTCGCCGCCGCCTCGACGTCCACGACGTTATAACCCGTCGCCAGAACCCCGATATACCTCAGCCGCTCCAGACGCTCAATGATCCCCGCCGACAGAACCGTCTTGTTCGTCAGCACGATCTCCGCGCCCCTCGCACGCTCCAGCGTCTCCGCAGCACCCGTCCGGTCGTAAACGGTGCATTCGCCTAAGGCACAAAGGCCCTCCCACGACAAATCCCCCGGGTTAAGCGTATATCCGTCTAACACTACAATCCGCACCATCCGCAAACCTCGCAAAAAAAATACTCCAATCGCCGAAGCATACTGCCTCCTGCCGAAACAGGCAAGTGCCGCAAACCCAAATTCACCGCCGGTACATTCTCCGGAATGCAGCATCTTCAACCCACCCTTGAGCGCCGCCGGCCATCAAGGTACAATCCGATTATGCAGAACTTGACAACCCAACCAAATACACTCGCCGCCGCATTTTCCAGGCTGCCGCTCGTTGCGCTGCTTATCACAAATGTCATGCCGATCATCGGCGTTCTCTTCTTCCGCTGGGACGCATTCCTCATAGTCCTGCTCTACTGGTCAGAGAACGTCGCCGTGGGATTCTACAACGTCCTCAAGATTGCCCTTGCAAAAGTCGACCGCACCGAAGACCACTTCGGCAAACTGTTTCTTATACCATTCTTCGTAATCCATTACGGTGGCTTCACCGGTATCCACGGAGTCTTTGTATTGGCAATGTTCCAGAAAGAGGGCGACTTCATGGGCAGGGGGGTCACATGGCCATGTTTTCTCGCATTCGTCCAGATACTCCTTAACACACTTCGCCAGGCCTTCCTGGCCATTCCCAACGAAGCTCGCTGGGTCATCGCCGCAATGTTCATCAGCCACGGCATCTCGTTCGCCTTTAATTACAAGTCTACAAACGCGAATATGCCGCCGTAACCCCCCAGCAGTTAATGGCCCAGCCCTATGGCCGAATCGTCGTCATGCACATCGCAATCATTATTGGCGGTTTCATAACCATGATCGCAGGCTCCCCGATAGGCCTCCTCCTGATGCTGGTCGTTCTCAAGACCGCCATCGACATAGCCCTGCACAAGCATCAGCACCACGCCTTGGCCGCCAAAACAACCACGTGAATCCGAAAAGCAGGGGGGGTGAAATTCCTTTCCAGATATGCTAATATACTGCTTAGGTAATAATGAGCGCCGGGTCGATAACGGCGGATTAATCTGTGGAGGATTTATTATGGCTCATCACGGCAACACCAACGGTCAGCGGACTTCGCCCGCAAACTCAATGTCCCGTCGAACCTTCATCTCCCGTACCGGCGCAGTCGCCTCTGCCGTCCTGGCGGGCGTCAATGCCGCCGGCGTCCACGCTGCCGAAGACAACATCATACGCCTTGCCCTCGTCGGCTGCGGCGGTCGCGGCAGCGGCGCCGTCGGCGACGCCATGTCCAGCTCGGCCGGCCCGGTCAAGCTCGTGGCAATGGCCGACGTTTTCGAGGACCGCATCACTCGTTCATACAAGGCCCTTAGCGACCAGTTCGGCGCCAGAGTCGACGTTCCACCGGAACGGCGCTTCGTCGGTTTCGATGCCTGGCAAAAGGCCCTGGATTGTCTCGGAGCCGGCGGAGTCATGATCCAGGCCACCCATGCTGCCTTTCGCCCGCTGCATGTCGGCCGTGCCGTCGATATGGGCATTAATGTCTTCATGGAAAAATCCTTCGCCCCCGACCCCGGCGGCACCCGCGACATAATGGCCATCGGCAGGAAGGCTCAGGAAAAGAACCTCAAGATCGGCTGCGGCCTGATGTGCCGCCATTCGGCCTCGCGTCAGGCCCTGATCGACAAAATCCGTCAAGGCGCCATCGGCGAGCCGCTCACAATCCGAGCTTGCCGCATGGACCCCGGTGCCAGACTCGGCCCCTTCAAAGGCGGCGAAAGCGAAGTTCTCTGGCAGTTGCGCCGACCGTATTTCTTTCTCTGGACCTCCTCAGCATGGTTCATCGAGATGATGATCCACCAGGTCGATGAGTGCTGCTGGATAAAGGGCGCCTGGCCCGTTGCCGCACATGGCCTCGGCGGAAGAGAGCCCGACAGCAGCGACTGCAGCCAGAACCTCCACACCTACTCCATCGAGTACATCTTCGCCGACGGCGGCAGGGCCATCGTCAACAGCCGATCCATGCAGAAATGTCACGACGAATTCACAACTTTCGTCCACGGTACGAAATGCGCTGCGCAGTTCTCAGGCAACGTACACGCCCCCACCGTCCACATCTTCAACGATCAGCGGTGCGAACGGAACAATATCGCCTGGTCTCCGCCCCGCGAACGCCTCAGCCCTTATGTCGCCGAATGGGATGCACTCCTGGGAGCCATCCGCAACGATGCCCGGCACAATGAGACCGAGCGCGCCGCATACGCCAATCTCGCCTCCATCATGGGTCGCGCCGCAACACATTCCCAGCGCATCATCACCTGGGACGAAATGCTCGCCTCCGACTTCAGGTTCTGTGCCGACGTCGCAGCCCTTACTGCCGACACCCCGGCCCCGGTCCGAGCCGACGCCAACGGCCGATACCCCGTCCCAACCCCAGGCACATGGAAGGAGATCTGAAGCGCCAAATGGACAGCAGTTCTAGTAACCGCACAAAGACCCGGGCATATCTCGACATCGAGACCACCGGCCTCAGCCGTACGCTCAGCGAGATCACTGTCGTCGGCATAGCCGTCGAGCAGGACGGCCTGATCCGCGTTGAACGCCAGGTCGAGAACATCACCGAACAGTGGATACTCGACACGCTCCGAGGCGTCGACGAACTCTACACCTACAACGGCAGCCGCTTCGACCTGCCATTCATCAAGGCCACCCTCAAACTCGACCTCAAGCAAAGCCTCAAGCACACTGACCTCATGTACGCCTGCTGGAAACAGGACCTAAAAGGAGGCCTCAAAGCCGTCGAAAAGAAAATAGGCATCCGGCGAAAATTGCCGAACGTAGATGGCTACATGGCCGTCATCCTCTGGTGGCAGTACAAATACAACTCCGACCACAACGCCCTCAAAACCCTCCTCGACTACAACGAAGAAGACGTCGTCAACCTCCACACACTAAGAGAAAAACTCGGCATCCAATGAAATCTCAAGCACCCGTATGAAAGAAACAATTGTCCCCCGGCCAAGCCTTCCGGAAGAAGCCTCAACCTGTATATCCGCGTTTACCACAAGATTGAATTCGCTGTCAGAAAGAGGTATAATGTTTACGCAGTGACATTTGACTGGTTAGAGGGTCGCCTATGCCGACGATATTTCGTTACAGGGGGTACCGCTTTTTCTTCTTCTCCAACGAAGGCGATCCTGCCGAACCGCTGCACGTGCATGTGCGCAAGGGCGAGAAGGTTGCCAAGTTCTGGGTTGAGCCCGAAGCGATGGTGGCAGGCTCTTATGGAATGACATCATCTGAGTTACACACGTTGACCGGGATTGTGGCAGAGAATGCAGAGTTAATCAGGAGAGCTTGGAATGAACACTTTGATCAGTGATCCTGTCGCTACGAAGGTCAGGTTCGATGCTGACAACATGTGGGTGGATTTTGCCGATGGCCGGACTTTGGGCGTACCGCTTGCATACTTCCCGCGGCTGCTGACTGCCACGCCTGAACAGCGAGACAGGCATGTCATCAGTGGAGGTGGGACAGGCCTGCACTGGGAGGACCTTGATGAAGATATCTGCGTCAAATCCTTGTTGCTTGGCGTCGGCGACAGGACAAGCCGCAAGCGATAGCACGTTCGATACGAAAAAGGGCGGCAGGGTGTGAGATACCCCGCCGCCCGTACCCTTGACGAGGGCTTACAACTAATATCGTCCTAACTCGCCGGTGACGAGGCAAACTCCATCCCCGGCTTGCTGAACATCACGTGATTGTGATACGTCGCATACTCCGTAACGATCGCGCCCGTCTTGCCCGCCCGCTGAAAATGCCACGACTCCGGATCCTCCAGCGTATAAAGTTGTCCGCTCTTGGCCGTCCGCTTGGCAACGTACTTCGACTTGAACCAGTCCTGCCCGAATCCCCACGGCCGCTCGCTCGCCGGCATATTGCTGATCAGTGTCTCGTCGCCTGCGCCCTTGTGCTCACCGAAGAACTGCACCTCGCCGTAGCGCACCTGCCAGGCCTCCATCTTCGGCCCGTAA
>Ga0334882_1000804_pt1 | contig 43582 bp, 42 predicted proteins | sample GraSluR1_MG_5_FD_207226 | JGI IMG/M metagenome (GOLD analysis project Ga0334882, IMG submission 207226) | Sludge microbial communities from methane-producing bioreactor in Wageningen University, Netherlands - Granular Sludge_15_04-R1 | ecosystem: Engineered > Bioreactor > Anaerobic >... | reverse complement strand
TTGATCCCGAATTCATTCCGTGCTCTTGATGCAGGGTTCTTTGTCAGCGGTTCCGGCGTTGTCTACAAAGGACGGCAATATGGTTTGGGAACACAGGGAAGAATCGGGATCAGTTCTTCTTCTCATGAATTCGGTGGAAGTGAACTCCAGTTCATCGTAGACGACAAGCGAATCACAGCTGAGCAACTCATCGACATGTTGAGCACATATGAAGGATGGGAGCTGACGTTCAAGATTACCTCACGCTGAAACGCCCGGTCATGAGTTCTTAAAAGGGGATCCAGCACCCACGGGTGGTGGGTCCCCTCTCTGTAGATAACTTGATGCATGAAACAATCGGGGATACCAGAAGGCTGTACATTATCAGATGCAAATGATTTATAATCCAATGTGTTAGCCTTACTGCAATCAAGCAACTTCTCAATAGATACTGCAATAGGAATTTCCAAGAGAAGAAATGTTTTAATCGTTACGTGAAAAAATAACGCTTAAACAGTATGTTTCTAGCATATACGAACAAAATATCTTGTATTATCAACAATTGAGTGATAATATCACGTATATGTTTATCAGATGCATGCTACGCAATATCTATTCATTTGGAGATGAGAAGGAATTCAATATGATTCCTGCTCCCCGATTCACTCGTTTAAACGGTCACAAATATCAGTTCCCTGGGATAGAGCTCCTAAAGTTGGCATCTTTCTACGGTGCCAATGGAGCAGGCAAGTCTAATCTGATTCGTGCGCTAGCATTTCTTCGGGATATCGTTGTCACGGGAGATCTCCCCAGTCCGATGGTGCTGCGAAGAATGAGGCATTTTCACACTTCTGAAGGTCCTATCGTGTTGGCTGTTGAGTTCATCAATCAAGATATTCCCTATATCTATGCTTTGGAAATTGGTGAGCTGGCCGTTCACAAAGAAGAGTTGTATATCTCTGGATTGGGCAAGCATGAAGATAAGCTCGTGTTTGAACGAACGACCAAAGAAGGTGGAAAGACTGTCTTGCAGCTATCCGAAGAGTTCCTGAAAAGCGAGGAAGGTCGTGTGCTGAAAGGGATCTTGGAGAGTAATCTGATCAAACAGAACAAGACTTGTCTGAAAATACTCTCTGAACTTGACAACAAGCTTCTTAACGATACCAGAAATGCATATCAGTGGTTTATGCACAAACTGATGATTATCACACCGGAGGTGAGATCAGGAGGTCTTGCCCATAGGCTAGATATTGATCAGGAGTTTCATCGTTACGCCGAACAGGTTTTATGTTCTTTCAGTGTCGGTATCAAGAAACTTTTGACCCTGAAGAAACCAATCGAAAAATTTTTTGGCGATGACAACAAGCAAGACATGGAGGTGTTGCTAAATAAGATCTCCGAATCCCCTGGATCCATTCTTGGGTTATTCAACAAGGATGGTGAAGAGGTCATGGTTGTCGAGGAAGACGGAGTAGTGGTCGTGAAGCAGCTAAAAACTGAACACTCCACAAAAGATGGTAGTTCTGTGATGTTTGATCTCTCCGAAGAGTCCGATGGATCAATACGATTGATGGACTATTTGCCAGCGTTCAAGGATTTGCTAACCAAAGATATGACATATTTCATTGATGAGATTGAGCGTAGCATCCATCCTCTCCTGATAAAGGAGATCATCGGCAAGTTCTCTGCTGACGACAAGACCAAGGGGCAACTCATCTTTACAACTCATGAATCCAATCTACTTGATCAGGAAATATTCCGTCAGGATGAAATATGGTTTGTAGAGAAAAACCCATCGGGTAGTTCCGACCTCTATTCTCTATGTGATTTCAAGGAGCATAACACGAAGGATATCAGGAAAGGCTATCTCGCGGGTCGATACGGGTCCATACCGTTTCTCGCAAACCTAAAAGATCTCAACTGGGATGCCTATGATTTTAAGTAATAGGTTGTATGAGCGCAAAGAACCGGACAGGGATGCAACACTTTGCATTGTGTATTGCGAGGGCAGTAAAAGAGAGCCACAATATTTCCAATACTTCAAGGGACTCAGTACCAGAATCATCCTTGAGGTTGTGGAAGCTGACTCCCAAGGTGACAATTCTCCATCGGGATGTATAGGCGAGCCTGTGTTGATATTGAAGGATTCGGAGAGGAATCACTTGCCAAGTATGAGGTGAGTGAAGGGGACCACGTCTGGTTCGTCATCGATACAGACGAATGGGATTCCCACATTTCACATTTGAGGCAGAACTGTGCAGGAAGACCCAATTGGCATGTGGCGTAAAGCAATCCTTGTTTTGAGGTCTGGCTCTACTATCATCTGTTTTCCGAGAATGCTGCATCTGTTTCACTGTCTGACTGTACTGCATGGAAGAATCATGTGAATGCACAAGTTCCTGGAGGGTTTAACAGTAGGAAGCATCCGATATATATCGCAGATGCCATCAAAAATGCTGAAAGATGCTTTGCTGCAGATGGCGAAGAAGTCCTCTACGGTTCGACAGAGATGTTCCAGCTTGGGAAAGTCCTTTGCCCAATGGTTGCCCCGGCTATCGAGAAAGCCCGGCGAATGAATGGTTTGTAGAATTCGGATAGTGATACCATGTATCCCTACCTCCTCTCATCTGCCGCATGCCTTTGTAATGCATCACTCACGGTATCTGACCGAATCTTTCAAGCGTGAGATTGACCAGCATAAACCAACATCAACTTTGAGCTTCTTTTTCATAATTGCTTAGTGTAGTGGTGCCGGAAGGCTTTCTCTTGCTTCCCCTACCGAATAACCACCCCTATGTTGGTCAATAACTCTTCTTTTGGCCGCTCTTCATCATTGAGGTAGGAGTTGTAGATACTGCCCTCAGGCTCGTATCCGTGCTCTGATATCCACTGGAAGATTTGGGCGAGCAGTACATCACTCTCCTCATAGGGGCCCTGGAAGAGTGCTGATACCACCCGTTGAGCGGGAATCATATGACAGGTAACCTGTGCATGCTCAAGCGGCAACTCTTTGGCAATCGGGAATCCCATCTCAACATCCAGTTGCTGTAGGTCTGCATTGTGGTAACACACAAAAGGAGGGGAAGAGGGGAGTACTCCCTTCTCATGCATAACCTTTGTGATCATTCCATAGCTCTCTTGTGCCACAGAGGGAAACTCCTCAAACCGCAGCACCGTACGAATACTTGCCACCCACTGCTCAGCCACCTCATACAAACCAATGTTTGATACTACACCCATCGTACGGTCACCCCCTTGGCTGGTTGCCTCAGGGCAACCAGCTGTTTCACATCTTCCAATACCTCAGTATTTTTCACCTCGATCATCAGCCACTTCTGCTGCATCCCGGTCTTTGTCTCAGCAAAGGCCTGTTGCACATACTCGGTAAGGAAGGGAAGCAGAATCTCAGCCTCTGCCATCTCCCTAGTTCCAATGACAACAAGAGCAAGGAACGAGCCCTCCTGGGGATAGAGCGTACAAAGACTTCTCCCCCCCTTCTTGTACTTCACATTCCACCCATATTGCATCGTGCACTTGCTGAACTCAACCACCGGCTTTACCTGATAGGTCTCCTCCAGATAGGAGCACAGGCTATCGAACAAGGGGCTGTGCACTTGCTTGGAAATAGCTGTGAACGCCATTGTGGTTTCTTCTGTCTTTACAGGAAGCCACAACTCCATCGAATTGGTGCCATTGTACACTTCTGCTGAGAACTTCCCGCATGTCAGCCGGTGGTGCTTCAACCACATACGCATGTACGTCATCGCTTTGTGGATTGCACAGCCGATAAGCTCCTCAAAGCTCTCGGCTTCTATGCTGCATACCACATAATCACCTTTGCTAAGAGTGAAATGAGCAGGGCTTTCTTCATCAATACCCTCTGCACCTACAAAGTAGGTGGCGAAGGTATCACCTTTCTGCTTTGTGTAGAGGATGCCTATCTCTGTCGAATTTGTAGGGTGTGTTCTATGAAACGTCTCCCAAAGCAACGCTGCAGCAGACACCCCTGTTGCTCTCCCTCCTGAGATGTCATCATCGGGGAGGGGACTCTCAATGCCAAAAAAGAAGCGAGGGCACTCCAACCTCCTGCGGTTCACTTCCACCACCATATCATCGGCAATGAGCGGCACTCCTTCCTCATACTCAGCATACCGCAGGGAAACATCGGCTTTGATACAATGATTGAGATGCACTGGATGCTGGCGGTACTCCTGGGGAGTAAGGCCATAAGCATCACGAAAGGCTCGTGTGTAGTTGGCATGGTCGGAGAAGCCGAACTGCAAGGCAATATCGAGAATGTGCATCTGTGTATCAGCGAGTGCTTCACACGACCTTGCCAACCTTCTCAGCCGCACATACTCTCCCACCGGCATCCCCACCAAACGGGTAAACAGCCGTTGGAAGTAGAACGGTGACAAGGAGGCTACCTTTGCCAACTCCCCAATAGACAACTCTTCTGTCTCTATTACATCCAACACACGTTGGATTGCTTCCCATGCTTGCATACAGCTACGATAGCACAGCATCCTTTTCTGCGCTTGTCAGAGTATGCTCTCTTTGTGGAAAAATACAAAGTATCATGGTCTCAACGCAGTGATCGGCACTACACAAACACCATCAGGTCTACGGTACGCTGCATTTGAGAGACCGCAGAGGACACAAAGAGTAGTAGGCGGACGTTCGAACTTCTGGCTGATTGCAAGAAGTTTTCTGGCAGCCTCGTCAATTTGATTTGCTCCTAATTTGATTTCAAAGGCTGACCAGCTTCCATCGGCCATCTCCACTACTGCATCGATTTCATCATTGCTGTAGTCCTGATAATGCAAAAGGTTCGCTCCGAACGATTGTGCATAGATTTTGAGGTCTCGCTCACACAACGCCTCGAACAAGAAGCCAAATGTTTGTAGATCTCCGATGAGTCGTTGTGTATTGGTGATTCCTAACAGTGAGCATGCAAAAGAGGGATCGACGAGATGGCGTTTCTCTGCCTGCTTTATGCGAAGCGACGAACGTATGGCTGTTGCAAACGGCTTCTGGTTCTCAATGATAAAAAGTTTCGTAAAGATAGTGAGATACTCCGAGATTGTATCTTCATCAAGTGTCAATTGCTCAACTCCCCGAATATCTCGCTTAAGGAGTGCTATGGTTGCCGTGGTACTCTCGTTGCGTGCAAGTGATCGAAGCAATAGGCGCATCTTCGTTTCATCACGTTTCGTAGCATCCACTTTTGCCACATCATTTGTCACGACATTGTCCAGATACTGTTCTGGAATCTTGATTGCATCTTCTGTTGATACTTGAAGATTTCCTGGCCATCCTCCTCTGAGAATGAAAGAAGCCAAAGATTGCAGTTGCACCTCGCCTGTAAGCACATTCTCGAGAGATCCTGCACAAAGCTCCCGTAAGGATACTTTTCCTGAGGAATCTCCCGACTCGAACAACGACATGGGCATCATTCGCAGGCGCGATATACGGCCGGTTCCACTATGCATGATTCCTTTTTGAGAAGGTGTAGCTGATCCGGTAAGAATGAATTGTCCCTTTTCAGGGGATTGATCGACAGTGAATCGTACAGCATCCCATAGAGATGGAACTTCCTGCCATTCGTCGATAAGGCGGGGTTGGGAGCCTTGAAGAGCTAGGGACGGATCAATCTGTGCGAGCTGTCTGTTTTGGAAATTTCCTGCTGGATCGCCAACAAAGAAAGAACTCTTGGAATGGTGCTGGGCAGTCCAGGTCTTCCCACACCACTTGGGTCCCTCGATACAGACAGCTCCAAATGCACGAAGGTATTGTTCTACAGTAGAGTCAATAATACGAGGTCGATAGAAGGCTTCCATGATGTCCCTCCTCAATGAAAGATACTACACTCGGTCAGATTATACAACTTTAATCGGTCAAATAATGATAATTCATTCGGTTAGATTATTATATTTTATTCGGTTTAAATTGGAATATACAAGAAAATCTGACGAGAAATTGGCAAAACTATTCTTCGAATGACGAACAATTAGCAAATTTGTAAAAAGTAGTAAAAACAATTGTTATATGGAATTATTATTCTTTACAAACCGAGAGAGTGAACGTATTGTTATGTCGAATTATCTTGAAACACTACAAACGACATCCTGCTGCTTCTTCAAGATATATCAGGCCATTGGTCCTGGGTCTTTCAATACGTGAAAAGGGTAGGATGTATTGCAATCATGTGTAGATCGATCACCATCTCGAAGAGCATTCTTTCCAAGTTGGCACTGCTGCAAGCCTGTGCACAGTCGCACACGTGTTGCTCAATCGAAGATACCGATACGCATTGGGTTCTCTCCTATGCAGGGTATGAGGATGCCACCAACCTTGAAGAACTCTATCATCTCTGCCTGGAAAAAGAAACTCAGCTTGCAATGGAAGCAACCGTAGCACCCCTGCGGGAACTGCTCTACAGAAAAGCTTTTGAGCCTGTGGCAATGAGGGAGTGACATGCCATGAAGAAACTGCCGTTTCGGTATGGAAGCATCGGGGACTCCATGGTCCTGACCAATGAAAGCGGCCAGTACTACTTCCTCAGCCCTCCCCTCTTCAAGCAATTCATTTCTGATTCTGATTCATTGCCCCAGACCATCAAGGATGACTTACAAAGCAAATTCTTTCTTGCCGAAGACGATTCCTTGGCACAAGCTCTTGAAGCTTCAGCTCTGAAACTGAGGACCAAGAAAGCGTTTCTTGCCACCTTCACGGAACTCCATATCATCGTCCTGACCTATGCGTGCAATTCAAAATGTATCTATTGCCATGCTTCCAGTTCCACAGAAGCAACACAAGCACACTCGCTATCTATTCCTACTGCCAGAAGAATCTGTGAGTTCATCATGCACTCTCCAGCTCCGAGCTTGAAGATCGAATTTCAGGGGGGCGAACCCACCCTGCAATTCGACACCATGGTCTTCATTGTGGAATACCTCAAAACTCTCAATACACGCTTTCGGAAAACCCTTGAATTCGTTGTATGCACAAATCTGTTGTTCCTTCCTCCATCACACCTACAGTTCTACAAGAAACATGATTTCTCCATCTCCACCTCATTGGACGGACCAAGGCATATCCACGACAAGAACAGAACTCCATTCAACACCCGGTCGAACTATGATAGGATGTTGGAGAACTATCATACGATCTGTACCGCTTACTCACCAAATCGGGTCTCTGCACTGCTCACCGTCTCCAAGCATTCACTGTCCTCTCTGAAGGAGTGTGTCGATACCTACGTTGAACAGGGGTTTCGCTCCATTTTCATAAGGGCTTTGAATCCTTATGGGGTTGCAGAGAAAGCGTTGGATGATTTGGGCTATCCCCTGGATGATTTTCTTACAGCCTACGACGAAGTTCTTGACTATCTCATCGCCTTGAACAAGCAGGGGACTTTCATCAGGGAGGAACTGGCATCAATCTTCCTGCAGAAGATGCTCACCCCATTTCCCAGTGGTTTTGTTGATATCCAGTCACCACCGGGGACTGGGATCAGCTGTGCTGTGTATGATTCAGACGGAGGCATCTATCCGTCGGATGAGGCTCGGATGCTTGCACGCTGTGGTGATACCACCTTCTGGCTTGGATCAGTACTGAGTAGCACCTATGAAGAGGTATTCTTGGGTGAAAAGCTCAGGGAGCTTATCCGTATGAATATGGTGGAAGCCTCAGCGCACTGTTGCGGTTGTCCGTATGTTCCCTATTGTGGTATCGACCCTGTGAGGACCTATCAGGAAACAAACTTACATACTCCTCACCAGAGTTGCAAGAAGTACGCGCATATCATCACTCGGCTCTTTGAGAAACTGCATGCTGATGAGGCATGTGAGCGAGTGTTCTTCAGTTGGCTTACCGGGATTCCCTATCAGGAGCTCACCCTATGAAGCAGTTTGCTGTAACCACTTCACTCTCAGAACAAATCATAGGAAAAGTTACTCGCATCACCAAGCCAACAGGAACCTCTCGTTATACGATTCGAAGGCTTGGCATGCATCTTCCCTATCTGCTGTGCAGTGAAGGGAATCCAAGGACAGGCCCCAGAACCATACGCTATGCTTCAGATCCACACTTGTCGGTGGGGGATGTCCTTGAGTTTTCGGATGGCCACTGCTATGTGCACATCTGTGCAAGCAGCAATGACAACTGCTTGATCGTAAGCAATGAGTGCAACGAACGATGCATCAATTGTCCCCAACTTGATAGGACGAAGAATCCAGGTTTGCCTGAGAGGAATACACAGCTTATCCGTTTGTTTCCCAAGCATCTGCAGACTGTTGCGCTTACCGGAGGAGAACCAGCGGTGGACTTCCCTGAGTTGCTGCGTATTGTCAGGATGCTTGCTTTGCATCATCCTTCGATCCACATTGATATGCTTACCAACGGAATTGCGTTTGCTGACTTATCCAAGGTTGAAGCGCTCTCTTCGGTCCTCAAGCAAGAGCGAACAACCTTTTGTATCACCCTCTATGGTGATACCCCGGCAATTCACGATGCACATACCCAAATACCAGGCTCTTTTGCAAAGGTGAATGCAGCTCTGCACCATCTTGCATTTCTTGGGTACACCATAGAACTGCGGTATTTGATTACCCGTGTGAATTATGAGCGTCTGCCTTCATTCATTGAATACGTATATGATAATTTCCCATTTGTTGATCACATCAGCATTATGGGCATGGAATTCTGTGGTGATGCAGCCGCGAATGCAGACAAACTCTTCGTTGCATGTGAGACGTACACAGCGTATCTGCTTGCAGCTGTCCAGAAAGCAGTTATGAGGGACATTCCTGTCTTTGTCTATAACCATCAGGTGTGTTTGTTGCCCAAGCAACTCTGGCGATTTACCGTTGCTTCCATCTCTGATTGGAAAACCGGCTATTCGCCTACGTGCGAGCATTGTGATGTGAAGGGGTATTGTGGAGGTTTTTTCACCACCAGCAATCCTGATTACATCCCAACGAATTTGGCCCCAATCAGCCTGGATTACCCTGTGAAGGAGGATGCATGAAAGCAATACGGATCCGTTTGTTATCGTTAGTGTTCGGGTTGGTGTTCTTCTTCCAGACCCATATGGTGTTTGCAGATGCTGCTTTGCAAGCTCAGGAGTTGGAAGGGATGGATGCTTCGGGGCAATCGAAATCTTTCAGTCAGTATGTGCTCCAGCCCATCCATTCGGTCATGAGGATTGCTGCGCATCGGTCCCATTCTTCTCATAGCTCCCATCGATCGCACTCATCACACAGTTCGCATAGTTCCCATCAGAGTGGTTCCAATCCTGTGAGCTATACTGCTCCTCGGACTACCTCCACCCCTGTTACCTACACAAGTCCCAGCCCAGCAATAACGTCAGGTACACCTGCTCAGAAATCTGTTGCTGTCCCAGTTTCGAAGCCAACGGAACAGATTATTCCTGTTGAGCCCGTGTATGTGCTTACACTACCAAAGAAACTTGCAATATTCCATTCTATGCCAGACTCTAGCAATATTCCTGCTCGTTCGGCATGGAAGTTTCTCTGTGCAAGGCTGGAGGAGCGATTCACTATTCAGTTGAAATCGAGCGTGAACTACCAAAACAAGAGTGAATACAACTTTTCCGATATGTCCAAGGCAGCACAAGCTGACTCCTATCTATCTGGGCACATCGTGTGGACGAGTAATCTCTATGTAGCTTCCCTTGAGTTTGGCAACACAAAAGGGAAGAAGGTGAGGATCAACAAAGCCAGCGAGTCTCTGGATATGTTGATTACCAGCATCATAAACGCCCTTGAGGAGCAGGAGGAATTGTTCTGAGTCTGAACAAATATTCCTGCTGAAATGAAAAGAATAAAGATCAGACGGGCTCCTCTGATCAGTTTTCAAGAACATGTTGCTTGCTGAGATACGAACCTTCGAATGTCCTTGAGAGTGGTATATGGATTGCTCATAGGAATGTGGGCATAGCACACGTATCCTAACTCAAAGAAAGGAAAGGAATCAGAAAGATGTCTTTAAAAGCTATTGCAATCAGATTGAATTGGGGATGTACAAGTCCAAAATCATGTAATGATATATCAGAGATCAGAATACGTGATACTTGGGGAACTGAAGATTGGAAAGCCAAGGGTGTTGTCCATGACATAGTCAAGGCTTCTCCTGGAGCAGTCCAAGTGAATATTGCACCCTATCCGGATCTTGTTCCCGCGACAAGTATGTACGGTGAGAAGTATGTCCGTTCGGAGCCTAATGATACCGAGCATGACAATCTCTTGAAATTACCTCGGAAGTAGTAGGTGAACCTGCAAGGTATTGGAGTCCTGCCTTGCTGTATGGATATTTCTTTTGTTTGTCGGCAGTCAACTTGTGCAGTATTTGATTGTAGAGGCTGGATTTGAAATTGACTATTGAATTGGCACCTAGTGAAAGTGTCTAAAGGAGACAAATTAAAAATGATTGAGAGTATAAAATTGGCGAATGTAGCTACCTACGGAGCGATGCCTGAGGTAATGGAGGGGCTTTCTCAGTTCAATTATATCTATGGGCCTAATGGTTCTGGGAAGACCACAATAAGTCGCGTGATTGCTAATACAGAAAGTTACCCAGACTGCAGTGTTCGTTGGAAGGGAAACCTCCCACTTCAAGAAATGGTCTACAACTATGATTTTGTCGAACGCAATTTCACACAGACCAAAGAGCTTAAAGGGATTTTCACTCTTGGGGAAGCTCAAATTGAGACTAGAGAAAAAATTGCTGCAATCAAGAAAGAACTTGATGGCTTGTCAGGAAAGAATTCAGACTTGCGAAAGACATTGGAAGGGGCAGAAGGGAAGAGTGGGAAAAAGGCTGAACTGACAGAACTTGAATCAGATTTCAGAAATCGCGTTTGGGAGCTAAAGAAAAAGTACGATAGTTCATTTTCTCTTGCGTTTGAAGGCCTACGAAACAGTTCAGAGAAATTTCGTGAACGATTCATTAAGGAGCATTCTTCTAACAAGGCAGACCTACTCTCATTGGATGAATTGAAGGATAAAGCACAAAGCATTTTTAAAGAAAACCCCGTTTCTGAGGTTCTTATACCCGTACCTAGTGGTAAGGCTCTTTTCGATATTGTCTCATCAAGACTTTTCTCCAAGCCAATTATTGGGAAAACAGATGTCGACATTGCAGCGATGATAAAAAGACTTGGCAATAGCGACTGGGTTAAGACAGGAAGAAAATATTTTGAAAACTCTGATGGGATTTGTCCATTCTGCCAACAGCCTACGTCTATATCTTTTTCGCAAAGCCTAGCAGAGTATTTTGATGAAACCTATATGCGCGAGATGGATGAGCTTGAATCGCTTACTAGTTCCTTTGAAATTGAGTATGCTAATCTTGCTGATGTTCTTAACACAATTAGGGCAAATCCATCACGATTCCTTGATGTTGAAAGATTTTCTGTCGTGGTAGACCTTTTTCTGTCAAAGTGTTTGGCAAATAGACAGAAGCTACAGGAAAAGAGAGTGGAACCAAGTCGCATCATAACCTTCGAGCCAATGCAGGAATTTCTTGATACTGTGATTGAACAGATTGTTGTCGCCAACATGAAAATTGATGAACACAACTATCTGGTAGATAATTTTGCTTCTGAAAAGAAATTGCTTACTAGTCAAGTGTGGCGATATCTGCTTGAGGAAGGAAAAAATGACCTTTCAAGGTATGTATCGAGTACCAAAGCACTGGAAAAAGCGATCTCTGGAATTACCGCAAGAATATCCCAGAATGATATTGAAATTCAGATATTGGAGCAGCAAGTTCGAACTCTCGAGAAGAAAATCACATCCATTCAGCCTACAATTGATGGAATTAATGCACTACTAAAGCAATTTGGGTTCACTTCTTTTTTGTTAAGAAAAGCTCCAAATGGAAATTCTTATCAACTTATCCGTTCGAATGGGAGTGAGGCAAAGTCAACGCTGAGTGAAGGTGAAAAGAGTTTTGTCTGTTTCTTGTATTTCTACTATCTCTTGAAGGGTAGTGAATCAGAGAGTGGTACAGCAACTGATCGCATTGTTGTGTTTGATGATCCTGTATCCAGCCTCGACTGTGAAGTTCTGTTTATTGTGAGTAGCCTCATCAAAGGCCTTTTTGATGAAGTCAGAGAGGCACATAGCCAAATCAAACAAGTTTTTATATTGACACATAATGTGTATTTTCATAAAGAGATAACATTTAATGTAAAAAGGAACAAGGATAAAACTCTGAATGAGGAGACATTCTGGACAGTACAGAAAACTGATCAAGGTACTAAAATCAAAAAATGGAAAGAAAATACAATAAGAACCTCGTACGAGCTTCTATGGGCTGAGGTCAGGTGTGAACACAAGTCTTCGTTAACTATACAAAATACATTGAGAAGAATTCTTGAGAATTATTTTAAAATACTGGGAGGCATAAGTCCTGATGATATTTGCAATAAATTTACTGGGAGAGATAGGGTGATATGTAAGTCCTTATTTTCTTGGGTTAATGATGGATCACATTTCATACAGGATGATCTCTTTGTTGCGATTGACGATGGTCAGATTGATAGCTACTTGGAAGTATTCAGGAAAATATTCGAAGTATCCGGTCATCCAGCACACTACGAAATGATGATGGGTTCTGCCAAAGAAAATGTGGCTGAACAAACTCAGGCAGCCTCTTTTTGAGCTTATTTATTCAGTAGTAAATAATGGTAACAGGGGAGAAACAAGCATCTGATTCTCCCCTGTGTTTTGACCGCTTCAAGCATGTGGTGAGGTAGTCAGATTGACGATAGCAAGGCTTGGATTTGTTCGAAGGCGTCCCGGCGGATCATATTGATCTCCTGTTCATCCAATAGATTCATGAAGTTTGCAACATCAACCGGGCCGGCATGACCAATTGAGGCAAATTTCTCCGACAGTTTTGCTTTCATTTCACTAATTGTAGGTGTTTTGGAAAAATCTGAGAATTCAAGCGCCAGTTGTTTGGCCCCACCTGGATACTGCTTGATCAAGAAATAAAGATCGTAGGCATCCTTTGCCTTGCCTCTCCCCATAGCGGCAGTTTTCATGACAAAATACGGGACGAGAGCGACAACGTTAACCCGTGCAACATCAATTGCTCCATCAGGTCGTGGTGCTTCCAATGTGACTTGGCGCGGTTCAAACTTGAAAGCAAAATCCCCTCCTGTAGCCTTCATGGCCTTTAGTCCTTGGACATGTTGGCTGCGTTTTTCCTTTCTTGTCCCACCATACATGCCGGCAAGGATATCCACATCGACATCAAATGGTATACCGTCTATCACCACCTGCTTGACGAAAGAGAAGTATTTTTCAGGATGTTCCATCTATCCGTTACTCAAAAGGATTCTCTCCATGGTCTGGTAGCCTTCGTCCTGCAATTTCACATGGTTGATCAACATATCGACATCGACACTCCCCACATGTCCCCGGTCTGGATACAACAAGTCGGGGACCCAACCACCGATGATACGGATTTCATCCTGGTATTGTGTAAAAAGATTACAGAGTTCGACCAATATCCTATGGGCGGCTTCTCTCTGACCTCCAGAATAATCGATACTGCTGTGTAGATCTTCATCCTTGATCATTTCTCTATCTCCTTTGCCAGAATGGCCTCGGCTAGTTCCTCTCCACGACCCTTCAATTGCATACAGTCCAGATACACTTGCACAGGAGAGGCTACTTGCTGGTCTTTGATTAGCCTTGCGTCATGCAGCATCTCATCGCTGGTGAGCACTTGAATCTGTACGTTTGCACCGGAATCAACCTGCTTGCATTCAGCGGCCTCCAGAAAAGCATTGAGGTCCCGTTCCCTTACCATCAGATGAATCTTGTTGTACCGAACTACAGGCGCATACCTCACCCCACCCGCGAAACCGGAGAGATAACAGTCGATTCCTGAATCAGCTTTGATCTGGCGTATCTTATCTTCGAATTCCGGAACCGGAAGAAGTGTATGGTAACCCATCACTTCGAATGATTCCGACTTCTGAGCATATGCTTCATTCCAAGCGAGCATGATCGCGTTTGCCTCCAGGACGTGCAATCCATCAGGAGTCATCCGAGCCCAGAGTTGCTCGCAGAGATAGTCCTTCACCTTGGAGACCTGCCCGATGCTGCATTGCAGTGTATCTGCCAAGAAACTCAGCTTCCACCGATACGTTATATCGCGCATGATTTCCCTAAGGATCAGCGACGATACCTTCGAGGAAGGATCGAATATATTTTTGGCCGTGCGTTTCTCAGCAAACTTATTCGGGTGTCCTTGGTCGTTGACATAGATGAAGCGGACCTGCAACCTGCAGTTCCCCGACATGTCCAGGTATCCGATGCCAAGCCGCTCACATTGCTTGGCCGATTCAGCGGATATGTAGGGAGCCATGATTATGGAATACCTGTTTTCAAGGTTGATGGTATCAAGTTTCTGTCGATTGACGACTTCAGTGATAAGGGAGGGAAATGCCCTGCTCAGGACGGTCACATCAAGGTTCACCGTAGAAGCATCCTTGAAGACGATATATGCTAAGAAACCCTCTTTCTTATCGCTCCGATGGTCGCATCGGTCGATTACAGGGATTTTTAACAAGCTGGTGCTGAGTTGTTCAAACTCTTTCACATAATCTGTGGAAGTTGCTTTCATTAAAAACCATCCTTTCACCACGGTGGTGAAAGCTGCAATACTAGTGAAAGTCTAAGATTGTCAAACCGAAGCTCATTCACTTGTTGTACATGCAAAGTGAAGCAAATCCATCTTATGGATGGCAACTCGATGATTTGTAAGTAGTCGATGCAGTTGACATGAGGCGATGGATGATGCGCTGTAAACGGATCAGGACAACAAGGAGACAGCAAATCCTGCGGAGCGAATTTTACAGTCGGATTCCCTAACAAGTGCAGTCGAAAGGGTGGTCGTCAAGCTGGGTGGCATCGATGTAGTAATGAAGCATCGCTAGGTGGAAAAAGGCTGGGAAAGAAACTCGAAGTTGTTTACCCAAAGACTACTTATTCCGGGATAAGCGAAAGGAGAGTGAAGCCTGATGATCCATGGAGAATACTATTACAGTCGGTAATGACAATCAGCGTATTGAGAAGGTGCTGAACCTGCAAGGCATTGGAGCCCTATCTTGCTCGATACACTGATGCAGTAATCATACGTGAAAAGATGACATGATGTTTCTCGGAGGTAATATTGAAGAAATTAATAAAATCAATTAAATGCCTTGCAAAAATTGAATAAATTAATAATCACATATTGACATCCTTAACTATCGTTTGTATTGTATGAGCATCAGAGGTGCATATGGAACACAGTTGGCAGAAACTGCTCTCAATGACAGGCGGCAAGAAATTCCTCATTACCCAGGTACGGGTACCGGAAGACAACATAACCATAGAAGGGAACTTCCAGCTGCCTCCCTTTGCAGACCTGAGCATGGAAGACCAGATCTTCATCGCAGCCTTCATCAAGACAAACGGCTCGATCAAGCAGATGGAATCCATCTTCAACATCAGCTATCCGACGGTAAAGAACCGGATCAATCGTATTGCAAGCCAACTCGATATCGTCGATGTCTCAATAAAGGTTTCCAACCCCATCAAGGACATTCTCGACCGTCTGGAAACAGGATCCATTACTGCTGCCGATGCACTGAAGGAGATTGAATAATGCTGCCGATGCTTGTGCACTTCAAAGTACAGAAGGAACAAAAACAGCGTTCCTACTGGTTTCCTCTGGGACTTCTCTATCTGCTCTTTGTCCCTGTCCTCATCTTAGGGGCCGTAGCCTGCCTGATTCTGCTTGCCATACCCGCAACATCGAAGCAGACGCGTTCCTACCTTCCCTTGGCGAAAGAGCTGCCCTCGCTGCTCTCTGCCACCATTGGAACCCAACTCGCATTTCGATCGAAAGAAAAAGATATTGAGATTCACATTACGTAGGAGAAGTATCATGAGTGAAGAAAGAATGAGAATATTACGCCTGCTCTCCGAAGGGAAACTTACTCCGGATGAAGCAGAAAAACTGCTCTCTGCAATGGAAAAGCAAGTAGTTCAGCCAGAAGCCAAACCCAGCGATGGCAAGGGGAAGTACCTCTATGTGCAAGTAGAGCCAAAAGAGGGGAAATCCTCAGAGAGGGTTTCGGTAAAGGTTCCCTTTGCCCTGATCAAAGCTGGCTTGAACATATCCAAGCTCATTCCCATGGAAGCCCAGGATAAAATCCAGGAATCTATGCATGGCAGCGGTTTCCCCTTCGATTTCAGCTCTCTCGACACCCAGAACATGGATGAGATTCTGGAAGCACTGGAACAGATGAGCGTCGACGTGGAAACCGACGAGTCGACGGTCAAGGTGTATTGTCGATAGATGATTTGTGCATCAGATCCATTTAATCACCTGATTGGGGAATTTTTCTCGGTACGACCCATCGATCAAATCACCGAACACAAGGAAGTAATACTCCCCTTGTTCGAAGCGAATGGGAAAGCGGAAAAATTCCCCTTCCAACCGTGCCGCTACACTACAAACCACCTGCCCCTCGTTTCGGAGGGGAATGGAGAGAGAAACCAGGTGCAGATAGAGTGGGGTAAGGTAGGGATAGGTCCGGTCATCTGCAGACCTCCTGATGAACTCTTCCCGTGAGAGTTGCGCACGATACTCCTCACACAGCATGTCATACACAACACCACTCTCATTTTGATTGATGGCATCAATGAAATGCTGCGTTCTTTGGGCGGCATGGATGAAGTTCGCCTGTGTATAGAATCCTTTCGACGTGGTACAAGAGATGGAGAGCAACAAAATGAATAAGATGACAAGCAGCCTTGCATGTTTCATTTTGCACTCCGTGAGTAAGGAACACCGAAGCCCCCAGGGAAATTGACATGCTTCGAAACACCAAGCAGTACGATGACCGTCAGGATATAGGGCAGCGCCTGCAACAACTGTGAAGGAACTTCTACCCCAATGGACTGAAGACGCATCTGCAGGGTGTTGGCCATTCCAAAGAGAAGGGCTGCCAGCAATACGCGGATGGGAAGCCACCGGGCAAAAACCACCACCGCAATGGCTATGAATCCTCGTCCTGCTATCATATGGTCGGTATAGGTGTTCATATACCCCAAGGACATCGACGCGCCCGCAAGGGCAGAGTAGATACCACCAAGCATCACACTGCTGTAGCGAATCAACGGAACCTTGATGCCTTTGGCATCGGCAGCAGACGGGTCTTCACCCACAGCCTTGACCTGAAGGCCGAATACCGTCCTGTCCATGATGAACCACGTGATAAGGACAAGAATGATTGCGCCGTAGAACGTGATGTTGTGATTGAAGAAAATCGGCCCAAGGATTGGCATCTTGCTCAAAGGACCAAAGTCGATGGCCTTGAAATTCTGTATTACCGGCGGAAGTTTTCTTACTCCGAACACCACCCGGTACAAGTAGGAAGCAAACCCCGTCCCGAACATGGTCAACGCTGTACCAGCGATTACTTGGTTTGCTTTCACCGTGATGGAAAGAAACGCCATGAATAAGCCCATCAACAATCCAGCCATTGCAGCAAAGACCAACCCGAGGGCAAGATTCTCTGTAAAGAATGCAGCTATGAACCCAACAAGGCATCCAATGATCATGGACCCTTCTACAGAAAGATCCATGATTCCAGACTTCTGGGTGTAGACCTGTCCAAGGGCAGCCAAAATTATCGGGGTACTGGTCCTGAGTGTTCCGCAGAGCAAGCTGATGATAAAGTCAATGTTCATACCATGGCCTTCCTTCTCAGTTTTTTCCAATCAAAGAGCGAGCTGCTGATGACAAAGATGATCACCAGCGCTTGGATGATGGTAACCATGGAGGCAGGAACGCCGCAGAAGCGCTGCATGCTTGCGCCTCCTACCACCAAAGCACTGAACAGAAGCGATGAGAACAGAATGCCAATTGGATGCAAACCTCCGAGCAGAGCTACCACTGTGGCAATAGATCCCAAGGAACCGGGAAGATTGTCCTGCAAACGGCCGTGAATGCCCAGGACATCAACCCAACCCGCCAAAGCAGCAAATCCAGCAGAAATGCCAAGGGCCAACACAATCTGAAGATTAACATGCACTCCGCAGACCTGAGCCACTCTTCGGTTTTCTCCCACCAATCGCAGCGTGAATCCCTGTTTGGATTTCCAAAAATACGTAAGTAAGATAACCATCAGGAGGGCAACAAAAAGTCCCCCGTGCAACCGTGTTCCACTGATCAACTTGGGGAAAAGCAGGGATTTGGAAACCAGACGGGACTGGGGAAACCCATGTCCCAAAGGGTCCATGAGAGGACCATACACCAAGTAGCTGAGAAAATACGCGACGATATAGTCGAACATCAGGGTGGTGATGACCTCATTCGCATTGAGTTTGGCCTTCATCAGGCCAATGAAGGAGCCATAGAGCAGGCCCGCAGCAAGAGCCCCCAACAGGGAGAGGGGAAGCACCAAAGCAGGAGGTAGATTGGTATATACACAGATGAGCACAGATACGATCGCCCCGATGGTGTATTGACCATTTCCCCCAATATTCCAAAGCTTACTGCGAAAAGCCACACTTGTACCCAAACTGATGATGAGAATCGGGATCATCTTGACCAATGTCTCGCTCAGCGCATAGGGAGAACCAAAGGCTCCCAAGAAGAGTGTTTGGTAGCTGGTGATGGGATTGAACCCACTCACGATGAGTACCAGAGCACCAATGATGAGGGCTGCGACGACCGAGAACAGGGATGGATAAGCCTTTGTGAGTAGGTCTTTGATCAGTTTCATACAAGCTCCTCTGCATCCTTGATACCAGCCATCATGTGCCCAACCAGTTCAACACCCTGGCTTGGATTTACAATTCCCATGGAACGTCCTTCATACATGACCATAATCCTGTCTGCAATCTGGAATATCTCCTCCAGATCCGCACTTACCATCAGGATGGAGCAGCCTGCATTCCGTAACTCAAGCATCTGCTTGCGCACATACTCCATTGCTCCAACATCCAGCCCACGGGTGGGATGGCAAGCGATCAAGAGCTTTGGCTGGAGATCCAATTCACGTGCAAGAATCACCTTCTGCTGGTTTCCTCCACTCAAAGCCTTTACCGGTTCCCCGACACCTTGGCATTTGATCGAGAAAGCTTGTTGCAAGCGCATTGCTTCCGTCTGGATGGCATGTTTTTGCAGAAAGACCCGATTACTGATAGGCTTTTCACGGAACTGTTTCAGTATAAGGTTCTCTTGGATCGACCAAGGCATGACCAATCCGGTTTGTTGCCGATCCTCGGGAATGTAGGAAATTTTCTTTCTGATGCGTTCAAGCGGGGTTGCCTCAGTGATTGGCTCTTTGTGCATGAGGACACTTCCCGCACTGCTTTTTCTCAGCCCGACAAGGGTCTCGCATAGCTCTCTCTGGCCATTGCCGTCAACACCGGCAACTGCCAGGATTTCTCCGGCTTTGACTGAGAAGGAGATCTCTTTTACTGCTTCAAGAGCCCTGTCATTCCTTACACAGAGATGGTCTACCACCAATACCTCGTCTCCTGCAGGTTTCTGTTCTTTTGAGAAATCGAAAAGCACATCCCTGCCTACCATCAATCGGGACAGATCCTTGGCTTGGACGGAAGCATCGATGGTTCTTCTTCCCGATACCTTGCCTGCCTTGAGAATGGTGACTTCATCCGCTATCTGAAGGATCTCCTCCAGATGGTGGCTGATCAGTACGATGGAAGTACCTTCACTTCGTAATTTTTTTAGAATACAGAACAACTGCTCTGTCTCAAGGGGAGTCAGTACAGCCGTTGGCTCATCCAGAATCAGGATATCAGCATCTCTGTAGAGGGCTGAAAGAATTTCAACACGTTGCTGCTCTCCGACGCTGAGCGTATGGATATACGCATCAGGATCCACGTGGAGGGAGAAGCGATCGGAGAGTTGAAGAATGCGGTTTCGCACAACATTCGGATTGAGCAAGGGATACCGCTTGATTCTCAACCCAAGCAAAAAGTTCTCCGTTACGGTCATGGTTCGCACCAGTTTGAAGTGCTGGTGTACCATACCAATGCCGAGCCTCATGCTTTCCAAGGGAGTGTGGTCAAGCGCAAGGTTTTCCCCTTTTACCGTGAGATTCCCCTTGTCGCCTACCTGCAGCCCAAACAACACATTCATCAAGGTAGTCTTGCCTGCACCATTCTCTCCCAGAAGTCCATGTACCGTTGCACGACGTAGAGTGAAGTCGATGCAATCGTTCGCTGCCTGTGTGCCGAAATACTTCGATATGTTTGTCATCTGGACTGCAATAGCATCCATCATCGTACCTCCTCTCCACAGAAGGAGGTACGCATACCTCCTTCTGGACGATGATCCTATTTCACGAAGTCAGGAATCACAATTTTTCCGGTGAGGATACCCTGCTGGATCTGTTCAAGCTTCTCAAAGACGGAAGCGGGATACTGATTCTTGAACTGATGGAAATCAGAGATCTGAAGGCCGTCATTGGCAACCTCAATCCAGTAAAACTTGTCGTTGCGGTTCATGAAATTGCCTTTCATGACATCATCAACAATCTGTCGGATGACAAGATCCCACTGATAATCGATACCGCTGACCACATTGTTCGGTGCAAGCACGTGTTGACTCACTACATTGGAGAGTACAAGTTTGTTTGCTTCAAGGGCGGCGTTCACTACTCCAAGGCCGATACCATCGCCGCTGTGCCAGATGATGTCGACACCGCTGTCGTACATGCCCAAGGCGCCTTCCTTGGCTTTTGCTGCATCTCTCCAGTCACCAGTGTAGTACTCCTGAATCTCAATCTTGGGATTGATTGTTTTTGCACCCAACTTGAATCCTTCATGACCTCGGTAGATTTCAGAAGCCTCACCGCCGCCGATGACACCAATCTTCTGGGTCTTCGAAATCATTGCAGCCAAGGCACCCATCATATACCCACCCTGACCAAGGTGTACGTCATAGACACAAGAGTTGCTTACCGTCTTGTAGCCGGTTCCAAGAGCAAAATGGGTCTTGGGGAATTGCTCAGCAACTTTGATGATCGGTTCCATGAATTGGAAACCGTGGCCGAAGATCAAGTCATACCCACGGGAAGCAAAGTCCATCAATGCTGGTTCGATGTCTGCAACCTCATACACATCCTCAACGTAGGTTACGCTGATGGCAGATCCCAATTCGCCCTCAATCTTCTTCATTCCGTCGTAGAAAGCTTGGTTGAACGAGACATCATCAATTTTACCGGGGAGAACAACGGCAATTTTCAAAGCCTTCTGCCCCGTTGCAGCAGATGCGCTCTCTTTCGCACCTCCTGCAAAAACCATCGAAGCAACAATACAACACACCAGTGAAAGGAGAATCATTTTCTTCATACAAATACCTCTACTGTTTGGATTGCTCTATGAAAACACATGCCTGACAGGCATGTAGAACCCCCTATAACTCCAGCATTGCTTCAAGCACATGCTCTGCTGTTGCCGGATGTTTCAGCTTCGCTTTTTTCTGATGATCAGCCACTGCTTCAATGGCATCACGTAATGCATTGAAGACAGCTACCCCATAGATCAAAGGAGGCTCACCAACACCCTTCGAACCTAAGACACCACATATTGCATCGTCGCAAGGAACCAGATTCACTTGCATTACCTTCGGGTAGTCGGTGATCAGCGGAACCTTGTAGGTTGAGAAGGAGGTGGCAAGCGCTTTGCCTTCCTTGGAATGAAGAATCTCCTCCATGGTTACATAGCCCATGCCTTGCATAAACCCGCCGATAACCTGACCGCGGTCGATCTCATAGTCGATGATCCTGCCCCCCTCGTGGCGAAGATGGACTTCTTCCAAGGTGTACTCACCGGTAAGGGTGTTCACCTCCACCAGAGCCAAGCAAACACCATTGGTGAAGTAGGAGAAGGGGGTGCCCTTGCCGGATTGCAGATCATATTTCAGTCCAGGGGTGGCATAGTGACCTTGTGCCCCAAGATTGTAGCGATTGAAATAGCAGTACGAGGCAAGCGAGGTGAAGGCCTGCTTCTCATGTGCCATGCGAATATCCCACCACTGGCCTTCCTCAAAGCGGATATACTCGGGTGCAGGTGCCAGCTGATGGGTTTCATAGAGAAACTGGCTTGCTGCATTTGCCATGGTTTCCCTGATTTGGGAAGCAGCAAGACGCGCAGCCTCTCCGTTGAGATCAGTTCCTGTTGAAGCTGCAGTTGAGGCAACACAACCGATGCGTTTGGTGTTGGTGCTCTCACAGGTTACCTGTTCGTCCAAGATGCCAAGGGTCTTGGCAACAATCTTCTCCACCTTGGTGTAGAGGCCCTGGCCCATCTCAATGCCGCCGTGGGTGACGCTGACAGAACCGTCAGTGTAGACGTACACCAAGGCATTCCCCTGGTTGAGGAAGGTTGCGGTAAATCCAATCCCATATTTGACCGGAACCAGCCCAATGCCTCGTTTTCTGAACTGATGGCTTGCATTGAATGCATCACATGCTTTTCTGAGTTTCGTGGCATTGCACTCAGCAAGCAACTGTTCTGTTATTTCGGGAATAGCCACTTCTTCCAGCACCATGTCATACGGGGTTTTCTGCCCATTCTGGATAAAGTTTGCCTTCTGTACCTCAATGACCTGCTTATGCAAAGCATGGGCAATATCAGCCATGATGGTTTCCATCACGAGTGTTGCTTGTGGGGCTCCAAAGCCCCTGAATGCCGTATTTGCTGGAAGATTGGTTCGGCAACTGTATCCGGTTATTCTTACATTCTGCAGGTAGTAGGGACCACAGATACCGAGTACGGCACGCTCCATGATGGCTATGGTGAAATCTTCATAGTAGCCACCATTGGCGTACATGTCGACTTCGAAGGCGGTGATGACGCCGTTTTTGTCAAAGCCAACCTTGTAGTTGCTCAGGTACGGATGCCGTTTTCCTGTCCATGCGAGATCATCAGCTCGATCAAGGATGACCGCACAGTTATTGCCGGTTTTCCGAAGAGCAAGTGCAGCAATCCCTGCCCACATGGTGCCGCCTCGTTCTTTCCCCCCGAATGCACCACCGACACGTACCACATCCACCTCAACTGCATTGAGGGGAAGGTTGAGAAGGAGTGCCACCACTTCTTGGACATCGGTTACAGCCTGTGTCCCACAGTGTATCTTGATACCCTGTCTATGCTCACCATGCATGGCGAATGCCCGCTGGGTCTCTATGTAGCCATGTTCCTGCTCTTTGGAGGCAAAACTGCCTTCTACGATGGCGTGAGCTTGGGTAAACCCTGCCTTCAGGTCTCCACAGGAAACTGTCATAGGGGCTTCATAATACTCTTTATGCTTGATAGCTTCTTCCACGGCAAGTATGGCGGGAAGTGGTTCTGCCAGCACCTTGACCGCTCGTGCCGCCTTTCTGGCTGCAGTTTGGTTTTGAGCAACCACTACCGCGATCGGCTGGCCGATATAGTGGACTTCTTCTGTGGCCAAGAGGGGTTCTTCCAGCCGGGTCACCGCCCCAATTGCATTCTTCCCGGGAATTTCTGAGGCATCAAAATGGCATACATATCCTTCGATCTGCTGAGCAAGTGAGAAATCAAGAGAGACTATACGGCCATGAGCAACCGGGGAAACTACAGGATATGCATACAGAAACGTATCAAGGCGCTCTGCTTCTCCGGCAAACCGGGCTTCACCGGTAACCAAAGGCCGTAAGTTTGTACTTCGTTTGTTGTTCATAGGATTTCCTCCTTTCCGGTTTGCACAAGGAAGTGAGAAAGTATGTGGGATGCCACCAAATGGGAACGATAGGATGCCGAACCACGGACATCACTGATAGGGTTCACCGACTCAGCACAGCGTGCTGCTATTTCTTTCATAACAGTGATGGGGGTATCAACATCAATCTGTTCCTTGCCAAGATCGAGCAGGACGATCGTGGGTCCAACCCCGCCAAAACAAAGGTCCCAGGCTTTGATGGTCTTGCCGGTACGAACCATAAGGGAAGCACTGTTTACCGTAGCAATGTCAACGGCTGATCGCTTACCTGTTTTCTGGAAGGTGAGGGAGGCGGAGGGAGGAAGGGGAGGGACCAAGACTTCAAGAATGACCTCATGCTCACCCATGAGGGTTTGCTTGTAGGCGGTATAGAAACTTCTCAGCGGTCGCTCATGCATTGATCCTTGAGGATCTATGGAAACTACGACAGCGTTTGCGGCTGCAAGCAAGACCAGACTGTCCCCAATGGGAGAAGCATTTGCAATATTGCCGCCGATGGTGGCTACATTACGAATTTGCTTGGAAGCCATCAATTTCTTCAGCTTGACAAATTCAGGAAGATGCCCAAGAACCATTTCATTCGAGACCAAGCGTTCCAGGGGAACTGCCGCTCCAAGATGCAGCCCCTCTGCATCGGTGTAGATCCTACTCGACTCCTGTACGTGGGAGAGGTCGATAATGGAAGTGGGCAGGCTTCCTTTGTTGTGATACGCAACTGCAAGATCGGTGAGGCCGGAAACCAAAGTGGCATCTGTTCGTGTGAGTAGAGCTTCCAACAGCTCTTTCTTATCTGTCGGGGTTACATAGTCATTGCTTTCCACCTTTTGGGAGAGCAAGCGTACCTTCTGCTCGCACTCCCTGATAAGGTCAGGAACAAACTGTGCTTTTCCTTGGTAGCCGATCATCTTCAGTGCTGCTGCCTTGATCCCCTCATAGCCGGTGCATCTGCAGATATTGCCTTGCAGTGCTATCTCAACATCCTCGATTGTCGGTACTGGAGTCATAGCGAAGAGGGAGAAAAAAGACATGATGAATCCTGGGGAACAGAAACCACATTGTGCTCCATGGGTATCGATGATGGCTTCTTGGATACAGTGCAGAGCTCCCATGGAAGCAAGCCCTTCAACAGTGACAAGGCTCTTTCCTTGGAGTTTTGCCACAGGCAGGATACAGGATGCTACCGCACGATAGACAAAGGTCTCTTCTTCCCATGAGCCTAAGGCAACGGTGCATGCACCGCAATCTCCGTCTCCACACCCTTCCTTTGTTCCGGTGAGATGAAAGTCGGAGCGTAACAAATCAACGGTGCGTTGCATTGGGTCTGCCAGTATCGAGACCTTCTTGCCATTCAGATATAAGGTTATTTCAGTTTTTTCCATAGGTATTTCCTTCATTATTCCGCTGAGTACACTGCTTGTCGTCTGAGCATGCTCAGACGAATGTAGCGGGTGTCAAAGTATGCGTTTACTTTCAGTACGGGAACTTGGTGTGCCGTGTAGTAAACAGATTCCAAATGAAGCAGCGGGAGGGGCGGTTCCATGCACGAATAGGAGCCGAAATTCGAGAGATCGCTACTCAGCGCGGCCCTGATATCCACAATGTCGCTCTCAACCTTTACATCTCCCTTTTCGAGGAGTATATCGAAGGTGGAATGAGCAATCTCTTCCTTTGTCAGGTCTTTGCCGGATAAGAGGTATTGGGGAAAGATATCTTCACAGAAGATGACCGGGTTCTTGTCTGCGAAAAAAACCTTGCAGACAGTGAAAATCTGTTCATCTTCAGAAAGGTCGAGTTCTTTGGCCGTTGTTTCATCCGGCTTATCCAGGGTGAGAGAAATGACAGAGACTGATGCGTCGTACCCGCAATCACTGATCGCTTGTTCAAATTCGACTGCCGGGGTGAGCTTCACCTTCAGGCTTTTGTAGTTGCAATTGATGAAGGTCCCCTTCCCATGCAATGAATAGATGGCTCCTTCCTGTTGCAGCTCTTTGAGTACTTCCCTGAGCGAGATACGACTTACTTGCAATGCCTCAGCCAGCATTACTTCGCTCGGGAGTTTATACCGCCCGGCTGTATATTCAGCATCAATGAATTCCAGCAGGTTACGGCGAGTTTTCTCTGTAACAGAACTACTTGTAACCGGCTTGATTTTAGAAATAGGTCCATTCATCACAATAATTTCTCCATAAGGTAAGAGGTAAGACCTCTTACTTTATAACACGTCATTTAACCCCTGCAAAGATTCGAAGGCATACATAATGGACAATTTCTTTCAGGAAATGAGCTCCAAATTTGGGAGTTGATTCAGAAAGCTTGCTTGTAATACAAATGTTTTTGATCGGCACATACTCATTCTTCATCCTCCCAATGGAAAAAAAGAAGCCCAAGTACGCAAGCTGCGCATTGGACTTCTTTGTCTTTCAGAGATTTTATGCAGAAATTGGATTTTTATGCAAGTGGAATGAATGGCTACACTCAATGTTTTCTATGGTTAGGCATATTCTTCATTCCCATATCAAGAATAAATGGTATCAGAGCAATACCCTTTCCAGGGCACATGAGTAATGCAATGAGAATAACGTTTGCATGAAACTCAAGGCATATCGAATAAGGCTACTTTACCTATTGGAAGGCTTTCTCTTTCTCAAGTTGGGAACGAACATCCCGATCCTCAAGCGGTACTCCTCATAGCTCTTCCCATAGCGAATGACCAGATCCTTCTCTTCCAGGAAGCACCACAGTATCCAAATGGGAGTGTAGAGAACAGAGATGAAGAGGAGAAAAGGTGAATCCAGCACCAAGGCAACCACGTACCAGATACTGAGCTCTCCCAGTGCCTGCGGATGCCTGATGCTCTCATAGATACCTGTAATAGAGTGTATGGCCCTTCTCTGGTGCAAGCGTCTCTTTGCCCGCATCCCTGATGGCAACAATCATAAGAGATGTTGCAGGAATGCCGATGATCAGTGCAATGGTGATACTCAGCCAATATGGCCAGGGAAAACGTAGGGGAAGGGGATCGAACGAGAGGGGAAGCCAGCGGTAGAGAACGAAATTGAAAAACGCTACTCCCATATACACCGAGCAGATCATCCGATACCTTGCAGCAAGCTTATAGGCATTAGGCCCTTTGGTCCTCTCCATCCGTGCAGGCTGGACCGAACGGATGTAATAGACGCTGAACCCCACTGAGCTAACCAGCAAAGAGAGCAGATTCAGGACACTGAGCATAGTATTGGGCTCCTTGACTCAGTATACTCCTGTGAGTAAGAAAACCAAGAGTGTTGCTCATCTACTTAGGACAGAGATAGGGGAGTCTCATGTAGGAGTTTTCTAATGATTAGTGGACCTTTGAGCAGGCTGTCAGAAGCTACCACGGAAGCGATACAATAAAGAAGGAAATGTTTGAGGCATAAAAAACTGAGCAACCTTAAAAATGACTGAAATGTACGTATGTGGAAGGTCCTCATCCTTGCCAAGTGAGAGAACGCGGTCATACACTGTCTTGCGGAGGTCACCGGCATGAAACGATTGGTTCCCTTTCTTTTGCTGTCCGTTGCGCTTGTAAGTATGGTGGGCTGTGCTTCAACACAAAAGGCAGAGCACAATGTGTATGCTGATCCAACACAATGGCTCTCGCTTCCCCAAACCGGAACTACTGAAGTTGATGTGTTTTACCTCTATCCCACGGTGTACGTTCGTCCCGATGCCTCAGCTCCCCTCTATTCGGAACGTGAAGATGCACAGCTTCGCAGTTCGGCCGGCATGGCATATCTGCTTGAGGCAGCTGTCTTTGAACAGGTAGGTGCTGTATATGCACCTCTCTACCGGCAAGGTGATGCCGCTTCCATACTCGCACTGCCGTTTGCAGAGCGCGACGCACTGCTTGAGCAAGCTCCCTTGGAAGATGCGCTTGCTTCCTTCGACTATTACATCCAGCACTACAACAATGGTAAGCCGTTTATCCTTGTCGGCCACTCCCAAGGTGCTGATGTCCTGAGGCTGTTGCTTGCCACCTATATGGAGGCACACCCGGAGGTGTACGACCGGATGATTGCCGCTTATTGCATCGGTTGCTCCATCACCTCTGACTTTCTCGCAGAACATCCAGTTCCGAAGTTTGCAACAGGATCTGATGATACGGGTGTCATCATTTCGTACAATACTGAAGCCCCAGGCGTTGCCGAAGAGAATCCTCTGATAGACAAGGATGCGTTGGTCATCAATCCCATCAGCTGGACACGGGGTGAGGAACCTGCCCTAGCAGAAGAGAATCTGGGTTCTGTGATGCTTGACCAAGCAGGAAAGCTGGTTCTGCTTCCAGGATTCGCTGACGCCACGCTGGATCTCAACCGCTCGGTGGTGACCTGTTCAACAGTAGAAGGAAAGCTACCCCAGCTTGCCTCCAGTGCGTTCTTGCCCCAAGGGGTCTATCATTCATTTGACATTTCGCTGTACGCCCAGAACCTGGTGGAGAATGCACGAGTGAGAACAGCAACTTTTCTGGCAACGCATTGAGCCGGTCTCAGTCTGAACGGATATTCCGATAAGACAGGGCTGGACACTGTGTATCTGTTCCCGACTTCAAGCAAGCCCGTTTTTCTGCTACCATCACGTGGGGGAAAAGATGCCAGGTTCAGAACAACAGTGGAAAGAAGCGAAGAGCAAGTGCAAGCTCACAGATGATGATATCCGGAAAGCCAAGGAGATGGGACTCAATCCCAAAAGCCTGATCAAGAATATTCCCAGCAAGCAGCAACAGTGGAAACTTCCGGTACACGAATGGGTCCAATTGATGTATGAGGAGCGTATGGAGAAGTCCAGAAAGACACAGCTGAGAAAGCAAACTGAATTGCATACGCAAGAGGCTCAGCAATGATTGAGACGATTGAAGACTACAACCGCGCTCGTGAAATCTTGATAACCTTGAAACCCGAACTATTGGCAGATGCTTTGCTCAAGCTTGTCCTTACCTCCCGTTCAGCAGAGATGTTGGTGACCTCCTTGATATCAACAAGCGAGGAGAACATCGCCTTGTTCAAGGAAACCCTCCACTCCGTGCAGCATGATGATCTGGGTGAAGAGCTGACTCTCGATATGCTACGCAGGGCCTTGGATATGCTTGACCCTGCTGCAATGGACGCCAGCTGTGGGCTCGAACTGATGGCATTGTTCTATGAAACTGATGAAGCAGTCTTCGATAGCTCACTGGATCTTGACTATGAGTTTGGGCAGATCTATGCAGATGATGGGGTTGCCAAGTTTTCTGAGTTTGCCCATAGATGTGGCGATAAGGAATATGTACGGCAATTGGTGCAACGATTGGTCAGTGAAGACCGGTATGGCATGCGGATGGGACTCAGGGATGCAGTATTTCCCTCTCCAACGGACGCTGTGCTTAAAGACACTGAGTTTGGACATTCGTTACGGTAATTTGTTTGATTCATGCATAAAAAACGTGTTAGTTGCGAGGACAAGCAACATGAAGGATTTGATAAGAAGTAGAAGTGTACAAGTATGCTAAATAATGGTATTGTATATAGCATGAATGTACAGAACAGACAACCAAAGACAGAGGATGAGACCAAGATTCTACGTATGGCTGAAACACAAAATGGAGTCATCACGAGTACCCAGGTAACACAAGCCGGTATTCCAAGGCGAAGCCTCACCTCTCTGGTACACTATGGACAGCTCGTCCGAGTTGAACGGGGGATATATACCCTTCCGGAGACCTGGGAAGATGAGTTGTATCTTCTCCAATTACGATTCTCAAGAGGAATTTTTTCCCATGAGACAGCTTTATATCTCCATGCAATGACCGACCGCACACCTGCTCGATATACCATGACGTTTCCTTTCGGATACAACCCGGGGAATGTTCTTAAGCGAGGGGTTATTGCTAAAGTTACCAGCGAAGAGACGTACCTGTTGGGAATCATGACACTACCCTCACAAAGTGGAAACTCCCTCAAGGTATACGACATCGAGCGAACGCTCTGTGATATGGTCAGGACCCGCCACAAGGCGGATATACAGGTGTTGAACGAAGCGATGAGAATGTATGCAGGCTCGCGTGACAAAAATATTTCCCGATTGATGCAGTATGCAAAAAGGCTTCGGGTTACGTCAAAAATTCAGACCTATATGGAGATTCTTCTTTGATTCATGCAATTGGGAGTATCATCCTTTTTGGATTCTTATGCCGTTGGGTAATCGAATTTGCCGTACTCTATGCATTTTTGCAGACAGCCTGTGTAAAATAATCATTTTGTTATTGTATGTAATTAAAAAAGCAGTATTATGTTGAATTATAATACTTTTTGTTGACTTTCCCATGTTGGATAACTATATTATCACTTGGAAACAACTTTTATGAGGTTTTGCCATGAGAATACACGTTTCTGATCATCGACCGGCGGGATACGCATATCTTCTTGAAAAACTCGGAATCGTAGGCATACCCAACTGGCACCGATCGATGGTTTCCTCTTCAGGAATGCACTCTTCATTGATACAGGATGGTTTTGTCGACGAAGTGTTCAGGGGCCAATATTGGCCTGGGGAAACGATAGGCGACCATCTCGAGTTCGCACTGAAATATGATTGGGTTAATCTTGCATTGTTGGCAAGAATCTTTGAAAAGGTAGGTTCTGAGGTACTCGTAGAGTATATTACCTCCAAGCCAACCGGGAAGTATGCCCGGAGGATTTGGTTTTTCTATGAGTTCCTGACAGAAAAGCAACTGCCTATCGACGATTTGATCACTGGTAATTATGTTGACGCGTTGGAAACCAACGATTATTACACCGTTAAAAGCGGAGAACGATCTCCCCGTCATCGCGTTGTGAATAATCTTCTTGGCCCTAGAAGTTTTTGTCCTGTCGTCAGGAAGACTGAGAAGCTCTTGGAATTGGATTCCACAGTTCTGCGAAAGCGGTGTGAGGAAATCGTCGGGAACTATTCTCCACAGTTGCTTCGACGGGCTCTGAGCTACCTCTACAACAAAGAAACAAAATCCTCATTTGAGATTGAACGTGTAAAAAGCAATGCTTCCCGTACAGAGAAATTCATTGCATCCCTAGAGCTTGCAGAACAAGAGGACTTTTGTGATAAAAACAGGCTGATCGAGCTGCAGAACCGGATTGTTGACCCACGTTTTGCTGATAGCGACTATCGGGTAACTCAAAACTATGTTGGTCAGACGTTTGCGTATCAGAAAGAGCTCATCCATTATGTTTGCCCAAAACCTGAGGATCTGCCGAGTCTGATGGAGGGATTGCTTGCTTGCCATGACAGGATGACAGCAGGTGGGATTCCTCCCGTCATCCACGCTGCGGTGATAGCCTATGGCTTTGTGTTTCTGCATCCATTTGAGGATGGAAACGGACGAATCCATCGATTCCTGATCCATAATATCCTTTCACTGCAGCAGATGGTGCCACACGGACTCATGTTTCCCATCTCAGCTGTCATGCTGAAGTCTCCAGAAGAGTATGATAGATCGTTGGAAGCCTTTTCCAAACCCCTATTACAGGTTGTTGACTATCACCTGGATGAAATGGGACGCATGACGGTAGAGAACGAGAGTGCCATCTGGTACTCATCAATGGATATGACAGCCCAGGCAGAGGCTATGTCCGAGTTCATCCGGAAAACGATCGAAGAGGAGCTAGTCCAAGAACTGGACTTTCTTGCCAACTATGATGCAACCAAGAATGCGATTCAGGATATCATCGATATGCCAGACAGACTGATCGATCTTTTCATCCAGTTGTGCTTGCAGGGCAATGGCAAACTATCTGCGAGAAAAAGGTCATCACATTTTGACTTTCTGACGGATGAAGAGCTTGATGCAATGGAGCGCTCTGTCAAAGATTCTTATCTGCAGGCATAGGTGTAGGGAACTACAGGATTTTCAAAATTGGGAGATTATTGCCTTTCTTGGTTCAGAAACATCTCGTGTATCGAAACCAGTGTTGCTTTCCTCTTCCCTATGAGGCTGTTACCTTCTCATCCCCATTCCACATGCTGACTGCCACCAAGGCAAACATGGCAGCATTGCCCTTGTTGATAGCCCCCGGACCCAGATACGCAAAGAGCGGGGGGTAAAGCTTCAGGCCCACCACACCAATAATGAGAAACACAAACGGATTGAGAAGCGCTGTCCATCGCTTGAAGACCGACTTGCCACGGATGATGTGGAAGAAGAGCAGGATGGGAGCTATCACCCAGGTGATCAGGTAGTGGACGAGAAAGACCGGAAGGATGGTAGGAAAGAGGGTGCCCTCAATCAGGCTCACCAACAACTCGTGGCTGACTCCGTGATTGAACAGGAACATATAGATGACGGAGTTGAGCCCCATCACCCCATGGACGAAGGGGGCGCCCATCACCAAACCGTAGGAGAAGAGGACAAAGAGCACTAACGCCAATGGCTTGTTGGTCTTGCTCACTGCCTTGTAGAGCAACCAGAAACCCAAGAGGTAGAAGGGAATCATGAACATGCAGAGGTAGATGGTAAGGGAGAACCTCCAAGGGGCCATCTCCAGCCATATGGGCTCCACAATGGAAGTGGAGAGCCCATACTCCTTGTGGAATTCCAACAGATAGTCAGCAACAGTAAGCATGAGTGCTGCTAATACCGAACTGACTCCCATGAACCGGTAGAGATTTTGTCTCTTCCTGCTTGCCACTTCTTGCATAACCTTTCTCCCCCCTGCCTGATTTGTTGTACGGCAGGGGGAGAACTGCTGTCAAGCGACATACTCCTTGATTTTGACCCCATGCGGGGATAGACTTATCCCATTATGTGGATTACCGATGGTGAATGGGGATTGTTGCTGAGCCTGATCAGTCAAGGTGGCTTGATCGTAGTCTTTGCCATCATCCTCTTCAGAGTGCATCTCTTTCGTAAGATTGTCCTGCAAGCACACAAGAAATTCTACAGCTATCTGCTGCTCATCGCCTATTTCGGAGGGATGGGGATTCTTGGTACCTATACAGGAATACCCGTGCAGGGAGCGCTTGCAAACTCCCGCATTGTCGGGGTGTTTGTCGGCGGCCTCATCGGAGGCCCCATTGTCGGAGTGGCATCTGCCTTGCTGGCAGGCATCCACCGCTGGTCCATTGATATCGGAGGTTTCACCTCCCTCGCCTGTATGCTCTCCACCATCGTGGAAGGGTGTCTTGCTGCTGTCTTACATCGGTATTTCCTCAAATCAAAGCAGAAATGGCTCTTTGGCATGGCAAGCGGAGCCATTGCAGAAGTACTGCAAATGATCATCATCATCCTGGTGGCAAAACCCTACCCCCAGGCAGTGCAGCTGGTGACGCTCATCGGCATTCCCATGATCGTAGGCAACGCCTTGGGCATCGGCATGTTCATTGCCATCAGCGAGACCCTCTTGCGGGAAGAGGAGAAGATTGCCGCCCGGCAGTCGCAGAAGGTCCTGGAAATAGCCGGTACCACCTTGCCCTTCTTCCGAAAGGGCTACAATGAGGAGCAGGCCCTCAAGACAGCTCAGGTCATCAAGGCCGAGCTCTCCATAGCCGCCGTAGCCTTCACCGACCGGGAGAAGATCCTTGCGCATGTAGGGATCGGGGAAGACCATCATAAGAGTGGCATGCCGATCCAGACCGAAATGACGCGTACTGCCATTCTCGAAGGAACGGTGCAGGTGGCCCACTCGAAAGCAGACATTGCATGCTCCCATTCCGATTGCCCCCTCAAGTCGGCGGTCATCGTCCCCTTGCTGCACTCTGACACGCCCATCGGAGCTCTGAAGCTCTACCGCGAACGGGAGAATGCCATCAGTGAAGTCGATATCGAGGTTGCAAAAGGCTTGGCAAGCCTTCTTTCGCTTCAAATCGAGCTGAGCCAGCTCGACAAGCGCGAGCAACTGCTGAGCAAGGCACGCCTGCGTGCCCTGCAAAGCCAGATCAACCCGCACTTTCTCTTCAACGCCATGAACACCATCTCCTCGCTGATCAGTGAGGACCAGGAAAAGGCAAAAGACCTGCTCCTGAATCTCAGCGACTACTACCGAAGCCGCTTGCAGCTGGCCAAGGATTTCATCACCTTGGAGTCGGAGTTTGAGAACATCAACGCCTATATGGCGATAGAGCAAGCCCGCTTCGGAGACAAGATTGCCGTACAGTATGAGATAGAAGGTGATACATCCTTTCTTATCCCCCCGCTCATTCTCCAGCCATTGGTGGAGAACGCGGTGAAGCATGGTTTGCAGAAAAGCCTCCATCCAGGGAGTGTGGTCATCACCGCAAGGATTGAACAGGATGAAGCTTCCCTTTGCATTGCCGATAATGGGGTGGGCATGGAGGAAGCTGTGCTTGCAACCATCTATGGCGAGTCCCACGGGCTGGACAACGTCAATCAGCGGCTGATCAACCTGTATGGCAGCGAATATAGCTTGCGAATCGAATCCAAAGTCGGGGAGGGGACGAAGGTATGGCTGAGAATCCCATGCAACACCGAGTCCTGATAGCAGACGATGAAGCCCCGGCCAGACGAGAACTGAAGCGTCTGTTGGGTGTCGACGCATCGCTGGTTGTAGTAGGAGAGGCGGAGAATGGTTTGGATGCCTTCAAAGTCGCGATGACATTACATCCGGACATCGTCTTTTTGGATATCCAGATGCCGGCTTTGACCGGAATCGAAACCGCAGAAATGTTTCTTGCGAATCGGTATTACCCACTCATCGTTTTTGTCACAGCCTATGATGCCTATGCGGTGAAAGCGTTTGAACTGCATGCCATCGACTACATCCTCAAGCCGGTGAGAAAGGAACGGCTGGACATGGTCCTCAAACGGATCCATACCCAGCTGGATAGCCAAGAACCCCAGGAGGGACAGGAACGCCTGCTCAGGCTCATCTCCTCTTTGAAGGAGGAGAGCCAACCGACTCCGGTTTGTCGCATTGCGCTCTACCAAGGGGATAAGATCATCCCGATCCGTACCGATGAGATCATCTATGCAGAAGCGTATGGCCGTTCGTGCAGGGTCATGACCAAGGACGGGCTCTTCACCACCACCTACAGCATGCATGAGCTTCAGGATATCCTCCCTACTTCTCGCTTCTTTCCCTGCCACCGTTCGTATCTCGTGAATCTTGACTGCATCGAGTCGGTGGAGCTTTGGGTGAACTCAACCTACCGGCTCAAGATGACAGGCTCTGACACCTTGGTGCCGGTCAGCAGAAGCAGCACTGCTGCCTTGAAGCAGTTCCTTCACCTGGTATAACTCCAGCGCCGTACCACAGGGTTCCATTCATGTATGAGATTTGACATTTCATGCAGGTTTACCCACGCACGTTCTGTAGTTCTGCTAGAGTACCTCCGAAATCTGCAAAGCAGGGAGAACCCTGCGTTTTAGGTTAAGGAGGAATCATGGCTAGTTTCTTGCTGTCATTGGTGTTGCTGGTAGTAGGGTACTTCACCTACGGTGTAGTGGTAGAGCGGGTGTTTGGTATCGATACCAAGCGTATCACCCCGGCAGTCGCACTTGAGGATGGAGTCGACTATGTCCCCATGACCTGGGGAAAGATCTTTCTGATCCAGTTCTTGAACATCGCCGGCTTGGGCCCGATCTTCGGGGCAATCATGGGGGCGCTGTTCGGACCGGCTGCCTTCCTCTGGATCGTCTTCGGAACCATCTTTGCAGGCGGGGTGCATGACTATCTCTCGGGTATGATGAGCATGCGTCACGATGGAAAGAGCATTCCTGAGGTGGTGGGGATATACTTGGGCAATGGCATGCGCCAAGTCATGCGTGTCTTCTCCGTTGTCCTTCTCATTCTGGTCGGTACCGTCTTCATGGCAGGTCCGGCAGGGCTGTTGGCCAACTTGGGCTTTACCGGCATCTTTGCCAACAAGTTCTTCTGGGTTGTTGTGATTCTTGTCTACTACTTCATTGCCACCGTGCTTCCCGTCGATAAGGTCATTGCACGCTTCTATCCGGTGTTTGGCATCGTGCTCCTGATCATGGCAGTTGGCGTCGGCTTCATGCTGGTCGTCACCAGAGCCCCGATTCCCAATATTGCTTTCGTCAACATGAACCCAACCGGAATGCCCATCTGGCCGATTCTCTTCATTACCATCGCTTGCGGAGCCATCAGCGGGTTCCATTCCACCCAGTCGCCGCTCATGGCACGTTGCTTGAGCAATGAGTCCTATGGCCGCAAGGTCTTCTACGGCGCCATGGTAGGCGAGGGTATGGTAGCCCTGGTATGGGCTGCAGCAGCCATGGCTTTTTTCCCCAACGGTATTGCCGGCTTGAATGATGTTTTGAACCAAGGAGGGGCAGGATTGGTCGTCAACAGGATTTCCATGGGCCTGCTTGGTCCCATCGGAGGCGTGTTGGCCATGCTTGGTGTCATTGCATGCCCGATTACCTCAGGCGATACTGCCTTCCGCAGCACCCGCCTGATCTTGGGTGATATGTTCTCCATTGAGCAGAAGGGAATCAAGAATCGCTTGCTTCTGGCAATTCCCATCCTGGGCATCGGGTTTGCCCTCAACTTCATCGACTTCGCCATCATCTGGAGATACTTTGCCTGGTCGAACCAGACCTTGGCAACGATTGTCCTCTGGACCGGGGCAGTCTACCTGCATCATGAGAAGCGCAATCATCTGATGGCAAGCGTACCCGCAGCCTTCATGACTGCAGTCGTTACCACCTACATTCTGCAGGCTCCCGAAGGGTTCTCCCTCCCGACCACCATCAGCTATCCCATCGGCATCGTGGCGGCAGTTGTTGCAACCCTTGCATTTGTGCTCTATCTGAGAAAGCAGCCAGCCCGACTGGGTGTTGTGCGTCACTAAGTACATACGATCAGCAGCAGGACACAGATGCTCAAAACATCTGTGTCCTGCTTTCATTTCCCTCTCTTCCCGTTCTTCTCTTCCTCTTTCAAAGCAGCCAATCCGAGGCTATGCTGGAAGCATGGATGAAGCTTTGCTCCACTTCTTCGCTTCTCTCGATCGTTCTCTCTTTCTGGACAGAACCTACAAAGCGTTTGCCAAGCTCGACAGGCCCTTGCCCATCGCCATGGGGCAGACCATCAGCCAGCCCAGCCTTGTCCTGTATATGACCGACCAGCTTCAGCTCAACAAAACCCACAAGGTGCTGGAGATCGGGACAGGAAGCGGGTACCAGACGGCGCTCCTTGCTGAATTCTGCCATGAAGTCTTTACTGTAGAGCTGCATACTGAGCTCCAGGCCCAAGCCAGAGAGCGTCTTGCCTCCCTTGGCTACCACACCATCCACTACAAACTGGGTGACGGAAGCCTTGGTTGGGCAGAACATGCCCCCTATGACCGTATCATGGTAACAGCAGCACCCAAAACCATTCCCCCTGAACTTATCGAACAGCTTGCACCGGAAGGCATCATGATCATTCCGGTAGGGCCAGCTGGCTGGCAGGAACTTGTCATGATGACCAAGGACAAGGAGGGGCAGGTTCACAGGCAGAAGCTTCTGGACGTTGCCTTTGTGGAGTTGGTGGGCAAGTACAGCTGAAAAGATTCTTTGCATAATAGTACGTATATGATAGGGAGTTTCTGAGCATGCTCAATTTCTGATAATTAAAGTCATTCCTCAAATTTACCAGAGAATTTTCCTTGTATTCCCATGCTGCGATCAGTATAGTGAATATATAAGATTTGTTAAATGTGTCCCAAAATACTATATATGTGTCCATGATTGGATGTCTGTGTTTGGTGATGAAGGATTGGACTGCCATGAAAAAGAAGAACGTAATAAATTTGATAAAGTATCACATTGAAAAGAATGAAACCGCCTTTCGGGATGAAGCGTATGCAATCGCGGTTGATTTCAATAGGACGCAAGACGGGGAGCTTGCCGATTACATCTTGGCTCTTCTCTCTGACAAGAACACCTTTGTTCCCCAAGTCTTGGACGGAAAGATGGACTATCTGCGAAAAGTAGATTCTTCTCCTACCACATTGCCACTTCCAGAATGCATCAAAGATGAACTGATGGGTATCGTGAACGCAGTTGGTTATGGAGCAGGAGTCAATAAGTTTCTGTTCCAGGGAGCTCCGGGCACAGGGAAAACTGAAAGCGCTAAACAGCTGGCAAGAATTCTCAACCGTCAGCTTTATGTTGTAGATTTTGATGTACTGGTTGACAGCAAGATGGGGCAGACTTCCAAAAATATCGCCCAGTTGTTTGCTGAGATCAATGATGTTCCCTATCCTGATCAAATCATCATTCTCTTTGATGAGCTTGACTCCATTGCACTCGATAGAACCAATACCAATGACCTCAGAGAGATGGGACGGGCTACGTCCGCTGTGCTGAAGGGTCTGGACACCCTTAATAATCGAATTGTCTTGCTTGCAACTACAAATCTGTTTGCCTCGTTCGATCGTGCACTGATCCGTAGGTTTGATAATGTAATCGACTTCAATCGCTATACCAGGGAGGATTTGCAGGAGATTGCCGATATCATGCTTGAAAGTTTATTGCAGCAATTCAAATTCCAAGGCAGGAATGTCCGCCTGTTCAGGAAGATCATAGCATTATTGGATCCCATCCCGTATCCAGGGGAACTGAAGAATCTTATCAAGACGGCTATTGCTTTCAGTAACCCGAACGATGAGTTTGATTATCTTGCTCGGTTGTTCAAGCAAACGCAACCTACGTTCTCAGGGGGATATAAGGAACTCCAGACATTGGGATTCTCGGTACGTGATATCGAGATTCTATCCAAAGTCTCAAAGAGTAGGGTTTCACGTATCCTGGTGGAGGAAAAGCGATGAACAAGGTGCTGGAACTGAAGGGAAGATTCAATCAAGCTCCCAACCCATCCCCTGGTGGGGCAGCAACACTGCCTAGGAATGGAAGTGTTGATGCTTCTGATATCGAACGGCTGATTACCTCCCTTGATGGGGTTCGTCGGTATTGGACAGAAGAGCGAAGACTGTTCAAGCCATTGGTGTCACTTCATTACAAGGATGTTGTGGCTAAAAGCAACCGAATGGGGGCTATCCTTGCAAATGGTTCTGCATCACCGAATACAACAATTGTTGGAGCAAAATTCTCTGATGAATCGCACCCAAGGCAAATCATTACCCATTGTGTTGATGTTGATGCCATACTCAGTGGCATACAGCGGCTTGAGCGTGTTCGGTCTATCCTGAAAAACGGTTTTGGGAACCGGATTACGGCTGAGCAGATGGTAATGATGAGTGACAATAAAGAGTATGTCAAAGCATATCTCAAAAGGGATCCAACTCCCGCTGAGCTGAGCAGAAAAAACCATCAGGAAAGGGTCCTTTCTGCTCACGAGATGAAAAAATCCCCATTCTTCAGCATCATCAAGGATGCCTTTTATCTTGATTACTTTACAGTTGAGGAGCGCACAGAGGCCATCTCAGAAAGCCAGATCATCACACTCTATGATACAGGACTCAGCCGTAATGAGATTCTTCGGAAACTGGGGATGCAAAACGAAACCATCAGGGCCCTGGATGAGGTAACCTGGATGGTCACACCTGATCAATACAGAAGAATCATCAATGAAGCCCCTTACTTGGTAGCGATGGCTGTGGATGATATGGGAAGGATTGGGGCAATAGTTGATGGCGACACTGCTGGAAGTGCTTCCTCATTTTTCATTCCAGATACAGTGAATGAGCCTGTTATTGGTGTTATAGATACACTCTTTGACGATAAAGCCTATTTTTCTCCATGGGTCGATTCTACTTGTATGGTTGACCCTGAGCTCATTGAGCAAGCGGACTACGAACATGGGACAGCAATCTCTTCCCTTATTGTTGATGGGCCAGCTTTGAATCCTCATCTGGATGATGGGTGTGGTCGCTTTCGAGTCCGCCATTTTGGGGTTGCAAAGCGCGATAAAAATAGCTCACTCAACCTCATGAAACTGATACGGTCCATCGTTGAGACGAACAAGGACATCAAAGTGTGGAACCTATCCTTAGGTTCTTTCTTGGAAATTGAACCAAATTTCATATCACCAGAGGCGGCTCTTCTCGATGAACTTCAATTTGAGAGAGATATCATCTTTGTGGTAGCAGGAACCAATAATCGTGACCGTCATAGAGATTTTCCAAGGATAGGTGCCCCTGCCGACTCTCTTAATTCTGTGGTGGTCAATGCTGTTTCGCTGTCTGGAAGACCTGTGGAATATTCCCGGAAGGGACCCGTCTTGCATTTTTATAAAAAACCGGATGTAGCCACTTTTGGCGGGGATCGAGAGGATGGGATGGTTGTCTATTCCAGCAGGGGTAGGGTGAAAGTGATGGGAACCTCCTATGCTGCTCCCTGGGTAGCCCGCAAGCTGGCATATTTGATCCACATCATGGGTTTTTCCCGAGAAGTAGCCAAGGCCCTGCTTCTCGACGCTGCTGCTGGTTGGAATGTAGATGCCACGTATCAGGATCTTGTAGGTTTCGGTCGGGTGCCAACCCATATCTCGGATATCCTGACAACAAGAGAGGATGAGATCAAGTTTGTAATTCACGGAATCTCTGAAGCATACCAGACCTATGCATACTCCATTCCAGTCCCAATGTACAAAGAGCAGTTTCCTTATATTGCCAAAGCGACTTTATGCTATTTCCCGAAATGTTCACGTCTGCAGGGAGTTGATTATACGGATACTGAGATGGATCTCCACTTTGGACGGATGGATAAGGAAGGTAAAATTAGAACTATTGACAATAATTTGCAAGGAGATGAGGCTCCCCATGCATTGTTTGAGAAAGATGTACGAGAGAGCTACCGGAAATGGGATAACGTCAAACATATATCGGAAGGGGGTAAATCACGGAACTATCCTCGCAAACGGCTCAATGCATCATCTCCAAACTGGGGTGTCAACATCAAAACCAAAGAACGCTTGGAAAGCAAATTCGGCAAAGGTTTGCATTTCGGAGTTGTCGTCACGTTACGTGAGCTTGGTGGGGTGAACCGTATTTCGGAATTCATGCAGCTTTGCAGGGCAAACAACTGGTTTGTGAATGAGGTGGATATTCATGCAAGGATCGAGACGTATGCAAAAGCTGAAGCTGAGATAGCGTTTACCGATGACTGAGCACATGCCGGGGGATGTATGGATTCCTTTCATTTCACTAAGAAACACTAACCTTCGGAGGATTGTGTCATGACAGGTATACGAACCATCACAGAAGAGGATCTTCCTTCCATTCGCAAGCTCATCGAACAATTGGCCGTGGACTTGGGTGAGGTGTTTGAGATCAGCAAAGAGAAAGCCTTGGAACACTATCTGGCGATGCAAGAGCATCCAGAGGTATACCGAAGCTTTGTTTATTGCATGGATGATCAGGTGATCGGCTTTCTTTCTCTGGTACTCTACCGTTCGTTCTTCCACAGGAAAGGCACTGCCTTGGTCAATGAACTGGTGGTGAAGAAAGAGTTCCGCAACCAACAGATAGGAAAAGCTCTGCTTGAGCATGCCTTCTCGGTAGCCACTGAGGCAGGCATGGATGAGTTGGAGGTAGGGGTGATGAAAGAGAACACCCGCGCGCTCACGTTCTATCGCAAAAATGGGTTTGGTGAGGAGTATCTGCTTCTGGGGAAGGAGTTTTCTGTGAAAGGCTAAGGGAACCTGTAAAGGGTATATGTGGAGGATTTAGCGAAGCTAAGCCTACCAAGCATGAGACAAGGCCTGGTTTAATTTGGTATATGTTGAAAGCCTGACCTCATAACAGTGGAGAGCAGAAATCAAAGCCCTCTATGTCCGTTCTGATTCGAATGGCTCAGAAAAATTCTCGAAGAAAGGAAGATTCAGCTGTGGCAATCCAGCTTTCTGCAAAGAATCAGCTACAATCTGTCTAAAGTAGGGGTGTAAAATTCTTGGTGCAACACTCTCAACAAAAGCTTTCTTCAAATCATCCTCAATAAGTATTTCCTCTTTTATTTTGATTCCTATATGGTATTTTACCTCAAGGCTAAAGAAGATCTCTTGCTTCTTTCCTGTTGATTTCTTTGTTGCATCAGTAGAGGCTGCAAAGGTATACGGAATCAACATATCAATGGTTTTTGCGGATTGAATGACTGAAACCTTTTTTTCGTCAATGAGAAATTGATAATAAAATGATGCGCCATCTTTAAGTTTGTTTCTATCGAAGTGATAGCCGCATGTGGGAATAGATATATCTTCAATATTCATCATTGCCAATAATGCTTCAAGTGTCATGATTACATCCTTTTCTTTTCCGGCGATGGGAATTGTAGTACGTTTTGTTTAGGTATCCACTCTGACTCGTGTTTTTTTGATTGCAACTCCAGCTTTCCTGATCCAGATGTTAATAGTTGCGTGGATTGTCTTGCACATATTGCCACAAATGAGTCAATAATTCTTTCTTGGTTCTCAATGACAGAGGACTTCTCTGCAAGAATCTCTGAGACAAGATAGTTCAAACTTACCTTGTTTGTTTTGGCTTGGAGGGAGAGCTTTCGGTGTAATGAAGGGGTAACTCGTACCACGAACCGTCCACTATACGATTTTGAATCTGGATCTTCAGGTTTAGGAATAGGAAGGCCCTTTTCCAAACTGAACTCGATCCATGCTCGTTTCGCATCTTCTATCATTGCAAGAGCTTCTAAAGCAGTATCACCAACTGAAAAGCAACCCTCCAATTCCTTTACAGAGATAAAATAGGAGCCATCCTCTTCTTTCGTCAGCTCAAGTGTATAGGGAAGCTTCAGATAATCATCAATCTTCATCATGGAGTACCTCCTCCAAATCAAAAAGTTCGAATGCCTGTCTTATATAGCATGCTTTGACAGGTTTATGTTTTGGGACAGTGAGTCGTTTTTTTGTAATTGGGTTGTAATAAATGTAGTGACTTCCCTTTCCTGCATTTTGTTCACATCCACAATGGGTCAGGACATAACTCAAATCCTCAAAACGAATATTTGCGGGTTGTGATTTCATCTTTGCTATAAGTTTATGCAATTTTGATGGCACACAACCCTCTTTGTGTATTCATAGTGATACTATATTTAGTATATATTTGCAAGGAAAACTTATTGATTTGTCATTGGATGTACGATATAGATGCTGATAGTTTAGGTATCAATACTTGAAATTCTTTGCATGGAATCGTCTGTGTTATGATAGCCATGATTGGAGGTGAGCACATATGCTTCAACACAGAATCGTCATCGTGGGAGCCGGAATATCGGGTCTGACTGCAGCAACCTCGCTGGCCATGCGAGGCCATAAAGTGTTGGTGCTTGAAAAGCAAGCTATCTGCGGTGGGCTGGTGAACTCTTTTGTGCGGGATGGCTTTCTCTTTGATGGAGGAATACGAGCCACCGAGAATGCCGGCATGATCAAACCCATGCTCGCAGAGCTTGGGATCGACCTGCCGCTGCTTCCCAGCAAGGTCTCCCTCGGTGTTGAGGATAATATCATCATTGCCGACACCAAGGAGAGCCTTGCATCCTATGAGAATCTGCTCAAGGAGCTCTATCCGGATAGTACCGAAGATGTGGAAAAGGTCATCAAGGTGATCGGCAAGTACGATGTGTACATGCAGGTGCTCTTTGGAAGCGACAGCCCCTTTTTCAAGGATGCCAAGCGAGACCTTCGGTACTTCCTGACCACCTTCATCTTCTGGCTCTTCCGCTTTCTTGCCACCGGGGCTGCCATCATGCGGATGCAAATGCCCATGGAAGAGTTTCTTGGTAAGCTGATCAGCAACGACTCCCTTCGGGATATCATTTCCCAGCACTTTTTCAAGAAAACCC
>Ga0334882_1000800_pt1 | contig 43812 bp, 26 predicted proteins | sample GraSluR1_MG_5_FD_207226 | JGI IMG/M metagenome (GOLD analysis project Ga0334882, IMG submission 207226) | Sludge microbial communities from methane-producing bioreactor in Wageningen University, Netherlands - Granular Sludge_15_04-R1 | ecosystem: Engineered > Bioreactor > Anaerobic >... | reverse complement strand
GCGCGTCCTCACGCCCGCCGAGAGTCAGCTTGCCAAGGCTGACCCGAATTCCAAAGGGCGAGCACTGGTCAAGCAGGTCCGGATGGAGCTTCTCGAAAAAGCTCGGCCGCTGCTTGAAAAAACTATTTGCGATATTACCGGTAAAAAGGTAATCAGCCTCCACACTGATATCAGTACCGTCACGGGCGAACGCGTCATCGTCTTTACCCTGACCAATCCGACGGCACCCTGATAGCCCAATTTTTGTCAAAATTCTCTTGACGCCGCCCGAGCCTTCGCTAAAATATTACCAAAATGTCAGGCAGATGATCAGGGGGCGGCGATAGCCGCCTGCTGGAGAGTAAGCCGGGAAGCAGTACGAAGTCGCGTAGCTGTTACCGGTTTCTTCGTTTTTGCCTTATAAGCTGTTTGGTATGTTGAGCGCGGTCCAGCGCATGGATGGCGCATTCAGGATACAGGCCAGTGGCCCGACTGTCGGGCCCTGGCCTTTTTTTGTGCCAACTTTGGCTGGTAACCTCAAGTGAAAGGAAACGCATGATTGGCTGTCACATGGGACGCAACTTTCAGGTAACCGTCTCAGGGGGGTCCTACCAGGAAGGCCTGTCAGCCACGCTGCAGGGAGTCCCTCCGGGAATGATCTTCACCGAGCAGGAAATATACGGCGATCTGCTGCTGCGAAAACCGGGCGCCGATGAATTATCCAGTCCGCGCAAGGAGCCGGACCTGCCGGTGATATATTCCGGGGTCAACGCCGCCGACACCATCGAGAACGCCGGCAACTGCAACCACACCAACGGCACGCCGCTGTGCATACTCATTCCTAATCTGGACCGGCACTTCATACACGTCAAGCAATACCAGGACACCAACCGAACGCCCAGGCCCGGGCATGCCTCATATGCCTCCTTTGTCAAATATGGAGCCGACGATGACGCAATCGGCGCAGGCATCTTCAGTGGTCGCTACACCGCGACGATTGTCGCCGCAGGATACGTCGCAAAGCAGGTTCTCAGGAATTTCGGCATCGAAGTCTTCGCCTATGTCAGGGAAGCCGCCGGAGTCCGCTGCCCGGACATTGAACACGCCACAGCGCTTGACGCCGCCAACCGCTACAAGAAAATGCGGCACGACCTCGACCCGTTCTACCAGGAAATCTACGTCAAAGGCCGTATCCGCCCTGAAATGAGATTCCTCGAAAAGATGGCGATCTTCGCTCAGATCGAGAAGGAAATCGACGACATCCGAGCCATGGCCCCTCAGATGACGCCGGCAGGCATCATTGACAAGTACGGCGTTCATCATGTCGTCAACTGCCCCGACATCGAGGCCGCCGAAGAAATGCTTCAGTCATGCAACAAGATCACTCGAACCGGAGACTCCTCGGGCGGTATCGTCGAAGTCGTCGTCACCGGCGCACCCGCCGGACTCGGTGAGCCCGTATTCTGCAAACTCGATGCCGAACTCGGTCGAATGCTTGGCATAGGCGCCGTCAAAGGCGTCGAAGTCGGTGCAGGCTTTGCCGTCAAGGACATGACCGGCTATCAGTCCAACGACCAGATGCACGCCGAAAACGGCAAGGTCATCTTCGATTCCAACAGTGCCGGCGGCATCACCGGCGGTCTGGCCACCGGCCAATCTATTGTCGCGAGACTTGCCGTCAAGCCAACACCCACCATCGACAGGCCCCAGCACACCATCGACAAGTACACACTCGAGAACAGGGACCTCGCCGCAATTACCCGCCGCGATCCGACCATCGTCGCAAGGATCTGGCCCGTCGCCGAAAACTACACCGCCCTGGTCATCCTCGACCTCCTCATCGCCCATCTCGGCTTCCAGGCTGTAAAAGCAAGCTGCCAATGAAACCCAACGAGGAACCCATGAGGATTTCACTGATGAATGAAGAAGGAACGCTCAGGCAGCGGATCGAAAACGCAGCCGCGATGTTCGTCGGCGAGTACCTGCGGGTAACGCCAAAGTCGATTTCGATCGATCTGCATTCCGCAAACGTCATCGTGACGCTGCAAAACATCGTTCCGCCCGTGGAAAAGGACTTCGCGCATGGCGACGCGGAAAGGCGAACCCTGCTGGAAAAATGCTACGGAGATGCCTTTGACGCGGCGAAAGAGGATTTCGAGCAAACCTTGGCCAATATCATGAACCGTCACGTTGAAAGCTCGATGCTGCGAATACACCCTGAATCGGGCAACGGCGTGATGATCGTCAATCTGGCCGGCCAGCCGCCGGCATAACACACAATATGAAAGAGATTCCGCATTAGAACTGCTGGAAAGGAGCAAAGACGATGCAACAAGAGTACGAAAGCCTCCTGAAAACATCACTGACGCAGGAACATTACAACCGTCTGATGAATATTGATAATGCCAGGCTTCACGAATTCGTAGCCGATAGCATAAGGCTGTGCAAGCCCGACTCGGTATCCGTCGTGACGGACTCCGATGAAGATGTCGCCTACGTCCGCGAGATGGCAGTCAAGAGCGGTGAAGAACAAATGCTCAAGATCGAAGGCCATACATGTCATTTCGATGGAATGGAGGATCAGGGACGCGATCGCGAAGTTACCAAATACCTGGTCGACAAGAACGAATCACTGAGCAAGGCGCTTAACCAAGTCGAACGCCAGCAAGGCCTCTCTGAAGTCCGCGGCCTCCTCAGTGGCGCCATGCAGGGAAGGACCATGATCGTTCGATTCATGTTGCTCGGGCCCGCAAGGTCCGTCTTCAGCATTCCATGCGCCGAGTGCACTGACTCATGGTACGTCGCCCACGCACTGAATCTTCTGTACCGCCTTGGCTATGAGGAGTTCGTGCGACTTGGCCCGGAGGCACAGTTCTTTGCCACACTGCATTCCAGCGGCAAGGTCGACGAACGTATGGTCAGCGTCGAGGCAGACAAGAAGCGCATCTACATCGATCACGCCGCCGACACCGTCTACAGCGTCAACACACAGTACGCCGGCAACACAGTCGGATTGAAAAAGCTCGCGCTGCGCCTGACGATCCGCAAGGCCGATCGCGAAGGCTGGCTCGCCGAGCACATGTTCATCTCCGGTGTGAACGGCCCCGGCGGCCGCAAAACATACCTGGCCGGCGCATTCCCGAGCGCCTGCGGCAAGACTTCCACCGCCATGCTTCCCGGCGAAACCATCATGGGCGACGATATAGCCTATTTTCGCAGGATCAACGGCGAGTTCCGCGCCGTAAATGCCGAAGCCGGAATATTCGGAATCATTCAGAACGTTACCGCCAAGGACGACCCCGTCATCTGGGACGTCTTGAATAAACCCGGAGAGGTCATTTTCTCAAATCTGCTCGTCGCCGACGGCAAGCCCTACTGGCTCGGCATGGGCGAGCAAACCCCGGACAAAGGGGTCAACTTCTCCGGCGACTGGTTCCCCGGCAAGAAGGACGCCCAGGGAAACGCCGTCCCGCTGGCCCACAAAAACGCGCGATACGCTGTAGCTTTAAAAGCCCTCGCCAACTGCGATCCCGAACTGGAAAGCCCCGACGGCGTAGTGCTCGGCGGCCTCATGTACGGCGGGCGCGACCCAAAAGCCTATGTGCCCGTACAGCAGGGCTTTGACTGGAATCACGGCATTGTTGCCTACGGCGCCTCGCTCGAAACCGAGACGACCTTCGCAACCATCGGCAAGGAAGGCCTTCCTGAGATCAACCTGATGAGCATCCAGGATTTCGTTGCGATACCTCTGGGCAAATACATCCGCAACAACCTGGAGTTCGTCCGTGGACTGAAGAACCCGCCCCTGGTCTTCGGCGTCAACTACTTCCTCAGGGACAAAGACGGCCGATTCGTCAACGGCGTTCGCGACAAGCACGTCTGGGTCAAATGGATGGAGAAGCGCGTGCACGGTGATGCCGATGCCGTCTCGTCGCCGACCGGGCTTATACCTGAGTACGCCGATCTGGTGCAGCTCTTCCGGGAGGTACTCCAAAAAGACTACTCAGAAGAAGATTACATCAGCCAGTTCACCGTTCGCGTGCCGGAGAACCTGGCCAAGATCGACCGCGTCGAAAGATTTCATCGCGAACACGTCGCCGACGCTCCGGCCGAACTGTTTGAGGTGCTCGACGCGCAAAGAAGCCGCCTGACGCATCTCCGGAAAATCAAAGGTGATTATGTCAGCCCGTTCGATCTGTGACGCGAGCCGCTCTCGTCCTTTAATACGGCAGCGAAACAGAAATGCTGCGATAGTCTGAATATGGCAAACAACAAGAAAACTGCGGTATTCCTCGACAGAGATGGCACCATTATTGAAGACCGAGGCCATCTGCGCAGTGCGTCGGATGTCGTCTTCTTTGACGAAACATTCGACGCGCTGCGGAAGCTGCAAGAACACTTTCTGCTCTTCATAGTAACCAATCAATCTGGTGTGGCCCAGGGTGTGATTACACGTGCTGATGTCAATCGGGTCAACGCCCACGTTGTCAGCACCCTGAACCGGCAGGGTGTCCGGATAAGCGATCTTTATGTCTGCCCCCACGATCGCTCCGATGGGTGTCGCTGCATAAAACCCAAACCCTGGTTCCTGCAAAGAGCCGCCGCCATGCACGGCCTCGACCTTGGCGGATCATTCACCATAGGTGATCATCCGCACGATATCAAGTTCGCCCATAACGTCGGCGCTGCGGGTATTTATGTCCTGACGGGACACGGGCAGAAGCACCTTGGCGAACTCCCCGAAAATGTGGAGACGGCGTCCGGCCTATCCGCCGCCACCGAAATAATCCTCCGCAATCGAGGCGCAGCCGCGTCCCGGTTGCACAGACGCAATGACGACGAAATAGTGCTCGACATGGCCGTCGCCGCTGATTTGTGGGACAGGGCCGATCTGCCCCGCACACCTGCCGACGCAAATCACGTTGCAGACGTGCTCAGACGGGCGGGAATACGCGTCCACGAAGTCTCGGGGGGCTGGCTCGCATGCGAACCGCGCCCCGCTGCCGTCCATGAGGCGCTGAGCGGCAAACCCGCCACGTCCGATTGGCTGGACCGGTTTGACTGTCAACCCGAAAAACCAGGCTGCGTCCTGAAACTGCTCGCCGCGTCCGGAATACGAGTGTGCGACGCTTGATTCACCACGCCCAAAACGGTTTGCCCGCCCAGACGGCAAATCATTGATGATCACACCGGTCCGCCTGTCCCGCCTCATGGCCCGCAACGGTCGACAAAAAAATTACATTTGACATGTGCAGCCGAAAGGTTTACCGTTATACTCAGCTTTAGTGGTATTGTACATGACGTGAGGAGAACACAATGTTGCTGTCGGCCGCGGGATTGGACGACCTTTTCTGCCTCACACCTGTTTATATCTGAACCAGACCGGAATCACCTGCCATATGGGCGGCGCCCCTGCCCGGCGGGTGAACATAAAACCGTCGGGTGAAACATGGAACATGATCGAACCACGCGTCCCGCCAAAGCCGCGCTGAAAAGATTAACCAAGTGCTCACGCCTCTGCGCACCTGATCCAGGCATTCACGTGAAGGAGAAACGGAATGAGCAAGTTCAAGGGATTTACGCTGATTGAATTGCTGGTTGTAATTGCAATCATCGCGATTCTGCTGGCAATTACCGGCCCCGGCCTCAGGATAGCAAAAGGCCGAGCCAAACAGGTCATATGCTTGTCAAACCTCTCCCAGTGGGGAAAACTCTTCTCGGCCTATCTGACTGACAACGACGATACTTTTATGGACGGCTGGTTCGGCAACCCAAACGACCGCGACGGCCAGTGGATGTATGCGCTGCGGGGATACACAGGCTTCAGCCATAAGATATGGTGCTGCCCGGAAGCGAGCAACAAGGCGCTGTGCCCGATTGATCCGTGGGGCAACGTTCAAAACGAATTCACCTCCAAGTCCCCGTGGGGGCACATCGTGCATTTGCAGCATGCCGGCTACGCAACCGAAGAGGAAGATTACGGAAGTTACGGGATCAATTCTTACGTGTATAACGTGCCCGTGACGTCGATGGGAGTGGCGAAGGAGTCCTTCTGGGCCAAATCCACAAATGCAAACGTATCTTTGTCTTCCATACCCGTGTTCATGGATAACATGTGGTGTGAGTCATGGCCCTTGCCTAACGAAGGCCCCCCTCAGATTGAAGGCAGATGGGGAGGATATGGAATGCACTCCGTCTGCATCGACCGCCACAACGGCGTCTATATCAATATCTTGTTCATGGACTGGTCGGTCCGAAAGACTGACCTGAAGCAGCTTTGGCGCCTCAAATGGCACAGAGACTGGCCCAAAAACGTCGTCGAGCCGCATTGGCCCCAGTGGATGGAAAGGTGATACGTAAACGCAAATAGCAGTGGCTGTTCTTGCGTTGGAACCAACATGCAAACTCCTGAACGGCCGGTTAATCTTCTTTTTAACATCTTGGATAGGAGGGCTTCAATCTGTCAACTCGCACTTCGTATCAAAGGAAACGAATTAATTAATGTTTTGGAGGATCTGAAATGAAGCTTGTCACATGTCTGTTAATGCTGGTCCCGGTCGTGCTTGTCATGGCGCCGACCCAATTCGCCTGCGCCGCAATCGAATTCAGCGAGGATTTCGCCGCCGGACTGCCGGCCTACATGGAGCCGGGCATCGGCTTCGGAGACGGCGTAATTGACTTCAGCGAAGGCAGCGCCAGGTGGTCGAATGTCAATGGTTTCCGACAATACGTCCGCACAAAGCAGTCCAACTACAACCAGATCAGCTTTGTGTTCGAGGGCACGGTTACCCTGTCGCCCGTCGCCGACTGGGGAGCGGCCTTCTTCGGTATCGGCAGAGCCGACGGCAACGCCGGCTTCTATGGTGAGCCGATTCAGCCCACTATCAAAATCACTGCGGGACCCACAGTTTCCTACCTCAACGGAAACGCCGTCTTCGCCATCGAGAATCCGGGCGGAGCCGGAAATCAGGCCATCACAATGCCCGGCGCCGCCGGAGATGGCACGCACAGACTCCGTCTCGTCTGGAATGCCCTCACCAAGTCCGCTTACGCCCAGATCGATCGCAACTATGCCGGAGGCAGCTTCGTCGCGGATTACACGTCCAGTGAGATCACCATCAATACGCTTACGGCAAGCAACTCGCACCTCTATTTCGGAGGCGGCAACAGCATCGTATGGGATGATATCTCCGTCAAATTCATTTTGAGCCTTGCCAACCCCGTGCCCGCGAATAACGCCGTCAATGTCGATCCCACCGCACTGATGACATGGGAGCCCACCAACTTCGTTCCTAACGCGGTCTACGAAATCAGCATAGGCACCGATCCGAACTGCACCGATCTCGTCGACAGCCAGAGCACCGGCTCGATCTGTCAGTTCAATCCCGTCGGCCTCTTCGACTACGTCTCGACTTACTACTGGAAAGTAACGGCCATTGGCGACAACGGCACGGGCGCGGCGATAAGCACCCCGCCAATGATATTCTCAACCGGCGGCAAGGTAACCTCGCAAGGCCCGCGCAATGATTCAATTGCAGGTCCCCTGACTGACCTGACATGGTCGGGCAGCGGCTTGGCCGCCGGCTATCGCGTCTACTTCGCCCGGCAGGGTCAACCCCTGGTCGAACTGCCCAACAGCCCCTACGCCGACGAAATGGTGCCGAATGCCGACCTGCCATCACTTGCAATAGGCAGCTCATATCAGTGGAAGGTCGAAGAAGTCGACGTCGTGGGCAGTCCTTTGGTCTCCGGCGACCTCCTGATCTTTACCGTGGGGGTCTCAAGCGCACCCCTAACCGACGGAATCGTCCTCCACCTTGACGCGGGGACAATCGAAGGTATCGCCGATGGCGCCCCCGTAACCAAATGGTCTGACTATTCAGGCAAGTATAATGATGCCACCCAGTCCGTGCCGGACTATAAACCCACCTACAAAGCTAATGCCGTTAATGGCCGTCCTGCCGTGGCCTTTGACGCGCTTGACGACGACATGGCTACCCCGCTAATCCTTGGCGCCCCATACACGGTCTTCGCAGTCTTCAACGGATACGACGCCGTCTCGCCTCACCGTGCCATCGCCGGCTCCAACAACTGGCTGATAGGACCTTACGCCGGAGGCATCAACCATTACGCAAACGGTTGGGTATCAAACGCCGTCGTGCCGGTAACTCCGGGCCGGTATTACATAACAGCCGCCGTCAACACCGGCGCCGCCTCAACCTTCCTGGTCGATCATGTCAACAGCACCAGTGGAGCCGGCACGGGTTCGCCCGGTCGAGTCTTCCTCGGCGCAAACGGAGCATACATTGAACCCCTCGATGGAGACATTGCCGAAGTCATCATCTTCGACAGGGCGCTCGGCCAGGCCGATCTTGATGCAGTCACAAAGTATCTCGACGACAAATACGACACCATCGACCCCAACATCACACCAAGGGCCTTCAACCCGAGCCCGCGAGACACACAAGACATGATACCAACCGACCTGACACTGACCTGGGCCGCTCCGCTGGGTGTTGACGCGCCTACTTACGACGTATGGTTCGGGCCCGTCGACAATCTCGCACTGCTCGGCAATCAGACCGACACCTCCGTCGAAATGACCGACCTCGTCGCAGGAGAAACCTACCAGTGGCGGATCGACGTCCCGCAGGTAACCGACCCCAACAGCGGTCAAATCGTGCCCGGATATGTATGGACCTTCACCACCTTGCCTCCCAAGGCCCATTCACCCTTCCCCGCCGACGGAGATGCCGGCGTCCCCCAGAACGTAGTGCTGACCTGGGGCAAGGGCACCGGCGCCGAATCGCATGACATCTACCTGAGCACGGTATATGACGATGTCGTCTCCGGCGCCGCCTTCATAGCCGACCAGACCGCAGACAACACCCAATACGACCCCGACCTCGTCTTCAACCAAACCTACTACTGGCGAATCGACGAGACCGTCCAGGGCCAGGTCTTCATGGGCGACATCTGGTCATTCACCGTCGGCGCCCCCGAATGCGGTCGAGTACTCCCGGGAGACATCAACGGCGATTGCCTGGTTAATCTGCAAGATCTCGCTCTGATCGCCGCCGATTGGCTCGAGTGCGTCCTCGTCAACGGCGATTGCCCGTAGTATCACGAAGACTTGTTCGTGAGTGTGATTATTCGTACAATGATGGTTGCGGCATTTCAGAGGAGGGTTCCCATCTGTGGGAACCCTCCTGTTCTTGAGTTCGCGCGTCATGCCGGACCGCATCGACGCTGCCGCCGGAAAGGCTTGTCGTTGCGGCGAGTGTTTGCTGAGAAGGCAACCGAAGCTTCGATTACAGCCGAATGTTCGCCCTGTGGGTTCCAGTTGGAGGTAGTGGCCAGATGACTCCATATCTTAAACGCGTCCTGCTCGTCCTGACCGCGGCGCTCCTGCTTGCCGCGTCATGTCCGGTCGCGTATGGCTTCCCGTCAGACACCGTCGTCGTGTTCAACGAAATCATGTATCATCCCGAAGTCGACGAGGCCAACCTCGAATGGGTCGAGTTGTACAATCAGCTCGTCCTTGACGTAGATCTCTCGGGATGGTCAATACAGGGCGGAATCCGGTACGACTTCCCCCAGGGCACGATCATACCCGCCGATGGATACGTCGTCGTCGCCATCTCGCCCTCCGCCCTGAAGGCGGCCTCCGGCTGCCCCGCCTTGGGACCCTTCAGCGGACGACTGGACAACTCCGGCGAACAATTGCTTCTCATCAACAACAACGACCGTGTCATGGACGTCCTGGACTATCGCGACGACGGCGAATGGCCCGTTGCCCCGGACGGATCAGGCGTCTCACTGGCTAAGTACGACCCGCTGTCCGCCAGTCAGCCCCCCACCAACTGGCGCCCAAGCCCGATCGTCGGCGGCACACCCGGCAAACCAAACTTCCCGTCCTCCGGCGCCTACGTCCCTCAGTACGATGAGTTCCTGCAAGGCGCCGATCAGGCTAAGGTCTTGATACCCGCCGACGGTTCCCTCGGCAGCGCCTGGAGATGGCCCGAATATGACGACTCCTCACAACTCTGGACACCCGCAACGACAAGCATCGGATTCGATCTAAATGACTCCTTCCTCCTCAATCACGCACTCAACAAGCCCGTCATAAACGGCAGCGGCGCTTATCGCAGCAATCCATTCAACGTACCCGACGCCGCCGGAAATTTCACCGCACAGAACGTAACCGACGGAAGCACCTCCGATGTTTTCGGCGTCAATTACTGGCTCGGACGCGAAGCCACCCTCAACGAGTACTTCATCCTCGACCTCGACAACATTATCGGCATCAGCCAAATCCGCCTCCGCAACACGCACAACACGCAGTACAACGACAGGGGAACCGCCGATTTCCAGATCTGGGTATCCACCGAAATCGACCAAAGCAAACAGCTTGTCAATCCCCGACTCATACTCTCCGGCACGCTCACAAATGTAAACGGCATGAGCCAGATCCCCGCCGATGTCTTCGACGCCGACCGCGGCCTTGTCCGGACCGACGCCAGGTACGTCAAATTCATAGCCCTGACCGCAAACAACGCCGGCAACAACGTCGGCCTCAACGAAATCGAAATCTACGGCTCCGCCGTCGCCGCCGACATCGAAGACCTTATGCTCGCCAAGAACGCCACCGCCTACATCCGCATACCTTTCAACGTAGCCAATGCACTCAGGTATGACCGTTTGACGCTCGGCATGCAGTATAACGACGGCTTTGTCGCATACCTTAACGGAGTCAAGATAGAAGAACGCAACGCCCCCCAGACAATCTCCTGGGACTCATCGGCAACAGCCGAAAACCCCAACCACCAGGCCGTTGTCTTCGAAAGCTTTGACGTCTCCTCGCACCTCGGCTTGCTCCGCCAGGGCGACAACCTCCTCGCCGTCCATGGCCTGAACCTGTCCCCTTCCGACCCCGACTTCCTCATCTGCCCCAGATTGACAGCCCGGTTCGCCCCGATCGCCGAATACGAATCCACGCTGGCAATCAACGAAATACCCCCCGCCGGCGCCGACCCCTTCTGCGTGGAGCTCTACAATTACGGATCCGCCCACGTGGATCTGCAGGATTTCATTCTCCAGTCATCCGCCGGCCCAACCGCAACCCTCTCCGGCGACATTGCACCCGGTGAATACAGGCTGATCACCCTCCGCGCCTTCACCGCAAGCGCCAAAGACAAGCTCTTCCTCTATACTCCCAGCCGCCTCGCCGTCGCCGATGCCGCCACCGTCGCCGACAGGCTCAAAGGCCGACTTCCCGCGTCGCCGCCCCTGGCTCCCTTCCAGTATCCCGCCCAGCCGACCCCGGGAGCGGTCAATCTCTTCGAGCTTAACGACAGCATTGTGATCAACGAAATCATGTATCACCACCGCCCGCAATATGAACAGTCCGTCCCCACCACGTACACAACAACAACTCTCATTCCCTTCGACGCCCACTGGCAATACGACGAATCCGGAAACGATCTCGGCACGCTTTGGAAAGAGCCCGCCGCCGATTTCTCGGCATGGTCCGACGGCCTCACCTGGCCCCAGGGTCCCGGCCTGCTCGGCAATGAGACCGCCTCTCTGGCCGAGCCCATCCGCACTCAGTTGAGCCTGCAGGGACAAACCACCTATTACTTCCGCAAAACCTTCGTGCTCGACTCAGACGCACAGAACGCCGAACTGCAGTTTTACATGCTCATTGACGACGGTGCGATCTTCTATCTCAACGGCACGGAGGTTCACCGACACAACATGGACGACGGACCAGTAAACTACCTCACCCGAGCCAATCCGGGCGTCGCCAACGCAACCCTCGTCGGTCCCGTCGTCATACCTGTGGACCTTCTCGACGGCCTCAACTTCCTCGCCGTCGAAGTCCACCAACAGGCCCCCACAAGCTCCGATGTCGTCTTCGGCCTTGAGGTTTCGCTCAGCCGAACCGTCTCAGAGGGCGGCTACGTCCCGTTCAGCGAAATCGACCAGGAGTGGATCGAACTCTACAATCGGTCCCAAACCCCCGTCGACCTCGCCGGATGGCGCCTTCAGGAGGCTGTCGAATTCGAATTCCCCACGGCAACGCAAATCGCGCCCGGAGACTACCTCGTCATTGCCAAAGATGCCGCCGCCCTGCGAATGCTGCATCCCGACGTCAATATCATCGGCGACTACTCGCAAAGACTCTCCAACGCCAACGAAAGAATACTCCTGCTCGACTCCAACGGCAACGTCGCCGACGAAGTCCACTACTACGACAAAGGCAAATGGCCCCAGCACGCCGACGGAGGCGGATCCAGCCTTGAACTCATGGACCCCTTCGCCGACAACGCTAATCCTCAGGCATGGTCCCACAGCGACGAGCGATCGCGATCTGAATGGAACCGCTACACCTACACTGCCGTCGCAACTGCACCCGTGTACAATCCCCCCATATACTTCCACGAATTCGTCCTCGGCCTCCTCGACAGCGGACAAGTCCTTCTCGACAACATAAGTGTCATCGAAAATCCCGACTCCAGTCCCATCGAGCTCATACAGAACGGCAGCTTCCAGAATGATGCCGTCGGGCAGTTGCCCGCCAAATGGAGAATACAGGGAACGCACGACCGAAGCGCAGTCATAACCGACCCCGACAATCCCGCCAACAAGGTCCTGCATCTCATAGCCGACGGCCCGTCGAATTATCTCTGCAATCATGCCGAGACCACCCTGGCCGGCGGCCGCACCGTCGTCAACGGCCGCGAGTATCAAATCTCCTTCGACGCAAAATGGATCGCCGGCTCACCGCAACTGAGAACCGAACTCTACTACTGCAACGTCCCAAGGACAACGATCATCCAAACCCCACCGCTCAGCGGAACGCCCGGCAGACGCAACTCGACTTGGAAAACCAACATCGGCCCCACGTTCGCCAACCTCAAACACGAACCCCTCATACCATCCTCCGATGACCCGGTGACGGTATCGGTTACCGCCGCGGACCCCGACGGCGTCTCGGCGATTTTCCTTTGGTACTCCGTAAACGGCGGTTCGTGGACCGCCAGAACAATGACCGCAGGCCCCGACTCGCGCTATACCGCCGTCATACCCCCTCAGGCCAACCACGCCGTCGTTCAGTTCTACGTCGCCGCCCGCGACACGCTCAACGTTCAAACCTCGTTACCCGCAAAAGGTCCAAACTCGCGCGCCCTGTACAAGGTCGACAACGCGTTCTCAATTGATCCCCTCCGAAGAGACTTCAGGTTCATCATGACCCCCGCCGACGCCGACTTCCTCCATCTCGACACCAATCTCCTCAGCAATAACCGGCTCGGCACGACCGTCGTCTACAACAACAAGGATGTCTACTATGATGTCGCCGTCCGCCTCAAGGGAAGCATGTTCAGCCGCACCAACATAAACGGCATCGGTTACAACATCAGGTTCCACCCCGACGAGCCCTTCCGAGGCGTCCACGAAACCGTAACCCTGAGAGGTAACTCCAGAAGAGAACTGCTCCCGAAACTGATCATCAACCAGTCCGGCGGAATACCGGGAATGTACGACGACGTCGTCAGGCTCACTTCCCCTAAGGGAATAGGCGACGGTATTGTCGCTATGGCTATGGCCAGATACGGCGACGTCTTCCTCGAATCCCAGTACGAAAACGGCCAGGACGGCGCCGTCTTCAAAATGGAAGGCATACGCGTCATGCAGACCACCGTCGACGGAAACCCCGAATCGCTCAAAATCTACATGCCCATCGGATGGATGCCGCAGTTCGATATCGCCGATCTCGGAGACGACAAGGAACTCTACCGATGGGTCTACAAGATCAACTGCAGCCGCGCCAAAGACGATTACTCCCGCATCATCGACATGGCAAAGGCATTCAGCCTCACCGGCCCCGCACTTCAGCAGGCCGTCGCCCAGGTCCTGGACGTCGACACATGGATGCGGCAATTCGCCCTTACCTCCCTCTGCGGCATCGGCGACACCTACTCCCAGGGCAACCCGCACAACCTCAACTTCTATGTCAGACCTTCTGATAACAAGGTCCTTTCCATGCCCTGGGACTGGGACTTTGATTTCAACCTGTCCGCCTCGGCGCCACTCTGGGGCAACAAGAACATCGCAAAAGTTATCTCCCTGCCTCCCAACAAACGCCTGTTCATGGGCCACATGCACGACATGATCAACACCACCTACAATACTGAATACATGTCGTACTGGATCACTCATTACTCCCAGATTGCAGGCATGAACTTCGGCTACGTCGCATCATACATAAACGTACGATCGGCCCACGTCCTCAGCCTCTTGCCCCCCGAAATACCCTTCCGGATCACCACGAATGACGGAGCCGACTTCTCCGTCGACGACGACGGAGCGGTTCTTCACGGCGATGGATGGATCAACGTCCGCAGCATTTATGTAAGCGGTTCTGATAAGCCGCTTGACGTCGAATGGCTCGACGACAAAACCTGGCGGGTCATTGTCCCGCTGCAATTCGGCCCCAATCACGTGACCTTGACCGCACGCGACTTCTGCGGCGCCGAGATTGCCTCCCAAACCATAACTGTAACGAGCACCGTGGATGAACGGCCGCTCCGACAGTCGCTCCGGCTTACCGAACTCATGTATAACCCCATAGGCGGCACAGCCTATGAGTTCATTGAATTGCAGAATACAGGCGGCAAAGAGCTGGACGTCCGCAATGTAACTCTCGTGGACGGCGGCAGTCAGAATGTAATCTTCGCGTTTGCCGCCGGCCCGGTCACCACTCTGGCGCCCCGCGAACACGTGCTGATTGTAAACGACCTCAAGGCTTTCGCACAACGCTACGATACCTCCCAGATGAACATCGCCGGCGAGTTCACCGGAAACCTGTCCAACAGCGGAGAAAGACTGATCGTCAGGGACCGCTGGAATGCCGACATACTGTCGTTTGAGTATTCCGACCAGCGGGGTTGGCCCCTCGCCGCCGACGGCCCCGGACATTCGCTCGTGCCCCTGCAAGCCGCCGAAGAAAAACAGACCGCCGGCTCGCTGGATTACGGCGGCAACTGGAGGGCAAGCGCCTATATACACGGATCGCCCGGACAGACCGACCCTTGCCTGCCGCCGACCATTGTAATTAACGAAATCATGGCACACACCGATTACCATGATCCGGCAAACCCCCAGTATGACTCAAATGACTGGATAGAACTCCTCAACTGCTCCGATGCGCCGATCGTTATCGCAGCCGAAACCTGGTACCTCAGCGACGACAAGGCCGTTCTGGACAAGTGGGCCCTCCCAGCCATCGTGATACCCGCCCGCGGCATTCTGAGTTTTGACGAAGTAACTGGATTTCACAATCCTCTCACACAGGGATTCGGACTGAACAAGGCCGGCGAACAGGTCTTTCTTTCCTGTCTGCCCGGTGCGGGCCCCCGGCGCGTCGTTGACTGCATTCAGTTCAAATCGCAGGAGAACTCCATCTCGCTCGGACGCTTCCCCGATGGAGCAAACAAATGGCATGCCATGCCGCCTTCCAGGGACTTGCCCAACCTGCCTCCCATCAGGAATGTGTTCATCCGCGAATTCATGTACCATCCCGAAACCGGCGGATACGAGTACATCATACTTCACAATCCCACTTCGTCCCAGGTCGTCCTGTGGGATGATCAAACAGGCGCCGGCTGGCGCCTCGCCGGCGGCATAAGCCTCAGTTTCGACCAGTCCTCCACCGTACCCGCGCAGGGATGTCTGTTCGTCCCCGGATTCGAACTTACCCCCGCCAACCTGGACAACTTCGCCGCCGTCTACGGCAGCGTCCCCGCCAACAGGACCGCACCCTGCAACGGAGCCCTGTCCAATGGTGGAGAGCGAATCGCCTTGGAAAAGCCTCATCAATCCGATGATCCCGCAAGACCCAACGACATCTCATGGATGATCGTGGATGAAGTCATTTATTTCGACGATTGCCCCTGGCCCCCCGAAGCCGACGGCCTCGGCAAAGCCCTGCGCAGAAAAGGCCTCGCCTCCTATGGCAATGCCCCTGAAGCATGGTTTGCCGCCGAACCGATGTCCCACGCCGTCTCCGGCGATTTCAACGCCGACGGCGCCGTCAACCTGGCTGATTTCACCATGCTCGCCCGTCGATGGTTAAACGAGTCAAATCAGCCCGACTGGGACTGGCGCTACCAGTTGCACGAGACCCTTAACGGAGAAATCGGCATCCTCGACTTGATCGAGTTCGCCGAACAATGGCTGTGGAGTACATCCGCGGCTTCGGGCCTCTGACCCCGACATCTCATTTCAAAGCCGCGCCTCTCGGCCGCCTACTCGACGCTCCGCGGTCTTACCCTCTCCCTCGCACGGCGCCGCCACCCGAAACCCCACATTAAACACCCGCTGCCACGCCGGATAGTCCATCCGCACGCCGCTGCGCGCCCGCGCCGGCCGATCGAAGAAAGACCCTCCGCGCACCGCCTTCCGCGTATCAACGCGCCCGTCATTCCTCCCATCCTCCCGATACGGGTACGCTCGATAATCGCTCAGCGTCCACTCCGCGGCGTTTCCATGCATGTCAAACAACCCCCACGCATTCGGCGCATACCGCCCCGCCACGCTCGTCACCACCGAGCCGTCCGAGAACCGACGATCGGCAAGATCAGCCCCCTCAAGCACCAGATGAGCGATGCCCCCCGTGCTCTGTCGGCCGCCCGGCTGAAGGCCCACACTGAAAGACCGGTCCGCCAGATTGGCAAACGCCGAGTAGTCGGCATCCACCCCGCCGAAGAACAGTGCTGTCGCCGACCCGGCGCGGCACGCATATTCCCACTGAGACTCCGTCGGCAGCGTAAACGCCATGCCTGTAAGTTCAGACAGCCACTGACAAAATGCTGCCGCATCTGTCCACGCCACGCGCACCGCCGGCTGCCGATCCCCGTTCAGATCCAGCCCCTTCCCGTCCGGACCGACATAGTCGGCCGCGCCCGACCCCAGCGGACCGTGCCGCTTCGCGTAATATCCACTGTCGTGATTCGGGGCGAACTTCCGGAACTGCTCGTTGGTCACCTCGTAAGCCCCCATCCAGAACGGCTCCAATACCACGATCCGCGCCTGGGCATGCTCATCGCCTTGTCCATCCGGATCCCCCATCACAAACTCTCCCGCTGGGATCCGCACCAGCTTCATCACCATGCCGTCTCCCATGTCGACGCTCTTCTGCACCAACCCGTCCCGGCGCTGCCGCCGCTGTGCCTCCTCAAACTCGAAAGGCCAGCCAACCGCCGCCACCTGCCCCGCCCTCGCCCGCGGCACCGGACTTCGCTTCTCAATCATCACAGGCGGCATCGGCACAACGACCTCCGGATCCTCCGGCGGCCCGCCGCAAAGACGCCGCAGCGCCATCCGCCGCTCGCTCAGCCCGGGCAGCGGAAACACTCCCGACCATGTCCCATGGCACGGCCCATTAAGATCGATCCACGTAACCAGCCGGTCCCACGACTCGGCATCCAGCCGCACCCCCTGGTGCCCGCGCTTGAGCATTTGCACCAGTTCGCTCGTATCCGCGTGATACTCGCCCGGCCGCAGCAGCGACACGTCGTCCTCCACCCCCACACGGCGAATGTACCGGATCAGCGCCTCGTATGCCGGCGTGTACCGCACCCGACCCTGTGTCGCCTGCCGCATCTGCGGCAGCATCCGATTAATCGCCATCTCCGACAAGAGGCTCCCCTCATATCCCTCGACCTGATCCGCCGGGCGCAGATCTGGCCCGGCGACCCCCTCTCCCCAATGACAGCTCACACAATGCGCATCCAGAACAGGCTGCACCTCGCGCGCAAAATCGAATCCGCGCGCTGGCCCGCGCCACGGCGTAATGTCCCGCGGCTGCCGCATAGCCGAAATGCTCCGCACCGCTCCCGGCGCCTCCGCCGGGCTCTCATGACACCCCACACAGGAAAGAACCTCCCCACCCCGCACGCTGAACCAGCTCCGCATAAGCTGCACGGCCTTCCCCTCCCCATCCAGCGCCTGAACGGCAATCGGCGTGTCCGCCGGAACACGAAACGCCGCCGACCCGTCCTCCTCCAGCGGCACCGTCCCGAGAATCCGCATCACCTCCCACGGGCCGCCGCGCCCGACCAGATCCGGCCCTGCCAGCCCCGGATATGCAAAGTGATACGCCAGCACACGCAGGCTCTTCACCGTCCCCCGAGGCACGCCCTCCAGTCCCGGCCCGCGATAAATATCCTGCAGATAGACCACGCCGTCCGTCCGCGACGGGTCCGCCCGATCCGGAATAACTGGCGGCATCGACCGCTCACGCAGCGGAATCGGCTCAAGCAGCGCCCACCCCGGCTCCTCGCGGATAAGCACCACGTTGTCGAACACGTCAGCCAGGTATATGCCCCACGTCCCTTTGCTGCCCATTAGCGCCGAGACCAGAAAATGCTTCTCGTCCAGCGGATACGGATGCAGGAATTTCGGCCAGTCATCCTCCACCAGGTCGTCGCGAACCTTCGGCACGATCGGATCGCCCTGCCCCGAAATCCGCATCACCAGCCCGTCGGCCTCATACCACTCCCGCGCCGTATCCGCGATCACAAGTTGCCCCATCCGATGCACGCCATGATACCCTGACAGAATACATACAAGCCGCGTCGACTCTGCACAAATCGCCCGAGGAAAGAACAGCGAATTGGGAAACCACGAGTTGCTGCCATAGATCGCACGCTGACCGGTCCCGTCCGGGTTCATCACCATCAACTGCCGCAGGTAGATGTGGGCTATGCCCGTATAATCCCAGCGCAGGAAGACCCCCTGCCCATTCGGCAGAATACTCGGCGTATAGTCGTGGTCCTGGTCAAAGCAGAGCTGCCGTGGCTCCGACCCGTCGGCGTTCATCGAATACAGCACGCTGACAGGCCGCTGACCGTGCCAGCACGGAACCGCCTGAAAAGGCGCTGTACTCCCGAAGATAATCCGGCCCCCGGGCGTGTAGCAGGCTCCATGGCTCTCAACGTCATCCGGCATCCTCGACACCTGCCGCGGCCTGCTTGCCTCCCCGACGTCCGTCTCCCAGACCTTCCAATTCACCGCATCCGATTGCGTAAACAGCAGCCGCCTGCCATCCCAGTGCAGGTCCATCTCACCCGCAAAACGCCCGTGCGCCGGCCGGTAAAGACCCTTCAGTTCTCCGTCCGGCAGCGGCGGCGAGAGAACCGCAATCTCGTTGTCCCACCCGCCCCGCGGCAGCGCCGAAACACACTCATGCGGACTCGGAATCCCTAACGCATTCCCGTTGAGCGGATTATTCACGCGCCGACGAACCAACAGAATCCCCGGCAAATCCCCCAGGAGCGGATTGGCCAGCAAAGCCTCCCGCTGCAACCGCCCGAAGGCCGCCTCCCATGCCGCATCCTCACCCCCCTCGTTCCGCCTGGTCTCCAACTCCTCCAGCCGCGTCAGGAACGCCTCCCCGCCCGCATATCGCGCCCCATGCGTAACCTGAAGATCCTCAATCGCCGCCCGCAGGCGCTGCACACGATACGCCCCCAGGGACAGCACTGCACGCGCAAACCGACCCGAAGAGCACCGCTGCGCACCACACCCGCCGGAAGCTCACTCTTAAAATAGCGTCCGGAAAACTCAATAGCCGCACCTTCCCCACCCGCCGTAGCTCACCGCGCCCTCCGCCTATCTCTTCGCCGCCTCGAATCTCTCCGCAACCTCCTTCGCCCCCAGCGCCCGCCGGTAGATCCTCACATCTGAAATAGCCCCCCGCACCTGGTACGGCCCCGCCGCCCCGCCGCTGTACTGCCCCACAAAAAGAGGCCCTCCCCATGCCGTCCGGTTGGGCGAACAAGGCATCGACTTCACCAGCCGCCCATCCTGATAAAGCCTCGCGCTCTGCCCGTCATAAACACACACAAGGTGCGTCCACTCCCCCGCCGCCGGCCTCCCCCCATCACAGTCCACGCCCCCCACGTGCCACCGAAACGTCCCGCCCAACTTCTGCAAAAACCAGCCCCGATCGTTCCACTGCCCACAGCTCACAATCACCGGCATCTCATCCACGCTGTCCAGCCTCACCCTGCATTCCACCGTCAGCTTACCCGTCAGATCGAACTGGCTGCTGTAAGCAAAAGTCACATAACCCCCGCCGCCCAGATTCAGCACCCCATCTGCCGACCTCGCCCCGCCCTCGGTCTTCGGCAAAGCCGCCTCATCCAGCAGCATCCCCCTGATGCCTCCCGCAAAATCTGCCTCGAAAACCGCCTCCTTTCGCTCCGGCAGTGCACGGCAAACAAGCTCCTCCGTCCCCGCCGATTCGATCCCCTTGCGGCTCACGCTCCTCACCACATACCGATAGCTCACGTTGCTGTCCAGTCCCGTATCGCTGTAGCGGGCGCTCCCCAGCGGCCTGTCGTTCAGCCTCACCAACTCACCAGAGTCGCCCCCGGCCCGATAGACATTGTACCGGATATACACATCATCATCCTCACGCCAGCTCAGACTGATCTCCCCCGGCAGCGCCTGGACCTTAAAACCTTCTGGAACAGGCGCCGACATCTCCGCGTCCACGTTCACCGCCGCATACGCAGGCCTGCTCCTGTTCCCGCCCGAACGTGCAACAAGAGCATAATAATGCCTGCCCGCTTCCGGCCCAAAATCCTCATACCTGAACAGCCCCGTGCTCACCAGGCGATTCTCGCCGCCCGGTACAAACCCCGGTCTGTCCGATCGATGCAGGTCGAACAACAAACCGATGGTCTCCGCCGAGCGCTCCCAGCTCACCATCACCACCCCGTCGCTATGCGCCCGCGCCTTAACCGCCGGTGCCGCCTCCGGCACATCCGGCGCAATCAACTGCCGCGACGCACCCGCAACCAGCTTCGCACCCGGCATATCCGTCCGAGGCTGCGCCAGGGCCGCCCGCCTGCCGCTCCTGATTATTGCCAGCATCCGCTGATAACGCTCGTCCGCCGTAGACGCAAATGAAACGTGGCTCGACCCAGACGTGTCCGGATACTCGAACTCCACCGGCTTAAACGACTCCAGCGGAAGCACATGATGCACGTAACCCCCCGTAAAATACATCCGTATCCGCTGCTTGCCCGCCTTGCGCTTATGATCCCGGCACGCCTCGACCCCGTACCCGTCGCCGCCCCTTGCAAGCGGAGCACGAAGAATCCTGCTCATCTCAGGATTCTTCAGATTGAACCAATCCTCTTCAAAAACAAACCTCCCGTTGTCCTCATGGCAGCTCATGCACCCCCCCGCCCGCATCTCCTCGGTCAGCGCATTCTTCACCGAGCCGTAAGCCTTCAGACTTGACCCGCCCTCTGCATAGTCCCATGTCCCGTGATACAGCCCGTTCGAATCTATCCACGCAAGGATAAGATCCCTCTCTGCCGCCGAGAGATTCTCGATGCGCCCCTTGTGCCCGCTCACCACCACGTCCGCCAGCGGAGCGTTGCCCGACCCGTGAGCTCGCGGCTCGAATATCTGAGCCGACCACAACGCCGTACCGTTCATGCAGTCGATCCCCGATATCAAAGTCGCCGTCAACTGGTTGTTCCGCCGGTTGACGAGGTTCTGGTAGCTGATGCTGAAATGCTCCGTCCACCCGCCCGAAAGGTCCAGCCCGTTGCCAAAACCATCCGAACCGCCATGACAGCTAACGCAATGCCTGTCGAAGATCGGCTGAACCATCGAAGGATAATCGACATACCCGCTGCCCCACGACTCCGGCTCGAGATTGTGCGGCTTCCGCTGCAAAATCGACCTGTTGCCAACGTTCTTGGCGCTTGTGTATTTATGCTCATGACATCCGATGCACGACCGCACCACCCCCGGCGCAGCCTGCACAAAAGTCCGCATACTCTGCACCATCCGCCCGTCCGCGTCAAGTGCCTGAAGGTAAATCGCCCTGCCCGACGGCGCCTCGAAGTACGCCGATCCGTCCTCCTCCACCGGAACCACCCCAAGGTAGTTCTTCGCGCTGAACGCAAGAGCCGCACTCAACAGAAAAGTCTGATTGTACTCCGCCCCGTGCGTACCGGTCACGCGGGAAGTCTCCTCGATCACCCGCAGCCGCTTGACCTCACCCCGCTTGACCCCCGTAAGACCTTCATAAATATCCTGCACGAAAAACGCACCTGTCTTCGCCCCCTCGATTGTCTGCCTGTCGATAATCGGCGGCGTCTCGCGAGGCTTCACCAGCATCGGCGAATACAAACAGATATCCGGATCGGAAAGCACAACCTCACGCGTCCCACTGCGATCCGCAAGCATGATCACATTCCGCTTGCCCCCGCTCACCCTCCCGCTGTACAGAATAACCTCCGACGACAACGGCCACGGATCGCACGAATCCCCCGTATCCACCGTCGGATTGTTCGGATGATCCAGGTTCGTTATCGCCCGCGGATCGTTCTTGTCGACGTATACGTCCACAAACGCAACGCTCCCCCGCGGCGTCGAATTATGCTTGGCAAGACACGCCGCCACAAGATGCGACGCGCCAGGCACCGGCCGAGTCCCCAGAAACGCCTCCGGTATCACAAGGTTGTTCGCATAAAACGCCGTCTCATTCGACCCGTCGGGAAACACCGTCCAAAGGCTCTGCTGCGTAAGAGCCGTCTTGTCCACGTACTCCCACCGCCCGAAAAGTATCCGACCGTCCGGCAGTATCGCCGGGTCGAACTCGTTGACGTTGTTCACCGATATCGCGTGCAGCCCCGTCCCGTCCGCGTTCATCACGTGCAGTATATCCACACCCGTATTATTGCAAGGCACCAGCCCGTTGAGCCGAGTCGACGTAAACACGATCCGCCCATCCGGCAGATACGCCGCCCCGATGTCGTGCTGGCAAACGTACCGCCCGCAGGGCGTCTCGTAGCTCGACGGATCCGTCAGCCGCCTCAGCCCCGTCCCGTCGATGCCGATCTCGTAAATGCACGTGTTGCCGTTCTTCTCCCCCTTGAACGAAAACAGCAGTTTCGTCCCGTCCCACGAAAGCTCCGTGTCGCTGTACATCCCCACCCCCAAGGTCCCCGGCGTCGTCGCGTCGATCACCGCCCGCACACGATGCTCCTCCTTCGGCGCCGACGGATTCTCCAGCACGTATATCCCCCCGCCCGGCCACCACTGGTAATAAGTATCGTAGATATGGATCCCCTGGTACGAGTGCCGCTTCGTAAACAGCATCGGCGCGTCCAGCATCCCCAGGTTCGAAGCCGCCTGCAGTGCCGGCGAAAGCAGACAGACCCCCAAAAGCCATGCCGACAGTCCGTGTCTCAAACAAAGCCTCTTTCCCGCATACACCATGTCACAACCTCGCCTTCTTCGCTTCGCAGACTCGCAAATGGCCTGAAATCCTCCATAAGAACGGTACCCGCGCAGCGGCCAACATACATAACCCCCACCAAATCGGCGGCCGACCAACCACCGCGCCTCCGAATGATGCGAACATTCCATTCGCTGACCACTTCGCACATCGTTCTATGACGATTATATTATTCGCGCAAACACCCCCTTTGTCAAGCCAACCCATTATTTTTGATCCCAGCGGACGGCCCAGTCGGCCTCTTTACAGGTTGAAGTCCCCAGCGGTATTTACTATAATGCACCCTTGTTGTTTTCTAAGATCGATCTTATGGAAAGGAAGGTGTTGCATGGCAAATAAGTTCACCCGCAGGGACTTCCTCAGAACGTCCACAGTGGCAAGTCTCGGTGCCGCAGCCGGCGGCGCCTTGTTGAGCCAACCTGCCGAAGCGGTCGAAATTGCTGGCAGCGCAAGTATGATCCAGTACAATCCCGGCCCCAAAGATCTTATCAAAGTCGGATTCGTAGGCATCGGCAATATGGGCGCCGGCCACGTCAACAACCTGCTCAGGATCGACGGCTGCCGAATATCCGCCGTGTGCGATATTCGCCCGGAGCGCACCAAGTGGGCCAGGGACCGCATCGTTGCCGCGGGTTTTCCGGAACCGACAGTGTACACCGGAGGCGATCTGGAATTCGAGCGGATGTGCGCCGAAGACGATCTGGACCTGGTCTACAACGCCGCTCCCTGGCGATGGCATACGCCGATCTGTGTGGCTGCGATGAAGAACGGCAAGCACGCAGCCTCGGAAGTAAACATCGCGATGACCGTTGAAGAGTGCTGGCAACTGGTGGAGACATCAGAGAAAACCAAAAGACACTGCGTCATGCAGGAAAACTGCTGCTACGACCACACGGAGATGGTGGTCCTCAACATGATTAATCAGGGGCTGTTCGGGGAGATTATGCACGGCGAGTGCGGCTACCTCCACGATCTCCGAGGCCTCAAGATTCATCCTACCGCCTATCAGGGCATGTGGCGGCTGCACCAGTCGATTAATCGCAATGGCAATCTCTATCCGACGCACGGCATTGGACCCATGGCGTGGTGCATGGACATTCACCGCGGCGATGCTTTCGAGACACTTGTCTCAATGTCCACCAAATCCATAGGGCTTAATGAATTCGCCGCCGCCAGACACGACGCCGCCACGAGCGACTCCGACAAGCAGTTCTACGCGAACTGGCGAGATCAGAAGTACGCCCTCGGCGACGTAAATATCACCCTTATCAAGACAAAAAAGGGCAAGACAATTATCTGCAAGCACGACACAAACCTGCCCAGGCCGTACAGCCGCGACTTCCTCGTCCAAGGCTCCACGGGACTGGTTCGCAAGTATCCCACAGAGGTCGTGCATATCGAGGGTCTCAGTCGTGGACACAACTGGGAGGACATGGCCGCCTACAGGGAAAAGTACGAGCACCCCGTATGGAGGGCGATCAAAGAGAAAGCCAAAGGCGCCGGCCATGGCGGCATGGACTACATTGAAGACTATCGCCTGATCAATGCCCTGCGCAAGGGCGTATGCCCGGACATAGACGTCTACGATTCTGCGGCATGGAGCGCGATCATACCGCTTAGCGAGGAGTCGATAAACAAGGGCAGTGCACCGGTGCCGTTTCCGGACTTCACACGAGGAGCGTGGAAGACGCACCGTCCCCTCGCTGTGTCGGAGTGGTTCATTTGACGAACCTGAACACTTACGGGTGACTGATCTGCGAAAGACTGCCGTATAGCATTCTGTATAATTCCGGTGTCGTGCTCGAATGCCAGTAGCCGAAGCTTTGCGCAACCTGCGCAGCGACCAGAAACGCCAAAACGGTTATAAGCGCATAGCAGGCAGGCGAGAGCCGGAACTTCTTTCTGGCGGTTCCGATTTCCAGCGTGCCCGTGACTTTGCATGCGTGTATGCAGCTCAGGCAGGCTGTACATAGAGCCGAACGCACCGACTTCTTGCGATCTACGGCGATTCTGTTGGGACACGCCTTTGCACAGGCCCCGCAGCCGACGCAGGCTCCTTGATCCCGCCGGACCGCCACGGGACTTATCGCCGAGAAAAGACCCAGGAATGCACCGTAAGGACACAGGTAACGGCACCAGAAGTTCTTGATCAGCAATGAAAACACCCCAAGTACAGCCAGGACAACATAGGCCGTAAGGCTGATGTGCCTGAAAAAAAAGTACATCTTGATGTCCGCAATGCGATTGTAAGGCCCATGTATGAAACCGTGAAGACCTTCCACAGGCATCAGCAAAATGCTGTATAGAAAGAACCCCAGTAGAAGGTATTTCAGAGAGCGCAGAGGCCAGTCTATCCAACTGGGCGGCGTAATCGTCCCTCCAAATATGAACCGTCCCGTTTTGTGCGCGTATTCGGCGGCGGTGCCTATCGGGCAAACCCAACTGCAGAAGCCTCTTCTTACTGCAAATGCCAGAATGATCGTCAGACTGAAAATGACCAGCCCGGCAGGCCGAACGTCGTTTGCTATACCCGTCTTAAAGTAATAGGTCAAACTCAGCAAGGAGCTTATTGGCAGGTAGGCGTCGACCGCGGCCGGCCTCGGCTGCGCCGTACTCCCGCCATCATGCAGCGAAATGATGAACCCCCTGAATTCCATACAGAGCAGGATGGAAAAAACAGCGAAGCCCAACTGAACGGCCGGACGTATCCACCACGCGCTCATGTCCCACTTCAAGGCACGACGTGATGCATTCTGTTTTGTGTCGCTCATCGGAATCTATCCCCATACAAAGTGACTACACGTGAAGTTTTTGCCGTCTTATGTAAGACTAATTTAATCCGATTCTATTGTCAAGGCCTGCTGCACATTTTTTTTGCTCGAGGAGGAAAATGTACCTGCTCTCCATTTCGGCTTTGGCACAGACTTGCCGTCGCGGCAAGGCTGTGATACTATGTGCCTCCGCGCGGAAACAGCCCGCGCGGGCCTAATATTACGACCTGGAATCATCAATGAAGCCGACATTACTGATCCTGGCAGCGGGAATGGGCAGCCGTTACGGAGGTCTCAAACAGATCGATCCCGTCGGCCCAAATGGCGAAATCATAATCGATTATTCTATTTATGACGCACTTCGCGCCGGTTTTGGAAAGCTTGTCTTTGTTATTCGCCACTACTTTGAGGATGCCTTCAAAGAGAAGATCGGGAGCAAATTCGACAATGCGGTCGAAACGGCCTACGCTTACCAGGAAATGAACGCGGAAATCGGCGATTTCGCTCTACCCGCAGTGCGCGAAAAACCGTGGGGTACCGGGCACGCCATCCTCGTGGGCAAGGACGTGGTTGACGAGCCTTTCGCCGTCATAAATGCCGACGATTACTACGGCGCCGACAGCTTCGGGATAATGGCTGACTTTCTAAGCAATGGCAGAGTGTCCCCGGCCGAATATGCGATGATCGGCTTCAAACTGCGCAACACACTCAGCGACTACGGCAGCGTCGCCCGCGGCATCTGCAACTGCGACGAACACGGATACCTCAGGGAGGTCGTTGAGCGAACTACCGTCGAAAAGAACGGTCATGCGGCGCGCTATATCGACGAATCCGGCGCCCCGCACGCCCTGACCGGCGACGAGATAGTCTCAATGAATCTGTGGGGTTTTCATCCGTCGTTCTTCAGTCACCTTTCACAGGAGTTCGCCGACTTTCTCAAGACGCGGGGGCACGATCCCAGGGCCGAAATGTTCATTCCGTCGGTCGTGGACAAGCTCATCCAGAGCCGCACGGCCGCCGTAAAGGTGCTCCCCACGCACGACACGTGGTTCGGAGTAACCTACAGGCAGGACATGCCGATCGCCCGCCGACGCATATGCGAACTTATAGATACCGGTGTATATCCAAGGAGCCTCTGGCAAACATGACCGAACATGACCTGCGACTGATTGCTTCTCAGTTCTGCCTTGACGGATGCCTGATTGACGCCGGGCCTTTGGGCAGCGGGCACATAAATGATACCTATGGCCTGGCCTGTCGGACCGAACACGGCATGCGGCGCTATGTATTGCAAAGAATCAATCACCATGTCTTCACGGATCCGCCCGCCATGATGGACAACATTCGGCGAGTAACAGAGCACATTCGCAGCAAGCTGGACACCGAGGATAAAGACCTCGCCTCGCGTCAGCTCACGGTGCTGGATACGCACGACGGCGCAGGATATTTCAATGATTCGCAGGGCAATTACTGGCGTGTCTACAACCGCGTGGAAAATGCCGTGACCTATGATACTCTTGAATCACTGGCGCTGGCTGAAGAGACTTCCAGGATGTTCGGATGGTTCCAGCAGATGCTGACCGACCTTCCCGGCGCACCGCTGCATGAAACGATCGTGGATTTCCATACAACCCCCAAACGTCTCAAGGCGTTCATGGATGTGCTGACCCGCGATCCGCATAACCGGGCCGCTCAATGCAGCGAAGAGATCGAATTCGTACACCAACACGCCGAAATCTGCCCCGGGTTGCTCAATCACCTCGATAAAAGTGAAATTCCGCTGCGGACAACGCACAACGACACCAAGGTTAACAACATCATGATCGACGAGCGGACACACACCGGCGTATGCGTGATAGACCTTGATACGGTCATGCCGGGGCTTTCGCTGTACGATTTCGGCGACATGGTGCGCACCGCGACATGCAGCGCTGAGGAGGACCAACGCGATTTGTCAAAGGTGTCCATGCGTATCGACATGTTTGAGGCGCTTGTTAAAGGCTTCGCGCGATCGACGCACAACTTCCTCACCCCCGCTGAGAAAAAACTCCTGGCTTTCAGCGGAAAACTCATAACGTTTGAACAGATGATACGTTTCCTTGCAGACCACCTGGCTGGCGACGTTTACTACAAAATACACAGGCCGGACCACAATCTCGACCGTGCGCGAACCCAGATGAAACTCGTGCAGTCAATCACTGCGCAGGAAGAACGGATGAACGCTTTGGTTGATTCTGTATTTGAGCAGCTTGCCTGACTCGACGGCATGCAGCAGGGATTTGACGCTGTTTTGGATTCCCGGCCTTTGCCGGGACGACTTTGTCGATGCGGTAAAAGGAGCAACTTTATGGCATTACAGATGATTGACTGGGCCATTGTGGCGGCGTTCTTCGCCGTGATCCTGCTGGTGGGGGTGCTCGTTTCGAGGCGCGCCCGCAGCAGCACCGCCGAGTACTTCCTCGGCGGCCGCTCGATGCCGTGGTGGCTATTGGGTGTATCGATGGTCGCAACAACTTTTTCCACCGATACGCCGAACCTCGTCACCGACATCGTCCGCACAAACGGCGTCAGCGGCAACTGGCTTTGGTGGGCGTTTCTGCTGACTGGCATGCTCACCGTATTCGTATATGCCAAGCTCTGGCGGCGATCCAGTGTCATGACCGACGTTCAGTTTTATGAGATACGCTACAGCGGCCGCCCTGCCGCCTTCCTGCGAGCATTTCGCGCCATCTATCTCGGCGTATTCTTCAACGTCATGATTATGGGCGCTGTATCGCTGGCGGCAGTCAAAATAGGCGGAGTACTTCTGAACTTTCCGCCATGGAAAACCATCCTGATCGCCATGTTTGTGACAGTGATCTACTGCGGCCTCGGCGGAATACGCTCGGTACTCATCACGGACTTCATACTTTTCAGCTTCGCCATGTTCGGTGCGATCACCGCCGCCGTAGTCGCCTGCCGACTCCCGGAGGTCGGAGGCCTTTCGGGATTGTTCAATCACCCCAACGTCGCGGACAAACTCAACCTGATCCCGGTCATCCGAACCGATCAAGGCCTGACTTTTCTTGACACGTTTGTCCCCGTCATGCTCATCCCCATCGCCGTGCAGTGGTGGAGCGTCTGGTATCCCGGCGCCGAGCCCGGCGGAGGCGGTTATCTGGTCCAGAGAATGCTTTCGGCAAAGAATGAGAAGAATGCAATGGGCGCCACCCTGCTGTTCAACGCCTGTCATTACGCCGTCCGGCCCTGGCCGTGGATACTGGTGGCCCTGGCATCGCTCATTGTGTTTCCCGATCTGGCATCGATCAAGGAAACCTTTCCACACGTGTCAGACAATATTCTCAAGGACGACATCGCTTATCCCGCCATGCTCACATTCCTGAAGCCCGGATTCATGGGCGTGGTCGTTGCCTCGCTGATCGCCGCCTACATGTCTACTATGGCATCCCACCTTAACTGGGGGTCGTCGTACATTGTCAACGATTTCTACAAAAGATTCGTCGCTCCCGATGCGTCCGAAAGAAAGCTTGTTGTCGTTGGGATTTCCTCAACGGTAATTCTGATGGTGCTGGCGGGACTTATCGCACTTGTGCTCCAGAACGCTCTGCAGGCTTTTCACATACTCCTTCAGATCGGCGCCGGCACCGGCCTGATTTTCATACTCCGATGGTTCTGGTGGCGCATCAACGCATGGACCGAGATCACCGGCATGGTGGTCTCCTTTATTGTGGCGGTTGTCCTCGAACTCGTCTACCCTTGGCTTGGTTCTATCCTGCCCGGTTCCATTGAACTGCCCGTCTTGCCGTCGTATGTCAAGCTGATCATCGGCGTATCGATAACAACGGCAAGCTGGCTGATTGCAACTCTGCTGACTCGCCCGGCCGACGATAAGACGCTGCGGGCGTTCTATCGGCTGGTCCGCCCCGGCGGAAACGGCTGGCATACTGTGCTCGCTAAGGCGGCACAGGATGGCGACCCAATAGTGCAAACCGCCACCCAGGGCGACCTGCCGCGCGGGATTCTATGCATGGTTGCCGGATGCATCGCCGTCTACAGCACTGTCTTCGCCGCAGGCTACTTCTTGTATGCCGAGATGCGCTATGGCGCCGTGTTTGCAGCCATAGCCGCGGCGGCGGTCATATTCCTGGCGTCAATCTGGGGCAAGCTGGAGATGAAATAACGTACCGATACGGATCTGCCTGCATTGCCCACAGGTGCTGCACGCTGTGCCGGCGCAGGTTTAATCTGACATGCCGATACCTGACCGCCGCAAGGCATTTGTTGCGTCTCACCTGGCGGGTTTGATCACGACGGGGTTGGCGGCGGTGAAACGGTAATCACCGGAAGCGACTTCGAAAACAGCCGCATCACGTTCGGTCCGCAGGTATTTGACACCGGGAGCCTGCCGGGCCAAACGGCCGCCTTCCTTCACACTGTCCGGCGAACGCGTAGGCACGTGGACTTGTGCGGTGGTGTTGGCCGGTATGCTGACATCCATCATCAATTCGCCCTTGTCTATCTTCCACGTCGAAGCGATAGCACCGCGTATAGAGCCGTATCTCGTCTGTGCCCAGTCGAGGTCGCCGCCCGGCCGAGGTCGGATCAGAATACGCTTATATCCGGGCTCAATGGCGTCTATGCCGCCGATTGTCTTGAACATCCACTCGCCAACCGCCCCGAACGAGTAGTGCGCAAATGAATTCATCTTAGGATCCTGGAAGCCTTTTTCGGGCGTCCATCCGTCCCACCGCTCCCAGATGCTCGTAGCGCCATGCCTGATCGAAAAGCCCCACGACGGGAAGGTGTCATTTTGGAAGAGCCGGTATGCGATATCCAGCCGCCCGTTGTCCGTCAGAGCCGCCATGAGATCCTTGGTGCCCACGAAACCTGTCGAAAGGTGCCAGTCGCGAGACTCAATGTCCGCTGCAAGGTGTTTGATGGCCTTCTCCTTTGCTGACTGGTCGAGAAGTTCAAACGCCAGCGCAAGCACATATACTGTCTGCGTATTCCCCTTGATGCGCCCGTCGCCATCCACAAACGCCTTATTGAATGCGCTGCGGATATCCGCAAACTGCTGTCGATACTTCTTCGCATCGGCGTCCTTTCCCGCCGCCTCAGCCATCTCCGCCATTAGTTGCGTGCTCCTTGCGAAGTAGGCAGTCGACAACACGTCCTTGGGCGTTTCTGCATTGATGCTCAGCCAGTCTCCAAAGCCGTCGGCCGGTCGCACAAGGTCCTTGCTGTTGGTACGGCAGAATTCCAGCCAGCGACCCATAGCGTCGTAGTGACGATCGATAATCCCCTGATCGCCGTACACCCTATACATCGTCCACGGGCAGATAATGCCGGCGTCGGCCCATGCGGGCGAAACACCGTCATGCGGTCGCGGCGCCATGCATGGAAACCCGCCGTTGGGATACTGGCCGTCCTCAACGTCCACCATATACTTTGCAATGAACGCCGCCACATCGCAGTTGTACGTCGCCGTGCGAACGTAGATCTGTGCATCGCCGGTCCAGCCCATACGCTCGTCCCGCTGCGGGCAGTCCGTGGGAATCTCGATGAAATTGGCGCGCTGAGTCTGGCAGATATTCCGATACAGCTCATTGGCCTGCTTATTCGAGCAGGCGAATTCGCCTGTAACGTCAACGTCGGCCGTAATCTCCACGCCTGTTACAGCATCCTTGTCGAAATCGCCCGGCCAGCCGGTCACCTCAACATACTGAAAGCCGTGAAACGTGAACTGCGGCTCCCATACTTCCTCGCCGCCGCCTTTACAGATGTATGTGTCGGTAGTCCGGGCGCTCCGCAGATTTTCGGTGTAGATTGTGCCGTCGGAATTCAGCCGCTCGGCGAATCGCAAGCAAATCCTGTCGCCCCGCTTGCCGTTAACCCTGATCCGAACCCAGCCCGCGAAATTCGTGCCCATATCAAGGACATGGATCCCCTCGGCAGGGGTAGTAACCTTGCGGGGCTTGATCTCAGCAAAAACGCGAGTCGGCGCCGAAGGATACGCCTCCAGACGCACATTCACATTCTCCGTCATGTGCACCGGCTTCCATGCAACCTCATCAAAGCCCGGCGAATCCCAGCCGTTCATCTCCAGCCTCGCGTCGTATGTCTCGCCGGCCTGCATATCGCTTTCGACAATAGGTCCAAATGACGCCTTCCAAGAAGGGTCCGTCGCAATTACCTGTACCGAACCGTCGGCGTATTCAAGCACCAGTTGCGCCCTAAGCCGCAGGTTCCAGCCGTAAAACGCCTGACCCAGTATGCTTATGTTGCCCGCGTACCATCCATCCGACAGGATCGCTCCCAGCACATTCTGACCGGAAGAATTCAACATGCTGGTAACATCATACGTCTGGTAGTGAAGCCGCTTCTTGTAGTCGGTCCAACCGGGGGTGAGATAGTCCTGGCCGACGCGGCGACCATTGAGGCGCATTTCGTAAATGCCCAAGGCAGTAGCGTAAAGCATTGCCCGCCGGATATGATTGCCGACGGCAAACTCCTTCCGCAAATACGGACTGGGGCGGTAGACCTTGGTATCCTTGTCCTTCGGCCTCTGCAACTCATGATCAAGGCCGATCCAAACGCCCTTCCAGTCATCCTCGCCCATCAGGCCCATGCTCCACCGGGCCGGTTCGCTCCATTTGGAGGCAGCACCCGCCGCGTCCCAGACCTTTACCTTCCACCAGCATGGCTGACCGCTCGAAAGCGCCTTGCCCGAATATTCGATCAGCATGGTCTCGTCACACTTCACCCGACCCGAATCCCAAAGGTCGCCCTGATCGCTCTTGAGCTTCTCGGCACTGGAGGCAACAATAATTCGGTAAGCACTCTGCACACAGCCGCGTTCCTCGGACGTGACGATCCAACTGAGCCGCGGCCGCCCGGCGTCGATGCCAAGCGGGTCGTCGCGATGCTCACATCGAAGCCTCGCCGGATGTATCCCCGCGGCACAACTGCCCGCCATAATAACTGCCGCCATCAGCACTGCGTTCTTGCTGCCTCTCATAACCAGCCTCCTGAGCCCCTTTTCGTCAATCGCAGCATCAACTGCGGTATACGCCGCACTCATGAATCGTTTCAAACATCGCCCGGACGTTCTCCAACGGTGTCTCCCCCAGGATCGCGTCATTGCTCGCCCCCCCGACGTAGCCGCCGCCCGGCATCATAATTTTCAAAATTCGCCGAGTTTCCTTGCGGACCTTTTCAACGCTGCCGTCAAGCAGTATCCGCTGGGCATCAATGGCGCCGTTGAACAGTATGCGATCACCGAAGCTTTGCTTCAGCGTCTTGAGATCCATCCCCATGCATGACGGCTCCACCGCGTGCAGCCCGTCAAGCCCCGCTTCAATCATCAGGGGAATCAGCGGCGCAAACCCGCCGCAGCAGTGAAGCTGCACCTTCAGCCCGTAAGCATGCCCGAGGTCAATAAGCCGCTTCAGATGCGGCAGGATATAGCGAGTGAAAAGCTGCGGTCCCAGCAACGCGCCTCGCTGCGAACCGAAATCATTCCCGATGAAGAACACGTCGATCAGGTCCGCCGCCTCATCGAAAATACGCTGATTGACAGCCATGTAATAATCGACTATCCGCCTCATCGCCTCGTCGATCACTTCCGGCGAAGTGTACATGTGGACATAGAGATTCTCCATGCCGAACAGATCGATTGCATCATGCCAGAACGGAGACCAGTCGCCGCCGAGGATGGCGTATTGCCTCTCGTAACGCATGGCCTGCTCGCGTATAGTCGAAACGTCCATCCATACAGGATCAGGCCACGGATACCCGCATACCGCCTCCAGGTCGGCATTAGCCAGAGGATGTGTCATTGCCAGACCATCACCCGGCCCGTGTCGCTCGACGCCAAAAACCGTCCGGCAACGAGCCTCGGGCGAAAGGACGAAATCCGGCCCATTGTACCGCGCGTCAACACTACGAAAATCATCGCCAAAATGCTTGCACAATCCCTCTTCGTCCAGGCCGGCCTCAGCCTTCGCCTTTGCAATAAAGTCGTCCGATGCCCCCAGCCAGCACGGTACGCGATCTGGTTCCTCGTGCGCAAATGCGGCAAGCACTCTTTCGCGAGATGTCATGCTCTGCAATCCTGATCCCATTGACAAGTCTTGTCCCGGCGGTTTAGCTCAATTGGCTTTCGATCTGCCGCAGAACCTTCATGGACTCAAACGCGATGGTCCGCCCGCCGGGCGACGGGTCGAAAACCTCCAGAGAGACCCACTTGTCGAATTGCAGGTCCTTCAGCGTCTGGAAGGCCTTGACATAAGTCGTGACCGCATCGCCGGTACCAAGGTGCGTGCCGTCCATTTCCATGACGTGGACATGGTGGATGTACGGAAAGTAATTGCGGATGATCACATCGAACGGTTCGGTCTCATCAAGCGTGTTATGGAAGTCGAACATGGTCTGTATCGCCGGATGATTGATCTGCTTGACAATCTCCAACGCCTCAGCAGTAACGTTAACAACGTCCGTCTGCGTCTTATCCAGCGGCTCTATGAGAATCATAACACCCCGACCGTGCGCCTTATCGGCAACCGACGCAAGTCCCTCTGCGAAGTACTTTTTGGCCTCTTCAATCGAAATGCCCGCCGTCCCGCGCTGCTTCGGCGAGCCGAATACCATCACCGTTCCCCCCAAATCACCGCAGAAATCGATCAGTTCTTCAAGATATGCAACGCTTCGCCCCCGGACCGCCTTGTCAGGCGTCGTGAAGTGCAGCCCTGCCGGCGGCGGCGCAAGCAGCCAGTGCAGACCCGCGCACACAATACCGCCGTCCTCCATCTCCTTAACCATTTCCCTGCGCCGGGCCTGCGTAATCTCCCCGACCCCTTCGGCAACCAGCGTAAAAGCCGCGATCTCCACGCCCTCGTACCCCGCCTCACCGATAATCCTGCACTGTTCAGCCCACGACAGTTCCATCATCGTCTCGTTGCACATCGCGTAACGCCACTTGATATCCTTCCCGGCTGCCGACTTGCGCCTTTGAGGGCAACCGCCGGCAAACGAGCCCACACCTGCCGCTGCCGCTAATCCTGCGGAATTCTTCAAGAAACGTCGTCTGCTGTATTCTGACATGATTGCTCCTTTTGCAAAAAAAAGAACCGCTCACTATTGGTCTCAGGCACATCTTATGGCAAAATGACGCAGAACACAAGCGGATGCATACGGTTTGTCAGCCTACCCGCCCGGTGCCGGTTTTTTTGTGCGAACCGCCGGACGCCAGAGGCATAAGGCTATGTCGAATGATTAGAATTGGAAAGTTACAATTAGACGTCCCGTTTTATCAGGCGCCCCTCTCCGGCTATTCGGAAGGACCAATGCGATTGCTGGCGCGTCGCTACGGCTGTCCCCTCACCTTCACCGGAGTCATGCTGGACAAAATCGCCTTGCATCCCAAAGCCGTGCGTAAGCTGCAATTCCAGCCGGATGACAGCGAACACCCCGTGGGCGCACAGCTCCTGGGAGATGAACCCGCCACTATGGCCTCCGCCGCAGCCGCTTTCGAGAAAATGGGTTACGACATTGTCGACCTCAATTTTGCCTGCCCTGCCCCGAAGGTCCTGCGTCGCATGAGAGGCGGCTATCATCTGACCCAGCCTGATGTCATTATCGAGACGCTGCGGCGCACTCGCGACTCCATCGAGTGCCCTCTGAGCTTGAAAATCCGCGTCGGCTTCAATCGCGACCACCAGTCGCAGGACAACTTCAAAAGGCTCGTCGAACAGATCGCCGCCGAGGGCGTCGATCTCCTCACCATACACGGCCGAACAGTCAGCGATAAATACCGCGGCAACGCAGACTGGCAAACCGTCGCCGAAGTTAAGCAGACACATCCGCACATGCGGGTATTCGGAAGCGGAGACCTCATGACCCCCGAAAACGTGGTTCAGCGAATCAATACCTCAGGAGTTTGCGGAGTGGCAATAGCCCGCGGCGCAATCGGAAACCCGTGGATATTTGCCGAAACAAGGGCCCTATTGCAGGGCCGCCCTAAGCCGCAGCCGGACCTTTGTGAACAAGGACTGGTCATGTTGGAGCATTTCCAGATGATCCGCCGCCTGCGACCCGACAACAAGGCGATCCCGTTTTTCCGCAAGTTTGTCTGCGGCTACTGTAGACGCCATCCTCAGCGCAAACAAGCCCAGATGGCGATTATGGCTGCAAAGACGACACAACAACTCGTCCAACAGATCACTGAATGGTTTGATATCCGCTGACCTGGCTCGTCGACTTGACTTTCGGCCGCCTTTTCGTGTCTAATATGTGCATTCGCCACCTGAGAGGGTTAAGGCGAAATTGTTCAATAATCCAGTCAAAGGAGATCGCTATGAAGCGCAGTGGTTTGATCGTGGTACTGGCGGGGCTTGGCATTACGGCGACGGCAGCACTTGTCGTCTGGGCCGCTGAGACCGATGGCCCAACCAGTAGCCAATTCCGTGACGAGTTCATCAAGAACTTCCGCCGAACCGGCCTTAATACCACGCCGGGCGATGCGATGATGCTTCGAATCCTCGTGGAAAGCAGCGGCGCAAAACGCGGCGTGGAAGTGGGATCGGCAACCGGCTATGGCGCTATCAACATGGGAATTGCCTTCGAACGCACCGGCGGCCAGCTCTACACGCTCGAGATCAGCCCGACAATGGTTCAGGCAACCCGTCAGAACGTCGCAAAGATGGGGCTTGAAAAGACCGTCACCTGCATCGAAGGTGACGCCCTGAAGACCTTGGCCGAACTGGAGGGTGAATTTGATTTCGTCTTTCTCGATGCCCTCAAGCAGGATTATTTCAAGTACCTCAAACTCATCGAGCCAAAACTGAAGAAAGGCGCACTTGTTGTCGCCGACAACGTCATCGCCAGTGAACGCGCAATGAGAGACTTCCTCGACTACATACAGCATAGCCCCGATTATGACACCGTGATCATCCGGGCGAGCATGGAAAAGAACGACGGCATGTCGATCAGCTACAAAATCCGGTAGTCGCCGTCCAAGTAACCACGCAAGTCAATAGGGGCATGGTAGGTGCGCGCCCATCCAGCTAACCGCTGCCACAGGTCGCCAATTCTAACCCCGGTTGCCACCTTTATCTATTGAACAACTCTTTAAACCTGCACATGTAACCTTTTCCCCCTCGCGACTGTATAAGAGGTGAAAAAGAAATCGCCCGAACCGCATGCCAAACCTTGCTTTATCTCACTGCGGGAAAAGATCTTATGAAAGCAGGCCCAGCAGCCCGGGTGCCGAAATGACCGTCGTGTTTTGCATCGGCTAACCGAAAATGTTATACTGTTGTTTACTGGAAGGAGAAATCATGAACAAATCTTCGAGAATCGCACTTTTCCTGGCGTTTGCAGTGGTCACGGCAAGTACGTCCGCCGGGCGACTCAACCGCAGCATCGTCAGCGCCAAGGCCGATTGGGTAGCACACCTTGACTTGGAAAAGCTCAACGACTCCGAGATCGGCAGGATGGGCAGAATGCAGCTTCAGCAAACCGGCGATGCCGCCAAGTTGGATGCATTCAAGGCAATCGCGTCGTTTCACCCGCTCGATGACATCAAGAGCGTAACGATCTACGGGCAAGGCAAGGAGCAGGCCAATGCCTTGGCCGTCTTCGAGGCCAGTTTCAACAAGGAAACACTCCTGACCCTGCTGCGGTACAACACCACATTCACCGAGAGTGCCTATGGAACTCACCAGATCCGCAGCTGGATTGACGACAAGCATGGCGGCGATGAAAGCAAGCGGCAGTACGGCAGTTTCCACGGCAGCAATCGCGTAATCCTTGGCCACAGCCTGGACACAATTAAGCACGGCCTGGACGTGCTGGACGGCAAAGCCGACAGTGCGCGCGGCCAACAGCAGTTTGGACTCATACGCCGCTCCGCAAGAGACGCCTTTATTGTCGCCGCCGCTGACGGCGTAGGCGCAATGGCCGGCCAGTGGGAGCAGACAGTCATGCTCAAAAACACTGAACAGACAGCCCTGAGCGTCGGAGAAGTCGACGGCAAACTATTCGGCGAGCTGAATCTCCTGGCCGTTTCCGAGGACACCGCCCGCGAACTCTCCCAAGTCGTCCAGGGAATTGTCGCAATGCTTAACCTCGCCGGCAAGGATCAGCCGCAGATCGCAGAACTGGCCTCGGCGATCAGCGTCACAACGCGGAACAACCTGGTCCGCGTCAGATTGGAAGCCGACATCCACAATGTGGCGGCATTCATAAAAGCAGAATGGGACAAGAAACTACAAGCACAGACCGGCAACACAGCGGCGTCGAACCAGTAAGGCCCATCAGATTGAGTACGGGCACTGACTGCAAAGTCGTCAGATCACTGACCAATGAACAACTGGTCACCGCCGCTAAGTGCGGCTGTACGGATTGTTTTTCAGAGCTGGTAGACCGGTGTGCACCCGGTCTACTGGCTTTTATGCGGCACAAGGTCGGCGCCATCGAAGACGCCGAAGACCTCGTCCAGGACACCTTTGTCCGCGCCTATCTCAAGCTCAGTCAATATGACGGCAAACACAAATTCACCACGTGGCTCTACGCAATCGGCCGAAATCTCGCCGCGGGCAGAAATCGCAAAGCCGCATTGACAGTCAGGTTGCCGATGCCCGCAAAGACTTCTTACCCCCCTCCGGATGATCTCCTCGAACAGATTCAGTTCCGCAGGAGCCTTTGGTCGCTGGCCAGAACACTCCCCTCCAATCAATACGAGGCCTTGTGGCTGAGATACTCGCAGGACATGTCCGTCAAGGAAATTGCCCATGTAATAGGCCTCACTCAGGTCCATGTCAAAGTCTTGCTCTATCGCGCAAGAAAGGCAATGGCCGCAAAGCTTCAGAGACAATCCACGGACTCCGCCGCAAAGCAGGCCCTCTCAGTAAAAAAACAGAAGCGTTTAACCGAAAGATCGGGTGCTTAATGTTGTGCCTGTTATACAGATGGAAAATATCAACCACATTTGACGGCAGCCGCGAGTTGTCCGCCGGGTGCCGGCGTCACCTCATGCGCTGCGCCGCTTGCCGAAGTTTCTTCACATCTTCGCTGGCGCTGGGTGAACGGCTCTCGTTGGAGGCCGCCATGGCCCAGCCTGCTGTCCCCGCGCGTCTCGGCGACCGCGTAACGGCGATCATCGGCTACGGCGCCGGCTTGCACAGCCGGCCTGTGGCAAACCACCGCTCCATCGCGGCAGTCGCATGCGCCGCCGCGGTACTGCTGCTGACGCTCTTGCTTGCGACTTCATACTTCAACGCCGACGCCCCTGAGCCTGTAAATGCCGGACCGTCCCTGGCGGCCGCCGGCTTCCTTGGTGTCGATTCAGTGCCCCCCTTTGAACACTTCGCCGCGTCGGTTGGAGGACTGTTGGAACGACCCCTGGCAACCGAAATCCAGATGCTGCAGCGGCAGACGGTGTCCGCCGTACAGTTCCTGGTCGCCTGTTCAGGTGCCGACATAACGATCCGCCGTGATGCACTTTAGACGCCCGCCGGACAAAAAATCTGAATTTTGGCGTAATATCCGCCTCGTCTGCGCGTCTGTATGCCTGGGTATGCATGGCTGATCCTTTTCGCTATTGCATTTTGTATAATGACATACTATAATTACCCAAGGTCGGGTTAAAGTTGGTACCGTCCGCAAGGCTCGACGCCCTTGCCCGACCGTGCCGAAGACAATGGCACTGGCAGTATTCACTTGTGATGGAAAGGCCCAAAGTGCGAAAGTACTTCAAGACCACGATCATTGTAACCGTGGTGCTGACGTCCGCCGCGGTGATAGGTTTCCAGAAATACCTCAAGGCCGGACTCCGCGGCGCAGCCAACCCGACGCCCGTACGAATCGATGTAATCGCCCCAGGTGAACTGACCGAGTTCGTAACGGCCCCCGGAGAAATCCAGCCCCGAACAAAAGTCGACATAAGCGCAAAGGTATCCGCCCGCATCGTCGAGCTGCCGCACAAAGAGGGCGCTCGCGTCACAAAAGGCAATCAGAACGCCGAGCCCCTGCTGCCGCCTTCAGTGCTCATCAGGCTCGACTCCAACGACCTCGAGAGCAGGCTGCGCTTCGCACAGGCGGGCTTCCATGCACAGGAGGCGCATATCGCCGTCGAGAAGGCCAACATCGCCAGACAAAAAGCCGCTCTTGACGCAACAGCCGCCGGGCTTAAACAGGCCGAAAACGACTTCGCGCGACAGAAGCAACTGCTTGAATCGCATGACATCAGCCGCGCAGCCTTTGACCAGATCGAATGCAGACTCGCCGAACTGCAAGCCAATTACGCCGCCGGTCAGTACGCGCTCAACGCTGCCGAGTTGAACCTTGTCGTCCTGCAGCACCGCCTCGACGCATCCCGCGAGGAAATTGAACAGGCCAAAGAAGCTTTGAGCTACACCACGATTACCTCGCCAATCGACGGCGTCATTACACGCATCAATGCTGAAGAAGGTGAAATGGTAATGACCGGCACAATGAACAATCCCGGGACGGTCATCATGCAGGTGGCGGACCTGTCGCAGATGATTCTCGTCGCGCAGGTCGACGAAGCCGACATCGGCAACCTTAAGGTCGGCCAGAAAGCCAAAGTCAGAGTGCAGGCATTCTGGGACGAAGAATTCACCGGCACCGTCGACACCATTGCCCTCACCCATGACCTGTCCCCGACCCGTACAAAATACTACAAGACCGAAATACTGCTCGACGAAAACGCCGCCAGGCTCCACTCCGGATTGACTGCCGATGTGGACATCGAAACGATCACGCATTCCGGCATCTTCAAGGTCCCAAGCCAGTCGGTTGTCAGCCGCAAAGTCGACGATCTCCCGCTCGACATCAGGCAGAATAATCCCAACGTCGACAGCGCCAAGACCGACGCCCTGGTCGTCTACCGCCTCGTTGACGGCAAGGCTGTGGCAACCCCGGTAAGCATAGGCCACAGCGACATGACCCACATCATCGTCAAGTCGGGCCTCAGCGACGGCGACAAGGTCGTTTGCGGACCCTACAAAATACTCGAAAGCATCAGGCACGATCAACTCATCTGCGACGAAGCCGAAAAGAGGCAGGATGATCAGGACGCCGAAAAAACCAGCCAAACTCCCCACACACAAGGAAAGAACGACGCGTGAACAACGCCAGAATCGTGATCCGGCTGCAAGATGTCATGCGGATCTATAAGGTCGGCAGCGAACGCATTAATGCGCTTGACGGGGTCAGCATCGAGGTCCGCCAAAACGAATACGTCGCCGTCATGGGCCAGAGCGGCTCAGGCAAGAGCACTCTTATGAACCTTATCGGATGCCTCGACCGGGCCACCTCCGGCACTTATGAGCTCGACGGACTCGACACCACCAGGATGAGCAATGCCGCCCTCGCCGCCGCACGCAACGAAAAGATCGGCTTCGTCTTCCAGTCCTTCGAACTGCTGCCGCGCCTCAGCGCCGTCAGGAACGTCGAACTGCCCCTGATTTACGCCCGTAATGCATCTTTCCTTAGGCGACAAAAGGCGACAAAAGCGCTGGAGCGGGTAGGCCTCGGCGAACGTATGACACACCGCCCAAACCAGCTTTCAGGCGGCGAAAAGCAGCGGGTCGCACTGGCGCGTGCCCTCATAAACAACCCAAGCATCCTCCTTGCCGACGAGCCGACGGGCAATCTTGATTCCCGCACCAGTCGCGAGATTCTCGAGCTCTTCAGCGAACTCCACAGCCAGGGTCAAACGATCATCATGGTCACGCACGAATCCGATGTTGCATGCCATGCTCAACGCGTCGTCCGTATGCTGGACGGCCGCATCCTCAGCGACCTGCCCATCGAACGCGACGAAGCCTGCCGTTTCCGCCACGGAGGACAGCGGCTATGAAATTCCTCCTGAACATTCCTTTGAGCTTTTTGCGCCTCGTCCTGCAGAGTATCCACCTGGCAACCAGTCAGATATGGGCCAATAAGGTACGTTCTGTGCTGACCACCTTGGGAATCATAATCGGCGTCGCATCCGTTACGGCGGTAATCGCCGCGCTGACCGGTTTAAAAACCACCATTATGGCCGACCTCGAAACCTTCGGCACCAACAAGGTCTTCGTCGCGCCAAACTGGCCTGATTCCGGACCGTTGAAAAACGCCTCATGGCGGCTGATCAAGTTCAAGCCCGAACAGTTCGACGGCCTTCTCGAACACTGCCCGTCCGTCAAGGATTTCACACGCGTCAGCGGCTTCAATGAAAGCGTCCGCTACGGCGAACGCGCCATCGAAAGCGCACGCATTACATGCGTGGATGCCGCATGGCTGGACATAGAAAGCCGCAGCCTGCTGGAAGGACGCCCCTTTTCCCTCGTCGATGAAACCCAGGGCCGCAAGGTCTGTCTCATCGATCCCACCCTGCGAGACAAGCTGCGCCTTGACCGGGACTGTGTCGACGAACTCATCATCATCGGCAACAACAGCTTCCGCATAGTCGGAGTCATCGAGGAAAGACCGTCGATGGCATTCGGAGTCGGAGGCTGAGGCGAAAACTATGAAGTCTTCATCCCCTTCCTCACGCATTACCGAATGGACGAGCCGTGGTTCCACGTCATGGCCGCCAGCCGAACCCCAGAGCTCTCCGACGACGCCAAGGCCGAAATAACATTCTTCCTCCGCAAAACCCGCCGCATCAAACCCGGCGACCCCGATACCTTTCGAGTACAGACCGTCGAAAGCGAGGTCCGCGTCTTCAAACGCGTCATGGGAACTATCACCGCCGTTGCAGGCGGGATCGTCGGCATCTCCCTCATCGTTGGCGGCGTGGGCATCATGAACATAATGCTCGTCTCCGTCTCCGAACGCACCCGTGAGATCGGACTCCGCAAAGCCGTCGGCGCCAAGGGCTCCGCCATCCTCACACAGTTCCTCATCGAAGCAGTCGTTCTCTGCTGCGTTGGCGGCTTCCTCGGCGTCGGCTTTGGCCAGGTAGTCACCTTCTTCATAACCAAAATACCCAAGGCCAATCTCCACCAGGCACATATACCTGCCTGGGCGGTATTGATGTCGTTCGGCTTCTCAGCCGCCGTAGGCATTTTCTTCGGACTCTTCCCGGCCGCTAAAGCCGCAAGACTCGATCCCATTGAGGCCCTCAGACATGAATAACTGCAAAGCGTTTGTTACACTGACCGCCGCCCTGGTGTTGCTCTCCGTCGCCGGCTGCAATCCAATCAAGGAAGAGGATGCATTCTACACGTTGGACATCGACCACCGGAAACTCCGCACAATCCAGACCTGGCAGCCGGAAGACTTCGCCGCCGAGCCCAACACAACCAAAGCCTTTGACCCCGCCGAACCAAACGCCATCGAACCGCCCGCCGAAATGACCGTTACACTCGAACAGGCCCGCGCATTCGCATTGGAAAACAACCTCCAGCTCAAGGCCAGTCTCATCGCGCCGGCAATCGCCCAGGCACGGCTCCTCGCCGAAGAGGCCAAATTTGAGGCGGTCTTCTCAGCCCGCGCCAACCTCAACCGGATCGATCAGCCCCAGCAGGCCTTCACGCGCCTGCCCGACAACACCGTCATCCCAAGCGTCAGCGGCTCGCAGGTCGCCAACGCCGCAATGCAGTACGGCGTAGAAATGCCCCTGCAAACGGGCGGAACGCTCTCCTTCGGGCTCGCCGACGACCGCACCAAAAACCTCGAAGACGACTCACCGTTCAGTCCCTGGTACAAAGATCGTTTCAC
>Ga0334882_1000799_pt1 | contig 43820 bp, 44 predicted proteins | sample GraSluR1_MG_5_FD_207226 | JGI IMG/M metagenome (GOLD analysis project Ga0334882, IMG submission 207226) | Sludge microbial communities from methane-producing bioreactor in Wageningen University, Netherlands - Granular Sludge_15_04-R1 | ecosystem: Engineered > Bioreactor > Anaerobic >... | reverse complement strand
GATTACCATGTTGTTTACCAGGGTCCGATAGAGCCCCTGGTAGGCGCCGCCGGTCTTGTCCTCAACAACGGGAACTACGGTGGCGACATTTTCTTCAATTTTCAATGTGACCTCAGGCCGGATTTCCTGAGTCAAGGTTCCTTTGGGTCCCTCAACGGTCAATACTCCGTTGGCCATGGTCAGCTTAACACCCTTCGGCAAGTCGATGGGCATTTTTCCTATACGAGACATAAAATCCCCCCCTTTACCAGATGGTGCAGATAAGCTCGCCGCCTACCTTCTTTTCCGAAGCCTTTTTACCGGTGGTAACGCCCTCGGAGGTCGAAACGATAATGGTACCGTAACCATTGTAAACCCGGGGAAGTTTCTTATAACCCGAGTAAATTCTTCTACCGGGTTTCGAAATCTTCTCTATACCGTGGATAATAGGACGGTCCGCCTCATCATACTTCAGAAAAATCCTGATATAGTTCACACCTTCGTTGGTGGCTTTCTTGAAGTTCTTTATATATCCTTCGTTCTTCAGGACTTTCACAATCTCCAGCTTCAGCTTGGAGGTAGTTACGTCTACCTTCTCAAATCCAGCCGCACTGGCATTCCTGATTTTGGTTAGCATATCCGCTACAGGATCTGATACTGCCATTTACTTCTCCTACCAGCTCGATTTGGTTACGCCAGGAATCATGCCTTCACTGGCGAGCTTGCGAAAACAGACCCTACACATCTGAAACTTTCTCATGTAACCCCGGGGGCGTCCACAGACCCGGCAGCGGTTTACTCTACGGGTACTGAACTTGGGTGTCCTCTGGGCTTTTATTATCATTGATTTCTTGGCCATGATTTACTCCCTACTTCCTAAAAGGCATTCCCAACTTCGACAAAAGAACCTTCGCTTCCGCGTCGGTCTTTGCCGTCGTTACGATGGCAATATTCAGACCACTGACCCTTTCGATCTTGTCGTAATCGATCTCGGGGAAAATAATCTGCTCCGTTATACCCAAGGAGTAGTTCCCATGGCCGTCAAAAGCGTTGGGGTTCACTCCTCTAAAGTCCTTTACACGGGGAAGCGCGACGTTCATGAGCCTGTCTAAAAACTCCCACATCATGTCTCCGCGCAGGGTTACCTTAGTACCGATCTCCATCCCTTCCCTCAATTTGAAGTTAGAGATAGATTTTCTTGCCTTCGTTCGAATGGCCTTCTGGCCGGTGATGGTCTCAAGCTCTTTCTGGGCCGATTCCAGCAGTTTTTTGTTGGCAATCGCATCGCCCACGCCGCAGCTGACACTCACCTTCGTGACTCTCGGAATCTGCATATTTGAGGAGTACCCAAACTCTTTCATCAACTCGCCGGAGACCACATCCCCGTACATTTTTTCAAGTCTTGGTGTATATCCGTTCATTAGAGCCTTTCCCCGCATTTTCTACAGATTCTGGTTTTTTCCTCACCGTCAACCTTGATGCCGATCCTGGTGGGACCGCATTTCTTACAAACGATCATCACATTGGAAGCGTCCAGAGCCGCTTCAATATCAATGATTCCGCCCTTGTCATTCTGACTCTTGGGTTTCATGGATTTTTTTACCATATTGAGACCCTGGACGATGACCCTTCCCTTCTCCCGGTTGACCTTCAAGACCTTGCCGGTCTTTCCTTTGTCCTTACCAGCAATAACCTTAACGGTATCATCTTTCTTAAGTTTCATCTTCTACCTCTCTACCTTAGAGAACCTCGGGAGCCAAAGAAACGATCTTCATATAGCCTCCGTCCCTTAACTCACGCGCCACAGGCCCAAAGATACGTTTTCCCTTCGGGTTCTTGTTGGCATCGATGATGACACAGGCATTATCATCAAACCTGATGTAGGTTCCATCCGCCCGTTTATATTCCTTTTTGGTGCGGACAATGATCGCTTTCTGTACGGTTCCCTTTTTCAAAGCGGCATTGGGGAGAGCATCCTTGACGGCGACGACGATGATATCACCGACCCCAGCAAAGTTCCTCTTACTTCCGCCCAATACCTTAATACACTGAACACGTTTGGCGCCGCTGTTGTCGGCCACGTTCAGGTATGACTGCATTTGTACCATAACCTAACTCCTCGGAACTTCTATTTTGCTCTCTCGACAATTTTGGTCAGGCGCCAACACTTATCTTTACTCAGGGGCCTGCATTCGATAACCGATACGGTATCACCGATCCTGGCATCGTTGGCCTCATCGTGCACCTTGATCTTCTTGGTGTACTTCACATACTTCTTGTAAAGCCGGTGAAGCTTACGGTTCTCGATGGCAACAACGATGGTTTTATCCATCTTGTCGCTGACCACCTGGCCGGTAAAAACCTTCTTCTTGCTTTTTTCTTCCACTTCCCTGCTCCTACTTCTGCCTAATACCCAAGGCGTACTCATGAATGAGTGTGTTCAACCGGGCAATCTGCTGGCGCAGGGTCCGTTTTTCCACCGGATTCTCTACATGCCCAAGGACCTTGTTAAAGCGGAGATCCATTGCCCTTTTCTTCAGCTCTTCCCGCTTGGTCACCAATTCATCATAAGTCAAATCTTTGAATGAGTTCTTCATAACCTACTCCAAACCCCTTCTTTCCACGAATTTGGTTTTGATGGGCAGTTTAGCTCCCGCCAAAGCCATGGCTTCCTGGGCCAGACTGGAATCAACACCGGACATCTCGAACATAATCGTTCCAGGTTTTACCGGGGCAACCCAGGCCTCAGGATTACCTTTACCCTTACCCATTCGGGTTTCAGCGGGCTTCTTGGTATAGGGTTTATCGGGGAAGATTCTAATCCAGACCTTTCCCCCTCTCTTAATATGACGGGTCATCGCAATACGAGCCGCCTCAATCTGCCGGTTGGTAATGAGCTTAGGCTCCAGGGCAACCAGACCGAAATCTCCGAAAGAAATGGTGTTCCCCCGGGTAGCGTCGCCCTTGATTTTACCGCGTTGCGTCTTCCTAAATTTCAACCTTTTCGGACTAAGCATTTCCCTTAACTCCTTTCGACGGCGCGCTCTTTCTTTTTCTTCACGAGCAGTCCGGCATCCTCTTTACGGTCTTTACCGTAAACTTCACCGTTAAACACCCAGACCTTCACTCCGATCACACCAAAGGTGGTATCGGCTTCGGCAAAACCGTACTCGATATTGGCCCGCAGGGTATGCAAAGGCACCCGGCCGTCCTTGTACTGTTCGGTCCGCGACATCTCGGCACCGCCAAGGCGGCCGGAAATCTTGATCTTGATGCCCTGAACCCCGCCTCTCATGGCATTGGCCACGGCCATCTTGAGGGTACGCCGGAAGGAACTCCGGGACTTCAGCTGCCGGGCGATGTTCATCGCAATAATCTGCGCATTCACATCGGGCTGCTTAACCTCTTTGATCTTTAATTGAATCTTTTTACCCGCCACCTGCTGAAGCCTGGCACCGATCTTTTCGATGTTGGAACCTTTGGCACCGATAATAATACCGGGACGGGAGGTCTCGATCACGATGGTGACCCGCTGAGGGTGCCGGATGATCTCAATATCGGATATTTCAGCGCCCTTGGTTTCGGGGCACTTCATGAGCTCCTTCCGAAGAAGCAGATCTTCATGGAGGGTATCAGCATACTCCCGGGGATCCACATACCATTTGGAACTCCACGTTCTATTGATACCAAGTCTCAGACCTATCGGATTAACTTTCTGACCCACTTTACTCCCCCAATCCCGCAATTTCGTCAACAACGACGGAAATATGGCTCATCCTCTTGAGGAGGATATCCCGTCTACCCCTGGCTCGAGGCCAAACCCTTCTCAGCCGAGGACCTTCGTTGATCTGAATCTCTTTTATGAAAAGCATCTCTTCATCGAGCTTCTTGTTCTGAACCAAGGCGTTGGCGGCGGCGGATTTCACCGTCTTCAGCAACAGCCCCGCCCCTTTCTGGGGAAGGGTGTCGAGAATAGCGACGGCCTCCGTATAGGGCTTACGGGAAATCTCCCGGGCCACCCTTCTCAACTTGGTGGGAGAAATTAGGACGTGCTTGGATAATGCTTTGTAACCTTTCTTCGCTTCCATTATTTCTTCACCTATCTCTTGGATTTCTTGTCCGAGCCCGCGTGACCCCGGAAAAGCCGGGTGGGAGCGAACTCGCCGAGTTTGTGGCCTACCAGGTTTTCGGTGATGTACACCGGCACCCAAGCCTTTCCGTTGTACACAGAAAGGGTCAGGCCGACCATCTCGGGGATAATCGTCGAAGTACGGGAGTAGGTTTTGACCATTTTGCTATCTCCCGCCTTTTTCATCTCGAGGATCTTTTTATAGAGTTTTTTCTCAATAAAAGGTCCCTTCTTAATTGATCTAGACACAGCTCACTCCTACTTCCGCTTCTTGACGATGAACTTACCGGACGACTTCTTCTTGTTCCGGGTCTTGGCACCCTTGGTCGGTTTACCCCAGGGGGTAACCGGATGACGTCCACCGGAGGTTTTACCCTCACCACCGCCATGGGGATGATCCACGGGGTTCATGACGACACCCCGAACCTTGGGGCGCCTTCCGAGCCAGCGGGACCTTCCCGCCTTTCCGATGGAAACATTCATATGGTCTTCATTCCCCACCACTCCGATGGTGGCGGAACACTTCCTGAAAACCATCCGCATCTCACCGGAAGGCATCTTGAGGGTTACATAGTCACCCTCCTTGGCCACCAGGGAAGCGCTGGTTCCCGCGGCACGGACAAGCTGACCGCCCCGACCGAGCTGCAGTTCCACGTTGTGGATCTGAAACCCCAGGGGAATGCTCTCCAGGGGAAGGTTGTTTCCTACCTCGATGGGAGAGTCCGGACCGTTCATGATCTGGGTGCCCACCTTAAGTCCCTTGGGTGCCAGGATATATCGCTTCTCACCGTCCACATAATTAACCAAAGCAATGTTGGCAGACCGGTTAGGATCGTACTCTATGGTAGCCACCAACCCGGGAACACCGATTTTATCACGCTTAAAGTCAATCTCGCGGTATTTTCTCTTGTTCTGACCACCCCGGCGGCGGACACTGATGCGCCCCCCCGCTCCACGGCCGGCCTTGAAACTCATCCCCTTGGTGAGGGATTTTTCCGAGCTCTTTTCGGTAATCTCCTCGAAGGTGAGGGTCGTGGTAAACCGCAGGCTCGGGGTTCTTGGTTTATAAGATTTAATTCCCATTTATTCCCCCCTCCTATACACCTTCGAAGGCGTCAATTTTTTCGCCTTTCCTGAGGGTGACAACAGCCTTTTTCCAAGGCGTGGTCCTGCCTTTTCTCATCCCCGATTTAGTCCGGGTCATCCGGGGCTTACTTTTAACAGTAAGAATATTGCACTTCACCGGATGTACTGAGAAAATCTCCTTCACCGCCGCCATGACCTGAATCTTGTTGGCACGAGGATCCACTTTAAAAGCGTACTTTTTATCGTCTCCCTCTCGAAGGATATTTGTTTTTTCCGTTAAAACGGGCTGAATAATAACCGTTCTTGCTTCCATCGCTACCTTCCTTAAGCCTTCGAACCGTAAAATTCGTTCAGACTCTCGGCGGCCCCTTCCATAACAAGAATATTTTTCCCGTAAAAAAGGTCGTGGGCTCTCAACCTGTTGAAGGAGAGAAACCGAACCCAGGGAATATTCTTACCGGCCCGCTTAATCATCTGGTCATTATCCTTGAGAATAATAACTGTCCTCTCGGGAGACACCAGATTACCGAGAATTCCAACCAGTTCTTTCGTCTTACCGCTCTCGATGGAGAAGTTCTCCACCACCTTGAGCTTTTCTTCCTGAACCTTGAGGCTCAAGATGGACTTCATAGCCACACGCTTCATCTTCCGGGGCATGGTGTAGCTGTAATCCCGGGGTTTGGGCCCGAAAACAGTACCACCACCCACCCAGACGGGAGAGCGTTTATGACCGGACCGGGCACGGCCGGTTCCTTTCTGACCCCAGGGTTTAGCACCGCTGCCCTTTACCTCTGCACGAGTTTTGGTACAGGCGGTACCAACACGCATGTTGGCCAACTCATTTCTAATCGCATAATAGATGGTTCCCTCACTCACTTCACGGCCGAAAACCGCATCGTCAAGGGTAATATCTTTTAGCTCTTCGCCTTTTACTGAAAAGACTTTTGCTTTCATAGCTTTACCTCACCCCTTACGTTAACGGGACTTCGTCGCTTCGCGGACGATGACCATACTATCAACCGTTCCAGGAACGGCACCCTTAACCAGAAGAACCTGACGATCCGCGTCTACACGAACCACCTTAAGATTCTGGACAGTCTTCTTATCGAAGCCCATGCGTCCAGCCATCTTCGTACCCTTGATAACTTTTGAAGGCCAGGCGGCCATACCGGTGGAACCATTCTCCCGGTGAAACTTGGAACCATGGGTCTTGCGACCACCGCCGAAGCCGTGGCGTTTCATAACACCCTGATATCCCTTTCCCTTGGTAGTTCCGATAACGTCGACCAATTCCATATCTTCAAAAATCTCGACACCCATCTTTTGACCGACCGTATATTCACCTTCAAAATCCCGGAATTCCCGGATATATCTCTTAGGGTTAACACCTTCCGGAAATTGTCCGGCCACAGGTTTGGTAACCCTACTAGCTTTCTTATCAACGGACGCTAAAACACAGGCGGTGTAACCTTCTTTTTCTTCGGTTCTTTCACTTACAACAACGTTTTCGTCGAACTTGATTACAGTTACAGGGGTCAATTTCCCTTTTTCATCAAATACCTGTGTCATTCCGACTTTTCTGCCGATAAGCCCTAACATCGCACACCCCAATTGCTTAATCTAAGATTACTGCTTAATCTCTACATCAACCCCTGCGGGCAGTTCCAGACGCATAAGGGCATCCATAACCTTTGATGTAGGGTCAAGAATATCAATGAGTCTCTTATGAGTTCTCATCTCGAACTGCTCTCTAGACTTCTTATTCACGTGTGGCGATCGAAGCACGGTATACTTATTAATGCGTGTAGGCAGCGGGATGGGTCCTGCAACTTTGGCACCAGCCTTGCCTACTGTCTGAACAATAGACCGCGCGCTTTGATCAACCAACTCAACGTCGAACCCTCTCAGTTTAACGCGGATTCTATCCTTGGCCATTTTTCCTCCAAAAAAAAGGGACGCCGCCATCTGACACAACGGCGCCCCCTTTATAAAACTACTCGATAATTTCGATTACCTGACCGGAAGCGACAGTCCGGCCACCTTCACGGATAGCGAACCTCAGTCCTTTTTCCATGGCGATGGGGTGAATCAGCTCCACATTAAGCTCGGTGTGGTCCCCGGGCATAACCATCTGCTTATCCTCAGGAAGGGTAACAGAACCGGTAATGTCGGTGGTCCGGAAGTAGAACTGGGGCCGGTAACCGGAGAAGAAGGGAGAGTGACGACCGCCCTCTTCCTGGCTCAGTACGTACACACTGCCCTTGTACTTGGCATGGGGATTGATGGTTCCGGGTTTAGCGAGAACCTGTCCACGCTCAACAGCCTTTTTGTCGGTTCCCCGAAGAAGGGCACCGATATTATCACCAGCCTGACCTTCATCGAGAAGCTTGTTAAACATCTCAACACCGGTACAGGTAGTTTTCTGGGTGGGGCGAATACCGACGATTTCAATTTCATCACCCACATGCACAACACCCCGGTCGATACGTCCGGTAACCACGGTTCCCCGGCCCTGGATAGAGAAAATATCCTCGATGGGCATCAGGAAGGGCTTGTCAACATCGCGCTCGGGAAGGGGAAAGTAGGAATCCATGGCATCCAGAAGCTCCTGAATACAGGCGGTCTTCTCGGGATCATCGGGGTTGGTCATGGCTTCGAAGGCAGAACCCTTGATGATGGGACAGTCGGAGGGAAATTCATAGGCTTCAAGAAGCTCCTGAACCTCCATCTCAACCAGTTCAACCAGATCGGGGTCGGCCAGGTCCATCTTGTTCAGGAACACGATAAGGCTGGGCACACCTACCTGGCGGGCCAGAAGGATGTGCTCCCGGGTCTGGGGCTCGGGACCGGAATCGGCGGCCACAAGAATAACCGCACCGTCCATCTGAGCAGCACCGGTGATCATGTTCTTAATGTAGTCGGCGTGGCCCGGACAGTCCACATGGGCGTAATGCCGGTTGTCCGTCTCATACTCAATATGACGAGTGTTAATGGTAATACCGCGCTCTTTCTCTTCAGGCGCGTTATCAATATCTTCGTAACTCATCACCTTACCGCCGTTTTTCTTCGTGCAGTACATGGAAATTGCTGCGGTGAGCGTAGTCTTACCATGGTCAACGTGGCCGATTGTACCGACGTTAATGTGCGGCTTCGTTCTTGCAAACTTGTCTTTAGCCATTACTTCCTCCTTAAGAACTCAGATGGCTCTAGTTAAAGAATTCATAAAAATATCTACTCGTGGCCCCTGCCACGGCAATTGCACAAAAATACAGGTTAACTCCGCCGAAATAAATCGCCTAGGCCAGACGTCACCTGTTAATGGAAGAGGATCGTTTAAATGGATAAGGGGAACCCTTAAAAAGGGAAAAAAGAACCTCAGAGAAGATTCTACCACCTTACCATCCTCAACTGAAGAAACCTCTTCTAAGGACGATTGGTTTGGCCTGAAAATAAACCATCGGAAGTTTTTGACTTCCTTCAGCTTACGAAGCTACCGTACTATAGAGAGAATCCTCTTTTTGGTCAAGAGGGCCCTCGGTCAAACAAAAAAATAAAGCCGCGGGGGAGCAAAATTCCGCCGCGGCTTCCTGATTCTACCAGCGATAATGGGAAAAGGCTTTGTTGGCCTCCGCCATTCTGTGGGTATCTTCTTTCTTTTTGAAAGCCACACCGGTGGAATTGAAAGCATCCAGCAGTTCGGCACTCAGATTCGTACTCATGGCTTTGCCGCTCCGGTTCCGGGCGGCGGTGATGATCCAGCGCATGGCCAGGGCTTCCCGGCGGTTTTCCCGGACTTCCACGGGGACCTGATAGGTGGATCCGCCAACCCGGCGGCTTTTGACCTCCACCATGGGCTTCACATTTTCCAGGGCCTTGAGAAATACTTCCAGGGAATCCTCATTACCCTTAGCCTCAATGGCGTCCATGGCTCCGTAGAAAATCCTGGTGGCGGTGGCCTTTTTACCGTGAAGCATCATCCGGGCGATGAATTTGCTTACCACCTCATTGTTGAACCGTGCGTCGGGAATAATGGGCCGCACCGGAGCTTTTGCTCGTCTTGACATCTTCTCTCTCCTTTAGTGCGGGCGATTAAGCCTTGGGCCTCTTCGTTCCATACTTGGAACGGCCCTTCTTACGATCCGACACACCCAGAGTATCCTTGGCACCACGAATAATATGATACCGTACACCGGGAAGGTCCTTTACCCTGCCACCCCGCAGCAGAACAACCGAGTGTTCCTGCAGGTTGTGGCCGATTCCGGGAATGTAGGCGGTTACCTCGATTCCATTGGTCAACCGGACCCTGGCTACTTTTCTCAGGGCCGAGTTTGGCTTTTTGGGAGTCACGGTCATAACACGGGTACAAACCCCGCGCTTCTGAGGGCAGCTCTCCAGGGCGGGAGCGGTGGTCTTCTTATGAGCCGCCACCCTTCCCTTACGCACAAGCTGGTTAATTGTCGGCATTGATCCGAACCTCACTCAAACGAATATTATTGCCGGGCTTCGCTCTTCCGCCAAAGGCGGCGTCGGGAAGCCCCGGAGACAGCAGCCGGCACAGGAGTTACCCTGCCGCCGTTGCAGTCTACTCAGTATCCCCGTCAACGACGGAGCTAAAGACTGTCACTCATCGATTAAAACGGCCCGGCCGTCTTAATCCTCATCATAATCCAGGGCGGTGGGGATGGTATCGGGTACTTCGATATCATCATCGTCATCCCCCAGATCCTGGGCCTGCAGGGCCGCCAGACGGCGGGCCTCAAGAATGGTCTGCATCGAGGCGTCCAGGTCTTCGCTGTTCTCATCGTACAGCTTGACCTTTTTATACCCCTTCATGCCTGTACCGGCAGGAATGGGAAGCCCGATGACCACGTTCTCCTTAAGCCCCCGCAGACCATCCACGCTGCCGGCGATGGCGGCGTTGGTCAACACTTTGGTGGTCTCCTGGAAGGAGGCCGCCGACAGGAAGGAGTCGATGTTCAGCGACGCCCGGGTAATACCCAGAAGCAGAGGCCGCGCCACGGCGGGCTGCCCCCCTTCTCTCATGACCTTCTCATTTTCTTCGTGGAAGCGGTATTTATCAACCTGCTGTCCGAAAATGAAGTTGGTATCACCCACATAACCGATTTCCACCTTCCGCATCATCTGCCGGATGATGACACCAATGTGTTTGTCATTGATATCCACCCCCTGAAGGCGGTAGACCTCCTGAACCTCGTTCACCAGGTACCGCTGCAGGGCGTTTTCTCCGAGAATGGCCAGAATATCGTGGGGATCGATGGCTCCGTCACAGAGGGGCTCACCGGCCTCCACCATGTCTCCGTCCCGCACCAGAAGATGACGGCCCATGGGTACCAGATGTTTATACTCGTTTCCGTAGGGATCTTCAACCATTATGGTCCTTTTTCCCTTGGAAATATCAGCAAATTTAACAATTCCCGATATCAAGGAGAGAATCGCCGGTGTCTTGGGGCGCCGGGCTTCAAAAAGTTCACCAACCCGGGGTAAACCACCGGTGATGTCCTTGGTCTTAACCGACTCCTTGAGCAGCTTTGCCAGGGTTTTCCCGCGGATAACCTTCTCACCGTCTTCGATATTAAGGTAGGCAGAACCCGGCAGGAAGTACGTAGCAATCTCCTGGCCATCCCCATCCTCGATGATAATCCGGGGCTGCAGGGTTTCCAGGGTAAACTCGGTGATTTTCTTTTCAATATTACCGGTATCTTCGTTTACCTCTTCCTTAAGGGTGGTCCCCAGAATGATATCCTTGTACCGGACTGTTCCGTCGGTCTCCGCGATGATCGGCTCCGAGAAGGGGTCGAATACCGCCAGTGACTCTTCCGCCGCCACGGCCTCCCCGATTTTCACCAGCAGCTCCGCTCCGTTCCGGATCTCAATCTTTTGATCCTGGGCGATAAAATAGAGTGTATCCCCCCGGACGGCCAGGTAGGCAATCTCGGTGGCTTTTACCTCTTCCTTTCCCCTGGTACCGATAACCTCACCGGGAACAACCTTTTGGCCGTCCACAGCGGCAAGCTTCACGCCGTCCAGAGACAGGGTGCTTAGGATTCGGGCCACAATCACATTACCCTTTCTGGTAAATAAAACATCCCCGTTGTCAAGGGTTACGGTGACACCATTGATTTCTTTTATCAGGACCGGATGACGAAGGTAAGTCCGGTTCTCTTCGCTTACCGAAGTGGCGGCACCACCGATATGGAAGGTTCTCATGGTAAGCTGGGTACCGGGCTGACCGATGGACTGAGCGGCGATGATACCAACGGTTTCACCGATCTCAACGGTTCTGTTATTGGAAAGGTTTCTTCCGTAGCACTTACGGCAGACTCCGTGGCGGGCTTCACAGGTGAGGACCGTACGGATCCGCACCGATTCGACCCCCACTTCCTCGATGTACTCGGCCATTTCGTCGGAGATTTCTTCGTTAACATCCACCAGGACCTCGCCCGTGATGGGGTGTTTCACCCTTTCCAGGGTAAATCGTCCGACAATCCGGTCACTGAGGGATTCTACGATTTCTTCACCGTCCTTGATGGCGGCGGTCTCAATACCATTAATGGTACCGCAGTCTTCTTCGTTCACCACCACATCCTGGGCTATATCCACGAGCCGCCGAGTCAAATAACCGGCGTCGGCGGTTTTCAGCGCCGTATCCGCCAGCCCTTTCCGGGCCCCGTTGGTGGAGATGAAGAACTCAATAATGGAAAGGCCCTCTTTGAAGTTGGACCGGATGGGAAGCTCAATGATGTCCCCCGAAGGCTTGGCCATGAGTCCCCTCATTCCCGCCAGCTGTCTGATCTGGGTACGGCTGCCCCGGGCTCCCGAGTCAGCCATCATCCAGACGGGGTTGAATCCGGCCCGGTCTTCTTTCAACGCCTTCATGAGAACGTTGGTGAGCTCTTCGTTGGTCTTGGACCAGACCTCGATAACCCGGTTATACCGCTCTTCCTGGGTAATGTGCCCCTGAAGATACTGTTCCTGAATACGAACCACCTCGTTGTTGGCCGCGTTGATCATGGCGGGTTTTTCTGCGGGGATAACCACATCATCCACACCGATGGTGGCGCCGAAAAGGGTGGCATACTTAAATCCGAGGTTCTTGATGGCGTCCAGCATCTCCACCGTTATGGAGGGGCCATGGTTTTTATAAGTGGACTCAATGAGTCTCCGCAATTCTTTATCGCCCAGAGAGGTGTTAACGTAATCCATGGAGGCGGGCATCTCTTCGTTAAAGATGATCCGGCCCGGGGTTGTTTCCAGCCACTCTCCCTGGTGCTTTACCTTAATCAGGGCCTGATAGTCCACCGCCCGGGCATTCAAGGCAAGAATCACTTCATCGAAACTGCCAAACCACTTGCCTTCCCCCCCCGCGCCGGGGCGCTGACGGGTCAGATAGTTGATCCCAAGAACCATATCCTGGGAAGGAAACACAATGGGCTTTCCGTTGGCGGGGTTCAGAAGGTTGTTCACCGAGAGCATCAGGGTCCAGCATTCGATCTGGGCCGCCTGGGTCAGAGGAACGTGAACCGCCATCTGGTCACCGTCAAAGTCGGCGTTGAAGGCGTGACAGACCAGCGGATGAAGTTTGATGGCTTTGCCTTCTACCAACACCGGTTCAAAAGCCTGAATACCGAGTCTGTGAAGAGTAGGAGCACGGTTTAAGAGAACCGGGTGCTCCCGGACCACATCGTCCAGCACGGCCCACACTTCGGGAGTTTCCTGCTCCACCAGGGTCTTGGCCTTCTTGATGTTGTAAACCACATCTTTCTCCACCAGCTTCTTCATGATGAAGGGCTTGTAGAGCTCCAGGGCCATTTTGGTGGGCAGGCCGCACTGATGCAGTTTCAAGTCGGGACCTATGACAATAACCGACCGGCCGGAGTAATCCACCCGTTTACCAAGAAGGTTTTGCCGGAACCGTCCCTGCTTTCCTTTCAGAAGGTCGGAAAGAGATTTCAGGGGACGGTTGGAGGCACCCTTGACCACCCGCTTTTTCTTGGAGTTGTCAAAGAGGGCGTCCACCGCTTCCTGAAGCATCCGTTTTTCATTCCGGATGATGATATCAGGGGCGTTCAGGGCCATGAGCCGTTTCAGCCGGTTGTTCCGGTTGATCACCCGGCGGTAAAGATCGTTCAAGTCGGAAGTGGCGAACCGTCCTCCATCGAGCTGCACCATGGGCCGCAGTTCCGGGGGTATCACAGGAATCACATCGAGGATCATCCACTCGGGACGGTTCTCGGAATCCCGGAAGTTTTCAGTAATTTCAATCCGCTTCAGGAGCCGCTTGTCAGCCTTGGCTCCCTTCTCGATCATCTTTTCCCGCAGCTCGGCGGAAAGAGCGTCCAGATCCAGGGTTTCCAGAAGGGTACGGATCGCCTCGGCCCCGATGCCGGCGGAAAAACTCATGCCGTACCGCTCCCGGGCTTCCATGTACTCTTCTTCGGTGAGAAGCTGCATGCGTTTCAGCTCCGTATCCCCCGCATCGATGACCACATACTTTTCATAGTAAAGGATGGACCTGAGGGAAGCGATGGTGAGATCCAGGAGGAGTCCCATCCGGGAAGGGACGGAGCGGTAATACCAGATGTGGGAAACAGGAGAAGCCAGCTCTATGTGGCCCATCCGTTCCCGACGGACCTTGAAGTGGGTTACCTCAACGCCGCACCGGTCACAGATCACACCCTTGTAACGGATGGATTTAAACTTGCCGCAGTAACACTCCCACTCCTTGGTGGTACCAAAAATACGTTCGCAGAAGAGGCCGTCCTTCTCGGGGCGGAGGGTGCGGTAGTTGATGGTTTCCGGCTTCTTCACTTCGCCGTAGGACCAAGCCCGAATTTGATCGGGCGAGGCCAGTTTTATCATAATATTATCGAAATCTTGATATTCCTTCATCAAACCCTTGCCTCCTAGAATTGGCTTCCCTGCCGGCTGATCAGTTCTTCATCCCGCTCGGTCAGGGGAACCTTCTTACCCTTGGAGTCATAGATCGAAAGATCCAGGGCAAGTCCGCGCAGCTCCTGCACTAATACATTAAACGACTCGGGAACCCCGGGAGTGGTGGAAGGTTCCCCCTTCACAATACTCTCATAGATCTTGGCCCGTCCGTTCATATCATCCGACTTAATGGTTAAAAGCTCAAGCAGGGTATTGGCGGCGCCGTACGCCTCCAGGGCCCAGACTTCCATTTCCCCCAGACGCTGACCACCGAACTGGGCTTTTCCTCCCAGGGGCTGCTGAGTCACCAGCGAATAAGGGCCGGTGGACCGGGCGTGCATCTTGTCGTCCACCAGGTGAGAGAGCTTGAGGATGTACATATACCCCACAAAAACGGGATTCTCAAAGGCTTCTCCGGTCCGTCCATCGTAGAGGGTGATCTTTGAGTTGCGGGGCAGCCCCGCCGCCTCCAGCTGATCGGAGATCTGCTCAGGCGTGGCGGACTCGAAAACCGGCGTGGAAAACCACTGGTTGGTGGCCATGCCGGCCCACCCCAGTTCAGTCTCGAGAAGCTGCCCGATGTTCATCCGGGAAGGAACGCCCAGGGGGTTGAGGCAAAGCTCAAGGGGGGTTCCATCGGCCATGTAGGGCATATCCTCTTCGGGAAGGACCCGGGCGACCACACCCTTGTTTCCATGGCGTCCCGCCATCTTATCCCCTTCACGAAGCTTTCTCTTGGTGGCGATAAGAACCTTCACCACCTCATCAACACCGGGGGAAAGATCATCTCCCTCGGAACGGCGAAGCCGCTGAACGTCGATGACGGTTCCTTCCACACCGTGGGGCACCCGCAGGGAGGTATCCCGCACCTCTTTGGCTTTTTCACCAAAAATGGAATTGAGAAGCTTGAACTCCGGGGTGGTTTCGGTTTCCGACTTGGGAGTGACCTTGCCGACCAGGATGTATCCAGAGCCCACCTTGGCCCCGATATTGATAATCCCTTCTTCATCCAGCTGCTCCAGAGCTTTTTCCCCGGTATTGGGGATATCCCGGGTCAGTTTCTCCGGCCCCAGCTTGGTTTCCCGTACGTCAATAGTAAATTCTTTTATATGGATGGAGGTGAAAATATCCTCTTTCACCACCTTTTCCGAGATCAGGATGGCGTCTTCGTAGTTGTACCCGTTCCAGGGAACGAACCCCATAAGGATATTCCGCCCCAGGGCCAGTTCACCCTGAGAAGTGGCAGGACCATCGGCCAGTACATCGCCGGCTTTCACCTTCTGGCCCTTGGCAACAATGGGACGCTGGGTAAAACAGGTATCCTGGTTTGTCCTCTGATATTTCAGAAGCTCATAACGGTCAAATTCGGCATCCCCCTTGGCCTCATCGGGTTTGACGACCACTTCCAGGGAAGTGACACTCACCACCGTACCGGCACGGCGGTTTTTAACCAGCACACCGGAGTCGTAGGCCACCTTGGCCTCCATCCCCGTCCCCACCACGGGGGGTTCAGGGAAAACCAGCGGCACCGCCTGGCGCTGCATGTTCGATCCCATCAAGGCACGGTTGGCATCATCATGCTCTAAAAACGGAATGAGGCTGGTGGCGGAAGAAATAACCTGTTTAGGAGAAACGTCCATGTAATGGATATCTTCCGGAGCCCTGGTGGTATAGTCACCGGCCCGTCTGATTGAGACCTGATCGTTCAGGAACCTGCCATCCTTGTCGATGGCCGCATTCGCCTGGGCGATGTTGTATTTTTCCTCGTCCATGGCGGAAAGGTACTCCACCTCCCGGGTGGCTTTACCGTCTTTTACTTTGCGGTAAGGAGTCTCCAGAAATCCGAAATCGTTGACCCGGGTATAATTGGCCAAAGACATGATCAGCCCGATGTTCGGACCTTCCGGAGTTTCGATGGGACACATCCGGCCGTAATGGGTGTAGTGAACGTCCCGGACCTCGAAACCTGCCCGGTCCCGGGAAAGACCTCCCGGACCGAGGGCGTTAAGCCGCCGCTTGTGGGTCAGTTCGGAAAGGGGATTCACCTGATCCATAAACTGGGACAGCTGGCTGGAGCCGAAAAACTCCTTAATCGCCGCCACCACGGGCTTAATAGAAACCAGGTCCTGAGGCTTGATGGTATCGGTTTCCTTGAGACTCATCCGCTCCTTGGCGATCCGTTCCATCCGGGTGAAGGCGGTCTTGAGCTGATTCGTCATCAACTCACCCACCGAACGGACCCGCCGGTTGCCCAGGTGGTCGATGTCGTCCACGTTGGCTTCACCGCTGAACACCTTGATAAGGAAGCCCATGGTGTTACAGATATCTTCTTTGTGCAGCACATGCTGATCGCCGGGAGGTATAAAATCGAATTTTTTGTTCAGTTTATAACGGCCCACATCGCCCAGGTCGTAACGCCGGGTGGAAAAGAACATGGTGTTCAGATCTTTTTCAGCACTATCGATGGTGATGGGTTCACCGGGCATGATGACGGCATAGACCGCCACGATGGCATCTTCTTTGGTAGGTTCATCCACCCCATGCTCTTCCCGGGTAAATTTAACTTCTTCACGGTCGAAGCAGTTGAGAACGATGTGGGAATGGAGAGATTCGGGGTGTTCGAAATCGATAATTTCGATCTCTTTAATCCCGGCGTGATCAAGCTCATCCAGGTCGTGGGGCCGGATTTTCTCCCCCGCCTTATAGAGCTTCTTGGTTTCTCCATCCATTTCGGCGAAAAGAGCCCGGGCAAAAACCTTGCCCACCAGACCTTCGCGGTCTTCCCGGGAGTCGGGAAACGCCACAGTCTTGGTTTTATAAAATACGTCAATAATCTTTTCCCGGGTGTCAAACCCCAGGGCCCGCAGGAACATGGTACCCAGGATCCGTTTCTTTCGGTCGATCTTGGCATAAATCAGCTCTTTTTTAGGATCCACCTCGAATTCCAGCCAGGACCCGCGGTAGGGAATGATGCGGGAGGTGTAGACGCCCTTATCGTAGGCGAAAATCACCCCGGGGGACCGGTGGATCTGGCTGACCACAACCCGCTCCGCTCCGTTTATGATAAAGGTCCCCCTGTCGGTCATGAGGGGAATATCACCTATATAAATATCTTTCTGCCTGATTTCTCCTATCTCCTGAAAGATAAGATTGATCCGGGCCTTAATGGGAACAGCATAGCTGACACCCTTTTTTTTACACTCCGCTTCGGAGAGTTTTATATTCTCTTCGTCCAGGGTGTAATGATCATACTCTAAAAGCATGTCCCCATTCGGACTCTCTATGGGAAATATCGTTTGAAAAACCTCTTCCAGCCCCTGAAGTTTGACAGGCTCCCCCTTTCGGAGGGTTTCTCTCTGAAGAAATTTTTCATACGAAGATAACTGGATGTCCACCAGATCGGGGAGTTCCATTACCTGATCGTATTCCGCACCTACATAAACGCGCTTAATGGCTTTGCCGTTACTGAGCATCACCACCCCCTCAAGAATTAGCTGCATCGCCGGCGATTTTTCAACTTTGTTTCGCTCGATCGGCCTGCAACTGTTTTTTCTCTACCCATTCGCCCGCAATAATGCGAACCGAACCATCCCCGTTCTCAAAACCAGATTCTGAAGACCTGTTAAAGGAGCGGGGCCCTCATACAAGAAACCACAAGTACCGGAGGCACACCTCCGGTACTTGTGAGGGAAATTTTTCGAGCAATTGAATCGATACTGGAAGTTAAATTATTTAACTTCAACAATCGCGCCAGCAGCCTCAAGCTTCTTCTTGAGCTCTTCGGCCTCTTCCTTGGAAACACCTTCTTTGAGGGCTTTACCACCTTCCTCAACCACTTCTTTAGCCTCTTTGAGACCAAGACCGGTGATGGCCCGGACTTCTTTGATGACGGGGATTTTGGCACCGTCATTGACACCCTTGAGGATGACATCAAATTCACTCTGCTCTTCCACCTCGGCGGCGGCAGCGGCCACGGGGGCAGCAGCCACAGCAACGGGAGCGGCGGCGGTTACACCGAATTTCTCTTCCATGTCCTTGATGAGCTCGGAAAGCTCCAGGACGGTCATGCCGGCAATTGCCTCTAACAGTTCTTCTTTAGTTACAGCCATATTATCTTCTCCTTATGTCGGCGGCAGTAGCATGGCTTCTCGCGAAGACTAATGCCGCGGTTAAACAAATACGTTTCGGTAACACCGAAAACAATAGGACAAATCCCTCTTTTTGGAGGGAATTATTCCGACTTACTGTCCGCCACAGCCTGCAGGGTGCGGACAAACTTCTCGGGAATGGCGTTAAGGGTAGAGACAAAGGTCTGTACCGGCGCATTCATGGTACCCATAAGCCTGGCGATAAGCTCAAGCCGGGTGGGCAGTTTCGAGAAAGCTTCGATCTGGGCGGCATCAAAGACGTTGCCATCCACGAGCCCCCCCTTCACTTCAACGGGCATCTCCTTGGAAAGCTCAAACAGAGCCTTGGCCACGGGTCCCAGCTCATCCTTGCCGTAAGCCATGGCGGTGGGCCCCACCAGGTTGTCTCCCACCACGGGCAGATTCATCTGCTCCAGGGCAAGCTTGGCAAACCGGTTCTTCACCACCTTGTAGGTGGCATTTTTCTCACGCAACTTGAGTCTCAGGTTGGTGATCTGGGCCACCGAAAGACCCCGGTAGTCGGTGAAGATAAAATCCTTTACCTCACCAAACTCCTCAATCAGGGCATTTACGGCATCAACTTTATACTGCTGCACTTTGGTTTCTTCAGCCATCTATTCACCCTCCCCTTAGAGTTTATCCTTGAAGTCAACACGAACTCCGGGACCCATGGTGGAAGAAACGGCCACGGTTTTCACGAATTCGCCCTTTGAGTCGGAAGGACGCTTCTTATGAATCTCGGACATAACCAGTTTAATGTTAGCCAGCATCTCACCGGCGTCCATGGATACTTTGCCTACGGCAAAATGAACCACACCGGTTTTATCGGAACGATACTCTACCCGCCCCTTCTTCAGCTCTTCCAGGGCCGCTTTAATATCGAAAGTTACGGTCTGGGTTTTTGGATTGGGCATAAGACCCCGCCGACCCAGGATGGGACCAAGCCGCCCCACATCCTTCATCATGTCGGGGGTAGCCACGGCCACATCAAAATCAAGCCAGCCGCCCCGGATTTTCTCCACCAGCTCCACATCACCCACATAGGCGGCTCCTGCGTCCTTGGCTTCCTGAGCCTTGTCGCCCTTGGCGAAAACCAGAACCCGTTTTTCACCGCTGAACTGGTGAGGCAGAACCAGAGTATCACGGACACTCTGACTTTTCTTCAGGTTGAGTTTTACCGAGAGTTCCACGGTTTCATCGAACTTGGCAAAAGCAATCTCTTTAACCATGTCCAAAGCTTCCCGGGGAGCGTAATACTCCTGCTTGTTATACTTTTCGAGGGCAGCCTTATAGTTTTTTCCGCGCTTCATATTAACCCTCCACCTCTACACCCATACTCCGGGCGGTGCCGGAGATGATCTTCATGGCCATCTCGATATCGTTGGCATTCAGATCGGGCATTTTCAGTTCGGCGATCTCCTTAACCTTGGCCCGGGAAATCTTGGCCACCTTCACCTTGTGGGGTTCGGCAGAACCACTGGAGAGATTGCACGCCTTCTTGATAAGCACCGCCGCCGGGGGAGTTTTCGTAATAAACGTAAAACTCTTGTCGGCATAAACGGTAATTACCACAGGAATAGTCAACCCCGGCTCCATCTTGCTGGTGCGGTCGTTAAACTGCTGCACAAACTGGGGAGCACTGACGCCATGAGGTCCCAGGGCGGGACCGACAGGAGGCGCAGGAGTCGCTTTTCCGGCGGGCACCTGCAGTTTGATAAGCGCAGTTACCTTCTTTTTAGCCATTTAAAGCTCCATACAACAACCCTTTAAAAAGGGTTACAAATTGGTACAAACGTCTCCAACGGAGACTCCCATCCGTTTTCCCGGAGGAAAACGGTTCGGGGAAACGGAGACAACATCTCCCCTTCCCCGAGTTCGAATAAATTAAAAGATCCTGGGCCGATTTTAAATTCGTTTTTTATCAAATCCTCTCACCCCTGCCGAATGCAGGCTGCGGCAAACCAGGGTCAGGATATCTTAAACCTTCTCTACCTGGAGAAAATTCACTTCCACCGGGGTCGCCCGGCCGAAGATTCCTACCATTACCTTAAGCTTGCCCTTCTCCAGATTCACTTCTTCAATCGCACCGGTAAAGGTTTCAAAGGGACCTTCGATAATCCGGACCTGCTCACCCACCGCAAAAGTCTGCTTGGGACGCATGATTTTCTCGGATTTCAGCTCTCCCGCTTTCTGAAAGATGGAACGCGCCTCTTCCGAGCTGATAGGAGAAGGACGACCGCCGTCCATGGACCCCACAAAGGCGGTCACCCCCTGGATCCGGCGAATACTGGAGCAGACGGCCTTCCAGCCAAGATCCGGAAGATCCATCTCCACAAGAATGTATCCGGGAAGGAATTTTTTATTGGAGACTTTACGCTTTCCGTCCTTAACCTCGACCACCTCTTCCGAAGGAACTTTAACATCCAGAACGAAGGGGGAAAGCTCGGGGTTTTCCATCAGTTTTCGTATATATTTTTCAACCTTGTTTTCATACCCAGAATAGGTGTGAACAACATACCAGCCTTTTGCCATATCCGCCTTCCCTATCCCATTTCTGGGATTTTTAATATTCCCTCACCCTCGCCGGGGACAACAAAAGGGGATCGGCCACAATCTCATGATTGCCCGCCACCCCCTGCATCACCAACCAACCCTTATCAACAATCAGATCCCCGGATTGATACCCTAGCGGAAAACGACGTCCATTCCGGCAACGAGGAGAAAGTCAACAACACCCAGAACGACAGCAAAGATGGCGGTGGAAACAAGAACCACCTTGGTGGAGGAAACAACCTCGCCCTGGCTGGGCCAGACAACTTTTTTCAGTTCCGCAATACTGTCCCGCACAAACTGTATCAGTTTTTTCATTCTTTTGCTCCTGAATTAATCCAGGCCAGGTAGGATTCGAACCTACAACATCCGGTTTTGGAGACCGGCGCTCTAGCCGTTGGAGCTACTGGCCTATATAATCAACGGATGGATCCCGGTCAGGATCCATCCGCCGTTATTTAATTTTCGACTCTTTATGGAGAGTGTGCTTGTGGTCAAACTTACAGTATTTCATAAATTCAAGCTTTCCCTGTATGTTTTTCCGGTTCTTTGTGGTGGTGTAGTTCCGTCTGTTACATTCGGAACACTTAAGAGCAATCTTCTCAACTGCCCCTTTTTTCTTGCTTGCCATATCCCTACTCCAACCGGGTACAGACTCAAGGTACCCGTTACTGAATCCGTCAAACGACGCTTGATGTGTAAAAAAAAGAGCCTCCGAGCGGACTTGAACCGCTGACCCCCTCCTTACCATGGAGGTGCTCTACCGACTGAGCTACAGAGGCAGGAAAAGCAATGGTCAGAAGAACCATCGATACGTAATTCGTGGGGCTAAACTACCAACTATCTGCCTTTTTGTCAATACAGTAAAAGCTGAGGGAATTTCAAAAATCAGAGATTTTTGAAATTCCAGCCGTACTGTACATGAAGAAAAAATGTCAAGTTATTGTAATATAAAGAAATAGAGACTTCCTGACAATTTTTCTTCGAAGCCAATTTCAAAAATAACCGATTTTTGAAATTGGTTCGGCTGTTTTGCTTTTTTCGGCTTGTGAAACCACCGAAGATGAGTTTACCATAAGATCATGATGGGCGACCTTTTTATTCGCATCGGGGATGCTGAAAAACTCTTTTTCATGGGCTCGGCGGATAATTCCGGAGTCATCCCGCTCAGGCTGCACCGCCCGGGTCAGCACCGGGGATACTTTCAGCTTGTCCTGGAGGACCGGAGGGGCGGTTCTCTAGTGCTTCTAAAAGAGGAGATCAGCATCCCCGGGTCTGAGGCCGGGCAGGATCTTACTTTCAGGGTTTTCCGCAAAAAAGGGCGCCGGTTCCACCTGGAAGTCCTTGAAGGCGGCACCATGATCTATAACCGGGACATAACTCTCCCCCCCCGGAGAATCCCTTTTCTGCCCATGGCGGGGCTCATCCCCCTTCTCCTCCTTTTCTACACCCTTATCCCGGGGAAAGGAGACAACAGCCCAACTCCTCCGGAGGATTTACCGCCTCCCATCGCTGTTGACCGGGCCGCCCCCGAACCGCCTCCACCCCCGGCAGCTGCCCCGCCCCGGGAAGTGATCCTGGGAGACGGAGCTTCTGGAGGCCCTTCTTTGGAAACCCTGGAAAAGAAGGAACGGGAAAACCTCACAGAGAAGGAACCGCTTACTGCCCCCCCTTTGCCCGAGCGCCAGGGAGTTCTGTTCCTCCCCGACAGCCCGGAGCTCACCGCCCTGGCCCGGGAGCGTCTGAACCGCATCCCCCTCCGGGAAGAAGGAAAAACCCTGACCCTTCTTCAGGTTCGGGGCCATTGTGCCCTCTGGGGAACCGAAGCGGGCCGGCAGAAACTGTCGGTGGAGCGGGCTGAGGCGGTAGCCGGATACCTGGCCGGTCGGGGAGCCCGAATTCTGCCGGAAACAATCATCGAAGGCCTGGGGGCCACAGAACCGCTGACCCGGGATCCCGACAACCAGGAGATTAACCGGCGGGTGGAACTTGTTCTGACTTACCGGTAGCAGCCTGTCGCCGGGGAAAGAACCCCCGGATCAGAAAATTCGACAGACCGAAGAAAGCCGGCTATAATGCCTTAAAGGGTCGAAGGGTTAACCCTTTCGGGGTGTAAAGAGAGATCTTCTTAAAAACCTGTGGAAAAACACGCTCATGGAGGACTACATGGAAAAAAACATCGGGTTCATCTCCTTCAGAATTTCCGGCACCGACGGCGTTTCACTGGAAACAAAGAAATGGGCTTCGGTTTTCGAAAACCGGGGAGCCACCTGTTTCTACATGGCGGGAGAGCTGGACACACCGGAAGACCGTTCCTTCATAGCCCCGGAGGCCCATTTCACCCATGAAGGAATTCGGGAGCTCTACATCAACAGCTTTCATCAGCAGCTCCGGTCTCCCGAAACCACCCGGGGAATTCACCATTACCGAAAGATCCTCAAGAAGCAGATCTATCAATTTATTAAAACCTTCAATATCGACGTGATTGTACCGCAGAACACCCTTACCATCCCCCTGAACATATCCCTGGCCCTTGCCCTCACCGAGGTGATTGCCGAGACCGGAATTCCCACCATTGCCCATCACCATGATTTTTTTTGGGAAAGAAAACGGTTTCTCCGCAACTGCGTCTGGGATTATCTTAACTGTGCCTACCCGCCCCACCTTCCCCCGGTTCATCACGTGGTAATCAACAGCTCCGCCCAGAACCAGCTGGCCCTGCGGACGGGGATCTCTTCCATCCTGGTGCCCAACGTGATGGAGTTTGAAACACCCCCCCAGGGGATTGATGACTATAATAGGGACGTTCGGCAGGAGTTTGGCATCGCCGATGATGAACTGCTGGTGTTGCAGCCCACCCGGGTGGTACAGCGTAAAGGCATCGAACACGCCATAGAGCTGGTGGCCCGGATCGGCCGAAAGGCGGCACTGGTGATCAGCCATGCTTCGGGGGACGAAGGTTTTGAGTATGAGCAGCGGGTGATGGAGTTCGCTGACCTGATGAAAATCAGGGCCTTATTTGTGAGCCACCGGATAGATGAAGAACGCCGGATCGACGAAAACGGAAAGAAGGTCTACACCCTGGAAGATATCTATCCCCACGCCGACCTTGTCACCTATCCCTCTCTGGTGGAGGGATTCGGAAACGCCTTTCTTGAGGCCATCTATTTCCGAAAACCTATTATGGTAAACAACTACTCCATATACAGCACCGACATTAAACCCAAGGGTTTCAAGGTGATAGAAATGGACGATTTCATCAGTGCCAGCACCATCAAATACGCCCAGAAAATCCTGGACTCACCGGAGACCATCCGGGACATGACCGAAACCAACTTTACCCTGGGGCTGAAGCACTACTCCTATACCGTACTGGACGAAAAGCTGATGCACCTGCTTACCCTGATCTACGGAAAGCCCGCCGGAGGCTGTTAAAACCGGTCCTGCCCCAGGGCGTAGAGAAATATTCCCGCCGCCACCCCCACGTTAAGGCTGTCGACCCCGCCCGGCATGGGGATGGTCAGGAGAATATCACACTCTTCCCGGCGGATCCCGCTGAGCCCGGTACCTTCATTCCCTACCAGGAGGGCCATTTTCTCCGGAGCGACGAAATTCGGCAGAGCCACCCCCTCGAGGGGCGGCACCACGGTACCCGCCACCACATAACCGGCCTCACGGATCAGTTTCGCCCCCGGTCCTTCAGGCATCCAGAGGGGCAGGGTGAAGGCTGCTCCCATGGAAGCCCGCAGGGCCCCCCGGCTGAAGGGATCGGCACACCGATCCAGAAGAACCGCCCCGTCCCAGCCGAAGGCGGCGGCGGAGCGGATAAGGCCCCCCACATTAAAAGGGTCGGACAGAGAAGACATCATGAGGAGCCGCCGGCCCGGGAAAAGCCACTCCGGCGGCTCCTCCCGCCCCACCCCGCCGGGCCGGCGGCCCACCGCCAGAACCCCCCGGTGGAACCTGTACCCCGCCATCGCCTCAAGGATCTCCCGGGAAACTCCGTAAACCGGACAAGCCGGTTGACCCGTCCCCCCCAGAGCCGCCTTCTGTCGAAACTCATCCTCCAGGGAGGAGAGGCAGACCACAAAGAGCGTTTCCCATGGGGCAGCCAGGGCCCGCTCGACCAGGAACCTTCCTTCGGCGACAAACAGTCCCTCCCCCGGAAGATCCCTGTCTTTCAGGTTGAGATAAGAGGTAATGTCCAAAACAGCACCAGCGGCGGGGAGATTAAAATAAACATGACTTCAGTATAGCCGGAAACCAACCAAACGCAACGGAGGACAAAAAAAAGCTGCCGAAACAAGCTCCCGGCAGCTCCCGTCTTCGGCCGTAAACCGCGGCCGAAAACACCTCCTCTTTCTTTGCCTGTTCCCTCCCGGGAAACAATCCGGGAGTCAGCCAAGAAAAATCTCTTTTCTTTTAGTGGTACCATTATTGATGGGGAATTCCGGAACTGTCAACAAAAAAGTTTGGCTTTTCATAAATTCCAGGTAAAACAAAGATTCGCAACCCTGGGCATCTGTGCTTTGCGGCAGGGGTTACTGGTCAGTTTCGGAGGTTTTTTGTTATAATTATCCGGGAGGGAGCGGCAACCTTTCTTCCCCCGGGAAGCCCGGAGGCCCCGACACTACCATGAAGGCGGAATCAATGAGCAGAGTGCTGGTTTTAACGGCCGACGAGGGACTCAGGAAGGTGATGGAGGAAGGCCTGACGTTCCCCCGGGGGGATCTCTTCTCCTCCCCGGAGGAGGTACTGGCGGCGCTGGATTGTTCATACTATCCCCTGATGGTATGCGATTTTCCTTTGAAGGACGGAGACCCGGCGGCTTTTCTCGAAGAGGCCTGGAAGAGAAACAATCTTGATGCGGTGCTGCTCCTTGTCTCCGGCCCTCCGGGACACCAGGAAGAGACACTTCTTGCGGAAGGGGTTATCCAGGGTTTTCTGGAAAAACCGGTCTCTCCCTGGCAGCTCCGGTCCGCCGTTCAGGAAAACCTTGAACGATTGGCCCGGACCAGGGAGATTCTGAATCTGCCCCGGGATGACGGGGAAGGTCAGGAAAGCCGCCGGGCCAGGCTTGTGGGCGTGAGGGGTGACCTTTCCGGCCCCTTTCAGAAGGTCAAAAACGCCGCTGCCGGCGGCCGGGGGCTCTTTATCCAGGGAGAACCGGGAGCCGGCAAGACGACCATGGCGGAAGCCTATCGTAAATACAGTCAATTCAGCCGGAGCGGCTTCACCATCATGTCCTGTGCCTCCCTTACCGTGAAAGAAGGGCCCCACACCTCTGATCCAGCCCAAAGATCCTCCCGGGTTCCTGGTGAGATACCCTCCGGAGGGATTCTTTTTCTCAAGGACCTGGACCGCTGCCCCGGGAGGATGGAGGAGATACTCATTCCAGGACTGGAGGGAAGGGCTCATAAGGATGATCAGACAGGAAAGGAGATGCCGGCGTTGTGCCTGATAGCCTCGTCGCGGCGCCCCCTGGACCAGCTTGCAGCGGAGGGTTTGATATCCCGCCGCTTCCTCGAAGCCTGGACGCCGGAAACCGTCACCATCCCGCCGTTAAGGGATCGGAAACGGGACTTTGGCCGGCTTCTCAACCATTTCGTGGAGAAAACAGCCCTGGAGCTGGGCCGGATAGCACCCAGACTCCACCGCAGCAGCTTTCGGAAACTCTGCCAGTACCGCTGGCCTGGAAATGTGGCGGAACTGGAGGGGGTGATCCGACGGGCGGTGGTTCTTACCGACCCTGAGGCGGATCAGATCCCCGAAGAGTTCTTCGATATTCTTTTCCTGGGGAATCCCCTGCCGGGAGGCCCGGAGTATCAGCAGGCCATCCAGACCCTGGCCCGCCGCCTCCTGCAGGGAGAAGGCTCGCTCAGGGAGATTGAGAGCCATATCATGGAAACCGTGGTGGTTCTCTCAGGGGGCAGCATTACCCGGGCGGTGGAGCGCAGCGGTATCCCCAAAGACCGGTTTTACCGATACTATAAGAAAAAAGGATCCTCACGACCATGAGAAAACAGAAACTGGCGATTTTTCATTATCACCTCAACCCCGGCGGCGTGACCAGTGTGATTCTTCTGGGCCTGAGGAGCCTGCTGACAGAGGGAGGCATCCGGGAAATCGAAGAGATTGCCCTGATCTCCGGAGGGGAGGAGGCCAGGGAAAAACCCTTCCGGGAGGCCCTGATTCAGTTGGAACCCCTGGCGCAGGAACGGGGGATTCGACTGTTCCACCAAAGCCTCCCGGAAATTGGTTACGCCTCGGCCATGGAGGAGCCCCCAGGGGATGAAGAAGCCGCCCTGGCTCTGGCAGAGAAGCTGGCGACCCTGTTTCCCCGCCACATCTGGTGGATCCACAACCATCACCTGGGCAAGAATCCCCGATTCACCCGGGCCCTCCTGCACACCGCCCAAACCAGACCGGAGCAGGTGTTGTTTTTCCAGATCCACGACTTCCCCGAGAACGGCCGGCTGACCAGCTGGAGACACTTGAAGGAACGGACCCCCCAGAACCTCTATCCCGGCGGTCCCGGGGTTTATTACCTGACCATCAACGAAAGGGACCGGAAGATTCTCACCGCCGCCGGGCTGCCCGAAGAGAGGGTCTTCCATCTGCCCAATCCGGTGGACCCCCAGGCCCCGCCGCCCTCCCCGGGAAAGGAAAAGATCAAACCCCTCTTTGAGAAGCGTTTCGGCCCGGAGTTTCCCGGATACCTGCGCGGCCGGCCCTGGGCCATCTACCCGGTGCGTACCATCCGCCGGAAAAACGTCCTTGAGGCGGCGCTGGGAGCCAGGCTTTTCCCCGGAGGAATCAACCTGCTGACGACCCTGCCGGGCCATTCCGACCAGGAGAAGGACTACAGCGGCCTCACCGAAGAACTTTACCGAGAAGGAACCATCCCGGGGCTGTGGGGAACCGGTACCTGGCGGGATCCCGAATCTCCCGGATTTGAAGAGTTTACCCAGGCGGGGGATCTGGTGTTCTCCACGTCCCTTCAGGAGGGGTTTGGTTATTTCTACATCGATGCTTTCCGGTGGGGAAAGCCCCTTTTCAGCAGGAAACTTGATGTTCTGGAAGAACTGTTACCCCATCTCCCCGGCCCCAGGATCCGCCTCTACGACCGTCTCTGGGTACCCCCTGAAAAGGAGTGGGTCCGCCGATGGGAGTCTCACTGGAAACGTCAGCGGCAGGAAATGGACAAACTTCTGGGAGAATGGAACCCCCTCTCATCGGAAAACAGCCCTTTTTTCTCTCCTCTGGGTTTCGATTTTTCCGCCCTCCCCCCGGATGATCAGGCGGCGCTGCTCCGCCGGGCCGCCAACGATTCTGCTTTTCTTGGGGATATAGCCGAAAGAAACACAGCTTTTATTAAGGGAGCCGGTGAAATCCTGGAGCAATCCCGGGAATCCGGAGGCCCGGAAGATCTGGAAAAGATTCGGGAACAGTGGGGAATGGGCGCTTTTCGCCGACGCACCGCCGTCATCATCCGTACCGCCCTGGAGGGACCCTCCCCCCCCTGCAGCGAAGGCCGGGAGCAGGCTGTCCTGGCGGCTTTTGTCAATACCGAAGGGCTGAAGCCCCTCTTCACCCCCTACCGGAGGACCGCTGAATGAAAAAATGGACCGCCTTCTTTTTACTTTATCCCTTTCTCTTCCTTCCCCTTCCCGCCGAAACGACTTCACCGGAACCGGGAGGCTCCCTGACCATCCAGCTGGCCGTCATCGGGCCCGGAGATGCCCTCTATCTTAAATGGGGCCACATCGGCATGATTGTCCGGGATGAACGCACCGGAGAAGGAAGGTTCTACGACTACGGTCTTTTCTCCTTTGAAACCGAGAATTTTTACCGTAACTTTGCCATGGGAAGGCTCATCTACAGCGTGGGAGTCTCTCCGGTGGAATGGAACCTGTCCCGGGCGGCGGAAGCGGGAAGGGAGATCCACCTCATGGATCTGAACCTGAGCCCCCGAACGAGACTTGAAATTAAGAACTTCCTGGAAAACAACATCAGGAGGGAGAACCGCAACTACCTCTACCATCACTATGACAACAACTGCGCCACCAAGATCCGGGATATCCTGGACACCGCCACCGGAGGACAACTGCGGGCCTTCACGGATAAACCGGCTGCCCTGACCCTGAGGGACCATACGGTGAGGCACCTTCAGGAGGCCCCCCTTTTCGGGGTGATTCTCCCCTTCGCCATGGGACCGGTCATCGATGAGCCCATCACGGTGTGGGACGAGCTTTTTCTGCCGTCGACCTTTCTCACCGCCCTGGAAGATTTCCGGTACACCGATGAAACCGGCCGGGAGAGGAAGCTGGTTTCCCGAATCCGGCCTTATCACGCCGCCCCCGGACGGCCTCCCGTGCCGGAGGAAGCCACGCCTTTCTGGCCCTGGACCCTGGCCTGGGGCATCCTGGCCGCCCTGGTGCTGGGAACGGGCCTGAAGTTCTCTTACCGGAAACCCGGCCGGATCATCCTGGGACTGGGAAACCTGGGGTTGGGTTTGATGCTGGGAATCCCCGGTACCCTGTTGTTTTTCATGAGTTTCTTCACCGACCACGATGTGACCTACGGGAACATGAACCTTCTCTTCATAAACCCCCTGATGCTTCTCCTCTTACCCCTGGGTATCGCCGCCCTGGGAAGTTCCGCCAAAAAGCCGGCCCCGGCTCTCCTGGGGTTACGGATAACCTGGACCATTGGTACCGCCGGAGCGGTGGTGTCACTGCTGAACATCGTTTTCGGTGTGACTTCCCAAAGAAATATCGTCCCCCTCTGTTTTTTCCTTCCCCCCGCCCTGACCATGAGTTTTTTACCGCTGCTCTGGCAAAAAAAAGAAAAAAAAGGGAGGTAATGTGAGTCCGCAGGTCGGATATCGGGATAAATAAACCGGCAAACCCCGCCGGACCCGGTGTTCAGGAATATGGATCCGTCGATCTAACGGGTTTTTTAAACAATTTGTTGATTTTCCAATAGATATTCTCTTAGCGCTATGGCTTTAACTTATTTCCGATTTGGTCTATAATTTCCCCGACCATGGAGCCATCAAAAAATTCTACCATCCCCATCAGTCCCATGTTTTTGAAAAACAGGTTTGTTTTTTCCCCAATATTTTTATAGACAGGAGAACCGTATGAGTAATTTCAAGAAGGTCACTATCGACGGGAATACCGCCGCGGCACACGTGGCATACGCCTTTAGTGAAGTTGCGGCCATCTATCCCATCACGCCATCGTCCAACATGGGCGAATACGCCGATTCCTGGTCCGCAGAGGGCCGGGAGAATCTGTTCGGTAAGACCGTAGATGTCATCGAGATGCAGTCCGAGGCGGGCGCCGCCGGGGCGGTTCACGGCGCCCTGAGCGCCGGTGCCATGACCACCACTTTTACCGCTTCCCAGGGGCTGCTTCTGATGATCCCCAACATGCACAAGATAGCCGGTGAAATGCTGCCCACGGTGTTTCACGTTTCCGCCCGCTCCCTGGCGGCCCAGTCCCTCTCTATCTTTGGAGATCACTCGGATGTCATGTCCACCCGGAACACCGGCTTCGCCATGACCGCCGCCGCCTCGATCCAGGAAACCATGGATATGGCCCTGGTGGCTCATCTGGCCACCCTGAAAAGCCAGGTACCCTTCCTGGCCTTCTTTGACGGCTTCCGGACCTCCCACGAGATTCAGAAGGTCGAAGAGATCCCCTACGATGCCATTAGAACGCTGGTAGAACCCGAATACATTGAACGGTTCAGAAGCCGGGCCATGACCCCCGATAAACCCTTCGCCAAGGTGGCCCAGCAGGCCCAGGATGTTTACTTCCAGGGCCGGGAATCCACCAACGCCATGTACGACGAGGTACCTGCCATCGTTCAGGAGTATATGGACAAGGTGGCCGCCCTCACCGGACGGACCTACCACCTCTTCGACTATGTGGGAGCTCCCGATGCGGAAAACGTGATCATCTCCATGGGTTCTTCCTGCGATGCCATCGAGCAGACCGTGAAGTACCTTAACGAAAAGGGAGAGAAGGTGGGTGTCATAAAGGTACGGCTCTACCGCCCCTTCTCGGCCAAGGATTTCGTGGCCGCCCTGCCCAAAACGGTGAAAAAAGTGGCTGTTCTGGACCGGACCAAAGAGCCGGGATCCCTGGGCGAACCCCTCTACCAGGATGTGGTTACCGTTCTGGCAGGAAAAGACATCCAGGTTATCGGTGGCCGATACGGCCTTTCCTCCAAGGAATTTACTCCCACCCACGTCAAGGCGGTTTACGACCACCTGGCGGGCCCCTGCTTTCACGGCTTCACCGTGGGAATCAACGACGACCTTTCCAAAAAATCCATCCCCATGAAGGAGAAAATCGATACGGCCCCCAAAGACGTAATCTCCTGCATGTTCTGGGGTCTGGGATCCGACGGTACCGTGGGAGCCAATAAAAACAGCATCAAGATCATCGGTGAAAACACCGACATGAACGCCCAGGCCTACTTTGTCTACGACTCCAAAAAGTCCGGCGGTATCACCACCAGCCACCTGCGGTTCGGCAAGAGCTCGGTCAACATGCCCTGGCTCATCGACAGCGCCGATTTCGTGGCGTGTCACAACCCCGCCTACCTGGGCCGGTACGACATGCTGGGCCCCCTGAAGGAGGGCGGCGTCTTTCTTCTGAACTCGGAGATTCCCACTTCAGAAGTATTCAACCACCTCACCAGGGAAGACCAGCAGATCATCATCGACCGGAAAATCAAGTTCTACAACATCGACGCCCTGAAAATCGCCGAAGCGGTGGGCATGGGCAACCGGATCAACACGGTCATGCAGACCGCTTTTTTCAAGATCTCCGGTATTCTTCCCGAAGCCGAAGCCATCGAGCTGATCAAGAAAGCCATCAAGAAGGCCTACAGCCTGAAGGGCGAGGCGGTGGTGGAGATGAACTGGAAGTGTGTGGACGCCGCTTCGGCGGCCCTGGAGAAAGTGGAAGTCCCCTCCTCCATCACCACATCCTTCGTTCCCAAGAAACTTATCTCAAAGGATGCCGACGATTTCGCCAGGAACACCATCGAGAAATGCATGCACCTCAAGGGTGACGAGATTCCCGTCTCCCAGATGTCCTTCGACGGCGTGATTCCCACGGGCACCTCCAGACTGGAGAAGCGGGGCATCGCTCCCCGGGTTCCCCGGTGGCTTTCTGACAACTGTATTCAGTGTAACCAGTGTGTCATGTCCTGCCCCCATGCGGTTATCCGGGCCAAACAGATTGACCCCGCCAACCTGAAGGGTGCGCCGGAAGGGTTCAACACCATCAAGGCCATGGGTAAGCACGAAATCGATATGCAGTACAAAATCCAGGTTTACGTGGAAGACTGTACCGGCTGCGGTGTCTGTGTGGATGTCTGCCCCGCCAAGACCAAGGCCCTGGAATTTTCTACCTTGGAGACTGAAAAAGAGGCGGGCCAGGACAAGATGGCTTACTTCTTCGAAGCCCTGCCCAACAACGTGCTGGACGGAGTCAACGAGAACAGCGTCAAGGGTGTTCAGTTCAAGAAACCCCTCTTCGAGTTCTCCGGGGCCTGTGCGGGCTGTGGGGAAACTCCCTACATCAAACTGGCCACCCAGCTCTTCGGTGAACGGATGATCATCGCCAACGCCACGGGCTGTTCCTCCATCTACGGCGGAACCTTCCCCACCGTTCCCTACTGCAAGGACGATAACGGCCGGGGTCCCGCCTGGGGCAACTCCCTCTTTGAAGACAACGCCGAATACGGTTTCGGCATGAGACTGGCGGTGGATGCCAACAGGAACCTGCTGAAACACAATGTGGACAAGGTTTTGGCGGCGGGAACCACTCCCGAACTGACCAAGGCCCTGAAAGCCAGCATGGAGAAATGGAGCGACACCGATGCCGCCGCCCTGAAGGCCATGGATGAAGTGGCCGCCGCCCTGGACGGAGCGATCAGCGCCGCTTCCGGGGAAACCAAGGCGGCCCTGAAGAAGATCAAGGAGCTGAAAGACTACTTTGTCGACAAATCGGTCTGGATCTTCGGCGGCGACGGCTGGGCCTACGACATCGGCTTCGGCGGTCTGGATCACGTGGTGGCCAGCGGCCGTAACGTCAACGTCCTGGTGCTGGACACCGAGGTATACTCCAACACGGGGGGCCAGGCCTCCAAGGCAACCCCCATCGGGGCGGTGGCCAAGTTTGCCGAAGCGGGCATGCGGATGGGCAAGAAGAACATGGGCTTCATGTTCATGAGTTACGGTTACGTCTACGTGGCGGCCATCAGCATGGGAGCCAACCGAAACCAGACCCTCAAGGCCTTCCAGGAAGCCGAGGCGTACCCCGGTCCTTCGGTCATCCTGGCCTATTCCCCCTGTATCAACCACGGTATCGACATGGCCAAGAGCCAGACCGAAGAGAAGCGGGCGGTGGAATCGGGATACTATCCCATCTACCGGTACAACCCCAGCCTGGAGCCGGGGAAACGGTTCAGCTGGGATGCCAAGGACCCCACCGAAAGCTTTGCCGACTTTATCAAGAGCGAGAGGCGGTACACCGCCCTTTACAAAACCGCTCCCGAAGATGCGGACCGGCTTTTCGCCGAGGCCGAGGCGGACGCCAAAACCCGTTGGGACTTCTTCAAGAAGATGGGAGAAATCATGTAAGGTAGGAGGGAAGGCTCAATGCAGCCTTCAAAGACCCTTCTCATTCAACCGCCGCCCGGGGAAACCCGGGCGGCTTTTTTTCAGTCATCCTCGTAGAGCTCGTGCACCTCATCCCAGGCCTCCGGTTCATCCCGGCGCAGCCGGACCAGCAGGTCGAACTGGGAGATGAGAAGCCGCAATTGATCCTGGCGGATCCGGCCGGGATCCTGGGTGTAGGCCACGGGGAGCTGAGCCACCTGGTGATCCGAAAGGGCCAGGACAGAGAAGCACTGACTAATGAAATCGCCCTTACCCAAACGGATAAACCCCTCCACGGGGATGATGAGGAGGGGCTCGTAGGAGAATGACTCCAGCTCCCGGGCGGTACGGTCAATTACCCCGGGGTCAGGATCTTCCGGCAGGGTTGATGCCAGGTTCTCGATGTCTTTAATTCCTATCATCTTCCGCCTCCGGAGCCTCTTTCAAAAATCGGTTATTTTAAAGAAGCTCCGGATAAAGGATAACCCGAAAGACGGGATTTTCCAAACAGGGTTTTCCTGGCTCTGTATTTTTTTGCTCTCCCTCCCCCCGCGCCCCGGATCGGAGGGACGCCCCCGGCGGTGCGGAGCACCGGAGCCCGGCGGCCCCGCATGGGGCCCCGGAAACGGGGCCACCCAGGGGCCGGGAACCGGGCGGAGTCCCGGAGCAGCCGGTTCCTGAACGCCCCGGGCGTTCAGGGGCGCCCAAAACACCCGAAAAACCCCTTTATATTCAATTTTCTGCATATTGACTATTTGGCATATGCTTATTATAGTGGCCCCAACGAATTGGCTCCGAGGAGAAGAGAGATGCTGAATTATGAAATTGCCGTAATCGGGGGAGGCCCTGCGGGAATCACCCTGGCGAAGATTTTGGGAAATAAGAAGAAGACCGTGATTATCCGTCCCGAGGATCACTCGATGATCTACTGCGCCATGCCCTACGCCATCGAGGGGCTGCTGGAAACAGAGAAGACCTTGAAAAAGGATGCCCTGGTCACCGAGGCGGGGGCGGATCTGCTGCGCAAGACGGTGGAGAAGGTTGATTTTGAGGGAAAAACCCTGCAGTTTACCGACGGAGAGAGGCTGACCTGGGATAAGCTGGTGCTGGCCACCGGGGCGGAGCCGCTGATACCGCCGATTCCCGGGGCTGAATTGAGGGGAGTCACCGGATTCAAGACCGAGGTGGACCTGCGGGCCCTGCTGGCCTTGATCGAAAAGGGTCTGAAAAAGGCGGTGGTGGTGGGGGCCGGCGCCATCGGCATCGAGCTGGCCCAGGCCCTGGCGGACAAGGGCTTGCGGGTGGATCTGGTGGATCTGGGCGGGTCGGTGCTGCCCAACCTGGTGGATCCGGAGATGACCGGGGAACTGGAGGCGGAAATTATCCGCCGGGGCATCAACCTTCACCTCAACGCCAAAGTTACGGGACTCAAGGGCCAGGATTGGGTTGAGGAGGTGGAGCTGGACAACGGCCGAACCTTGTCTTTCGATAGCCGGGATGACTGTTCCGAGGGGGATGGGGCCACCCACGACGGACTGGTGATTTTTGCGGTGGGGATGCGTCCCGCGGTGGAGCTGGCCGCCGGAAGCGGTCTTGAAGCGGGTAGGGACGGGATCATAGTAAACGAGGGGATGGAAACGAACCTGAGGGATGTTTTTGCCGTGGGAGACTGTACCCAGTTCGTCAGCGGGATCACCGGAAAGACGGCGCCGGGGAAACTGGCCACCAATGCGGTTCCCATGGCCAGGGTGCTGGGGTACCGGCTGCTGGGGCAGGACCGGCGCTATCCGGGGTTTTTCAACGGAGCGGCCACCAAGGTGGGGCCCCTGTTTGCGGGAGGCACGGGGCTGACCGAGCCAGCGGCCCGGCGGGAGGGTTACGACGTGATCACCGGCACCGCCGAGGTGACCACCCGGTTTCCCATCATGCCCGGAGCAAAGAAAATGGCGGTCAAGCTGGTGGCGGACCGAAAGACCCGCAGGCTTTTAGGGGCCCAGATCATCAGCGGAGAGCCGGTGACGGGCCGGATCGATCTGCTGACCTTTGCGATCCAGAAGGAATCCACCGTGGAGGACCTGACCGCCCTGAGCTACTCCTCACAGCCCTACCAGTCCTTCTACCCCGCCGGTAACGGGGTGGTCATGGCGGCGGAAAAGATTATGGCCGCCCTGTAAGCGGGTTTCTTCAGCCGGAGGTGCGGGGCCAGGTGAGGCGGAAGCACGCCCCGGCGGCATAATCCCTGTCCAGGGTGGCGGTGCCGCCGAATCCCTCGACGATGGCCTTTACGATGGCCAGGCCAAGGCCGGAGTGGCTCTGGCGGCGGACGGCGGAGTCCGGGCCCGGGGAAGCCGGGTCGGCAAGGGTAACTGAAGCCGCCCCGGAGCCGGCCTGGGCCCCCGGGCCGGCGGGATCTTCTATGGCAGGTTGAGCCCCCGGAGCAACAGGAGCCTTCCCGGGGCGGTCGGAAAAAAACCTTTGAAAAATCCGGTCTTCGTTGCCCCGGGGGATTCCCGGCCCCTGGTCCCGGACGCTGATCTCCACTGAATCGGGGGTGAGCCGAAGGGCCAGGGTGACGGTGCCGCCGGGGGGGGAAAAGCTTTCGGCATTGAGAAGAAGGTTGACCAGGGCCTGGGTGAGCCGGTCGGGGTTGACGGAGAGGCGCTGTTCCTGACCGGGCAGCTCACCCAGGAGGGTGACTCCGCTCCGTTCGGCCATCCCCGGGGCGTGGGCTTCGATCAGGCCGGAGAGATACCCGGTCAGCTCAAGGTCCACCACGTCTTCTTCGGTAATCCGGTTTTCCAGGAAGTTCATCTCCCGCAGATCTTCGGTGAGAAGCCGGACCCGGTGGATCTCTTCCTCCGCGGCGGCGAGAAAGGACAGGGCCCGTTCCACCTCCGGAACCGCTCCGGGGTCCAGGCCGGAGGAAGCCAGGGCGCCCCGGGCCAGTTCCAGGGAGGTGGCCGCCCCGGTGACGGGGTTGTTAATCTCGTGAACCGTGTCGGAAAGAAAACGGTCCAGGTAGTTCTGCCGCTCCTCCAGCTTGACCGAAAGGCGGTGGAGGGACTGGGTCAACAGGGCGATCTCGTTTCTTCCCCGTGCCGGGGCGATGGTTCCCTTCAGTTTACCCCGGTGATCCAGCAGCGATTCCGCCTGAAGCCGAATCCGGTGGACCGGAATGGTGATGGTCCAGGAGAGGAGAAACGAAAGGACCACCGCGGCGATGAGGGCCAGGAAGAAAATCCTGATCACATCCAGCCGCAGGACGTAGAGATCCGAAAGGATCTTGAAGGTGGACTGGGAGACCAGGACCGCTCCGATAACTCCACCGTCCCCGCCGGGGATGGGGATGGCGGAATAGAGGGTGACCGAGCGCTGCCCTTCGGATATCCGGGTGGCGGCGCCGTACCGGCCCGCCAGGGCGGCGGCGATCTCGGGACCATCGAATACCGGGCGGCCGCTGTAGTACTCCGCCGAAGAGAGGGGCCGGTCGGGAGGGAGGAACAGTTTCCGCGCCAGATTCAGGGGATATACGGTTACCCGGTAGAGCCAGGTATCACGGCCGGGAGATTTCCGGGTATCCGAAACGGAGGAAGGGACTTTTCTGAGTGAATAGAGATCTTGTGATTCAGGGACATCCCGCCCCAGGGCGGGAACCGAATCGGCCAGCAGCCGGCCCTGATCATCCACCACCCGGATTCTGGCTTCGGTTCTGGCCGCCAGGATCGTCAGGATCTCTCCGGCCCGGGCGGCCAGCTCCGCCGGATCCTCCGTCCCAGTCCGTTCCTCCGTCCCCGCCAGGGCCGAAGCGAGGAGCCGGCCCTGCTGCACCATGGCCCTTTCCTGGGAATCCAGGAGCTGTTTTTCATAGGTATCCAGGGTGAGAAAGCTGACAATCGGGAAAAAAATCAGCAGGAGGTTAAAAAGAAGCATCCGGGAGGTGAGGCTTCTCACCGGGGCCTCCGAAACCGGTATCCCAGACCGTAGACCGTCTCCAGGGCGTCGAAGGCGGGATCGGCCTCGACCAATTTCCGGCGGAGCCGCTTGATGTGGCTGTCCACCGCCCGCTCGTTGGGATAGGCGTCGTCGGGGAAGGCGGCGGCGAAGAGCTGGTCCCGGGTTTTCACCACCCCCGGGGCGGTTCCCAGGGCATCGAGGATGCGGAATTCCGTGATGGTCAGGATCAGGGGAACTCCCTTCCAGCGGGCCAGGCACCCTTCTCGATCCAGTTCCAGATGGCCGGCGGCGGTGCCTGTAAAAACAGACCCCGGGCCGCACCGCTTCAGGATGACCCGGATCCGGGCCAGCAGTTCCCGGATGGAAAAGGGCTTGCAGAGATAATCATCCCCCCCTGATTCCAGTCCTATCACCCGATCCAGCTCTTCATCCCGGGAGGAAAGAAAGAGGATGGGCAGGGTCTGATCGGTCCGGCGGATACGGCGGCAGAGCTCCAGGCCGTTCAGCCGGGGCATCATGATATCGAGGATGAGCAGATCCGGCTTACTCTTCTCCAGGGCGGCCCAGGCTTCTTCTCCGTTGGAAAAAACCATGACCTCATACCCCTCATGCTCCAGGGCATAGGCAAGATTGGTCCGGATTTTTTCTTCATCATCCACCAGGGCAATTTGAATCATGGAGCCATTTTACCCAGGTTACCGGGTTTTGGGTATTCCCTCCCCGGGCTTTTCTTTTTTTGCCATGTTTTTGCCACAATTACGACACCCGGTTGCCCGGGTGGGGGAATACAGTAGGATGGTAAACCCGCCCCGGACGAGGGCGGAAAACTGAAAAACGGAGGCTTGGTAACAACATGGCTAAACGATTCCTGAATCCGCCGGGAAATTCGGCGGGGGTAAAATTCTTCCTCATCACGATTCTTGTTTTAATTTTTTTGATTCCCCTGGGATTCATCCGATCCCTGATCTCGGAACGCTCCTTCCTGCAGCAGCAGGTTCAGGAAGAAATAGTGGATTCCTGGGGCGGGGAGAACCTTCTGGCCGGGCCCTATCTGATCATTCCCTACCGGGAACAGGCCACCTGGTACGATGAAGAAACGAAGGGTTACCTGACCCGGCGGGTGGAAAAACAACTGATTCTGCTGCCCGAAACTCTCACCCTCCATGTGGATAACCAGACGGAGCTGAGGTCCCGGGGGATCTATTCGGTGCCGGTGTTCGTGAGCCGGGCCGACCTGTCCGGCGCATTCGACCTGACCCAGACCGCCGCCGCCCTGGAGGGGAAGGAGCCCCTCTGGGAGGATGTTCAGCTGGGTTACGCCATGCCGGAGATGAAAGCCCTCTCTTCCCTGTCGGAGGTGACCGCCGGAGACCAGGCCCTGGATTTTGCCCCGGGGCCCGCCGCATCGGCTCTGTTGAACCAGCATATCACCGCCCCCTGGCGGGGCCTGGAGGGATCTGAGTCGGAGCTGCCCTTCCGGTTCAACCTGGAAATCAAGGGGGGCCGGTCCCTCCATTTCATTCCCCTGGCAAAGGAGACCACCGTATCCCTCCGGACCGACTGGGCCGCCCCCTCCTTCGAGGGGACCTACCTCCCCACCCGGCGGGAGATCACCGACCAGGGAACCACGGCCCTCTGGAAGATCAACTACCTGAGCCGCAGCTTTCCCCAGGTATGGACCGCCGGCGAAATGGAAACCCGCCGGATCCATCAGAGCCGCTTTGGCCTGACCATGATGGAGCCGGTGACGGCCTACACGAAAAACACCCGCACCGCCAAGTACGGCCTTCTCTTCCTCATCATCCCCTTCTCGGTATTCTTTCTCTTCGAGGTGATCGCCCGCCGCCGGATCCACCCGATTCAGTACCTCATGGCGGGGCTGGGAAACGTGGTATTCTATCTTCTTCTGCTTTCCCTGTCGGAACATCTGGGATTCAACGGGGCCTACCTCCTCTCCGCCGCGGGAGTCATCGCCCTGGTGACCCTCTACGCCCGATCCATCCTGGGAAAGGGAAGCCGGGGCTGGATCATGGCCCCCATTCTGGCGGTCTGCTACGGCTACCTCTTTGTGGTGCTCCAGTCGGAGGACTATGCCCTGCTCCTGGGCAGCCTGGGCCTGTTCCTGCTGGTGGGGGCCCTGATGTTCCTGACCCGGAAGATCGACTGGTATGGAGAGGCGGAACAGCGGTAATCCCCTTTACCCTGCCGGGGCCGCCGGGTATCATGGTGGCATGGAAGTAAAACAATTCAGATTCAACCATCCGGAGATAGGCACCGTCTTTGCCTATCTCCTTTTTGATCCTGTCAGCGGCGAGGCCGCCGCGGTGGACGGGGGGGCCGTGGAAGAGATGACCCGGTTCCTGAAGGAAAAGAAACTCACCCTGAAGATTATCACCAACACCCACCGTCACACCGACCACACCGGCGGAGATGAAGCCCTGCGGGCCGCGGCGGGAGGGACCTATCAAGGGCCGGAAGAACTGGCCGCCTCGAAATCTTTTACTCTGGGAGATGAGACGGTGGAGGTGATTTCCACGCCGGGCCATTCCGAAGACTCGGTGGTCTTCCGGGCCGGAGAGGTTCTGATCACCGGTGACACCCTCTTCACCGGCACGGTGGGAAACTGCTATACGCGCGATTATGAAGCCTACTTTGCCTCACTGAAAAGAGTCACCGCTCTCCCCGGGACATGCCGGATTTATCCCGGCCACGATTTGAGGGAATACGCCGTGGGGGCGGCCCGAAAGCTGGACCCGTCAAACCCCCACCTGGAGGGGTACCTGGCGAAGGGGGACCCCGGAAACGAGTATTCCCTGCTGGAGGAAGAGCGGAAGGTTAATCCCTTCATCCGCTGGAACGACCCCGCCCTGGAACCGGCCCGGCGCAGTACCGGCCGTCCCCGGGATACGGAGTTTCAGCGCTGGCGGGCCCTGATGGACCTGCACTAACGCCGGGACGCCTTTCTTCGAAAAAGCCGGGCCAGGATGTCTTTGCTCCGGGAATCCCGGTCCAGCACCGGCAGAGGGGTATCGGAGAAGCCCTGCACATCCTCCTGACTGCCCGCCACCAGCAGCGCATCCCCCTCCTGGAGGATCCGGTCGGGAGTTGAAAACTGATAATCCCCCTCCCCCTTTTCCCGACAGGCGATGACGTTCATGATCCCGTCTTTCTCCAGATCCGCCTCCTGCAGGCTCATCCCCACCAGCCGGGCGGGCACCTTGAGTTCCGCCAGGATGAACCGGGGACTCAAGGGGAGGTAGGAGAGGAGCAGGGGCGCTGCTATCAGGGGGGTAATCCGGCGGGCCGCCTCCTGGCTGGGGAATACCACATCCGAAGCCCCCACGATTTTGAGAATCTCGCCGTGGGCGTCGGTGCTGGCCCGGGCCACGATCCGTTTAATCCCCCATTTGCTCAGGTAGTTGGTCACCAGTACCGAAGCCTCCAGGCTGTGGCCCAGATCCACCACCGCCGCATCCAGCTCCCGGGGGATGATCTTTTCGATCACATCACGATCCTGCACATCCGCCACGTAGGCGCCGTCCACCTGATCCTTCAGGGCTTCGATCACCAGAGGATCTTTGTCGATGATCACGATTTCACAATCCAGAGATGAGAGCTCTTCTATCATCCTCCGGCCGAAGGTATCGACCCCTATGACGGCAAACTGTTTTTTCATCCTACTAAAACCTCCTCCCTGGGGTAGTCTATCCGGGAATCGGGAAAGGCCCGGAACATGGGCAGGGCGATGGCGAAAAGCCCCACCCGGCCGGCAAACATGGTGGCGATGATGACAACCTTTCCCGCCCCGGTGAGGCTGCCGGTGAGCCCCGTGGAAAGCCCCACGGTTCCAAAGGCGGAAACGGTTTCAAAAAGCAGATTCAGAAGCGGTTCGGTATGAACCAGATGGTTCCGCTCCGCCGCCAGGAGCAGAACAAAGGCGGTGAACAGGATCAGCAGGGCCTTGATGAAGAAAACGAAAGCCCGGTTCAGCACCGCCGACGGAATCCTCCGTCCCCGAATAGCCAGCCCCCCCTTCTCTTCGAAGCCGCTGAAGAGGGCCGCCGCCACCAGAGCCAGGGTGGTCACCTTGATTCCCCCGGCGATGGAACCCGAGGCGCCCCCGATGAACATGAAGGGCAGGGTCACCACCCGCCCCAGGGCCGAGAGTTCCCCCTGGGGGAGGACGTTGAACCCGGCGGTGCGGTTGGTGACCGACTGAAACAGCGCGGCGGCCCACTTTTCCGGTTCCGGAAGACCTGAAAGCAGCCCCGCCCCCTCGGTGAGCCGGTACAGCAGGGCCCCGGTGATCCACAAAACCGAACTGGTAACCAGCACCAGCCAGGTATGGAGGCTCAGCCGCCGGATCCGGCGGCGGCTCCTCAAGGTCACATCCTTCAGGGCCACAAAACCAAGGCCCCCGGTAATGATAAGGGCCATCAGCACCGCCTGAACAGGATAGTCGGCGCCGAAACTCTCCAGACTGTCGGGAAACCGGGAGAACCCGGCGTTACAGAAGGCCGAAACGGCGTGAAAAACCGCCGTAAACAGCGGTTCCTCCGTCCCCGCCCGGTAAAAAAGAGGAAGCAGCAGCAGCGCCCCGGCCAGCTCAATCCCCAGGGTAAACCCCACCACCGACCGGATGATCTCCCGGGGCCGGTGCTCCACATTATCCACGAAGAACTCGGTCAGAATACGGCGGTGATGGAAACTGATCTTCCGGCGCCGGGGGACCAGGTAGACCGTGGCGAAGGTAAGGATCCCCAGCCCGCCCAGCTGAATGAGCAGCAGAATCACCCCCTGCCCCAGGGGAGTAAAATCGGCGGTGTTTACCGTGATGAGGCCGGTGACGCAGACCGCCGACACGGCGGTGAAGAGGGCGTCCAGATACGGCAGAGGCCCGGGACGATAGAGCCCCGGCCGGGAGAGGACCAGGGATCCCGCCAGGATGAGGGGAATGAAGTAGATAAAGAGCAGTCCCTTCTCCAGAAAGAAACGACGGAAGGGATTGTGGCGCCTCCCGCCTTCCAGGCTGCGCTGCCGGCGTTGAACGATCATTACCGTCAGAATACCCGAGCCGCCCTCCTTGGGCAAGGGGAACGGCTTTTTTGCCGGGTTGCGAAAAGGCCGCATTTTTTATAATCTCTTGTCCATGACAGACCAGAGCGACCAGACCCTTCTTGAACTCATGGAGGGAATGAAAAAACACCTTACCCCGGAGCGGTGGGAAAAGATCGAAGCCGGTTCGGCCGAACGCACCCGGTATCTCACGGTGGTGATGGAAAATATCTACTACACCCAGAACATGAGTGCCGTGGTGCGCACCTGTGACTGTATGGGGGTTCAGGAAGTCCACGTCGTGGGGCGGAAGAACTCTCCCCGGATCAACACCAACGTGGCCCTGGGGGCGGGAAACTGGGTGGACATCCACAGGGACATCCACCGTCCCGTCACCGAAGCCTTGAAGGACCTGAAGGGACAGGGATACCGGCTGGTGGCCACCCTTCCCGGCGATGGTTCCCGGTCTCTCTACGACCTGGATGTGGAATCGGGAAAAATCGCCCTCCTCTTCGGCCAGGAGGTGTGCGGCCTCAGCGAAGAGGCGGTGGCTCTGGCGGATGAGAAGGTCACCATTCCCATGTGGGGGTTCTCGGATTCCTTTAACATCTCCGTATCCGCGGGAATCTGCCTGTACGAGCTGAGGAAAAAACTGGTTCAATCGAACCTGGAATGGAAGCTCCCGCCCCGGGAGCTGCTGGAATTGAGGTACCGGTGGGTGAAAAACTCCCTGAAACACGGAGACCGGATTGAAAAAGCCTACCAGCTCCAGCTGCGTCATCCCAACGATCAGTAGGAGCGGTAATGAGGCCAGCAAAATTCGGTTTCCCCCCGGGCAGAATTTTTATCCCCCTGCTTCTGAGCCTGTTGCCCCTGTCCGCCCTTCCCGCCCAGACCGACTGGACCATGTCTACGACCCTCACCGAAGACAAGGCCTACCTGACCGTGGGCAGCATCGAATTTTCTGCTTCCCCGGAGAAGCTCTGGCAGGTTCTTACGGACTACGAAAGGGCCGATGCCTGGCTGGTCCGGGGCCTGGATACCCCCGCCGGCTGGAAATATCCCACCTACATCCAGGCGGTACAGTTTTCCCCCGAAGTGCCGGCCATGGAGATCCATTACGGCCTCCGGTTTTTCGGGTTCCTGGATCGGGACGATCTTTCCATTGTTTTCGCCATTCGAGAGAACCGCATTCAGGATCGATACCGTCTGGTTCTTACTCTGACCGAAGAGTATCCCTTCGTCACCGAGGGTGAATATACCCTGACTCTGGAAGAATCCG
>Ga0334882_1000797_pt1 | contig 43970 bp, 36 predicted proteins | sample GraSluR1_MG_5_FD_207226 | JGI IMG/M metagenome (GOLD analysis project Ga0334882, IMG submission 207226) | Sludge microbial communities from methane-producing bioreactor in Wageningen University, Netherlands - Granular Sludge_15_04-R1 | ecosystem: Engineered > Bioreactor > Anaerobic >... | reverse complement strand
CGCTAATAACTAAAACAAAGAACTTTACTCGTGCCAGATTCCAACCTGACTGCTCATGAAAAATGGAAATAAATTCACTACTTTTATCCTCAACTCTGGGTATCATACTTCTTACAATTAGGGTGTGGTAATCCGTTGTAAGATACTGATATTCAGAGTTTTATCCAAATATTTTCATGATTATTTTGCTGATTTTCAGATATTTATATTTTTGTCATGTACTAAGAATTTTACGAGTTAATATTAATTTATTAGCCGCCTCACCCCTGCATGATTTTCCGGTCACACAACGGGGTGGGGCTTTTTTTGTGCTGTTTTGAGTAGGACAGATGTACAGAACAAAATAAAACTCCCGGCAGGGGCAACTTAACCCGAATCGCCTCCGCCATATTGGCTGGGGTTAGCTCATTATGGGTTTTGTGATTACTATTTTTAGGAGGTTTGCGTGGTAACAAATAGATTTACCATCACAGTATTTGTGTAGTGTAATCAAGGAGAACATAGTATTAGTGGTTAATGAGTAAAGCTAAACAAACTTACAATGCATTCGTTTGCGGCGCAAAAATAGAAAATAATCTCTACCCCCCCCCCCCCCCATTTAAAAAACATGTTTTGCAGCAGGTTTTGTTAATTTTCGTTCACATGCTCTAGGCCTTATTACCTCATAATATAACGAAGCGTGTGGGATGATGGCGGGGAGAGATAGCATTAAATTGTAAGAGGGTTTGTGATACGAATTTCATAAAACCCCCTTGCTGCTTCAATGGTCTTATACAGCTAGATAGAGAAATTCTTTAGAGTAATTCCACCGCTACTCAAGAAGCGTAAACCCTACTTTAAGACAAAAGAAATCAAATCCCTCCTGATAGAAATCGTGCGAATAGTGAAAACCCAAGGAAGTTCTATTATTCATGAAAAAGAATAATCCTGCACCAAGATGGAATCCCATACCGGTATCTTTGCTTACGGTTGGATTAACCTCAAGATTGCTATTAACAAGTATTTGGGTTGAATTTGAATGCCTGATACCTCCTCCAGCGTTTAGAGCAAGGTAGAAGCTGTTGAACACTTTTGGGTTGAATCTAATATCAATATCGCCAATAAAAATCGAATGGTGGTTATAGGAACCAGCCTCCTGTAAATTGATACGGTCATCGCTGCCCATTGAGTAACCAGTAATCAATCCGTAGGAGAAACTTTTCCTAACAGGGAATAGTATTTCGCTGCTGGCCCCAACACCGTAAACTCCGCCAAAATTAACAAGGCCAACTCCTGTTGAAATTTGCGCTTTATTCTGTGGGAAACCAGCCAGCGCAATCAACAGACCTAGACATAACAGTATCAATCTCATGGTAGAAAAAGGTTTTTATTGTTTACAGCTTTTGATAACCACTTGTTTAATTAAAATTTTACGCCAATAATAGGTGAAATATAGATTGTTTCAAACCCAATATTAAAGATCAGATTAGACCTAAAAGACAGACCTGTAAAGAAACGATTTTGAAAAACATATCTATAATCTAATCCAAAGCTTAAGCCTATATCGCTCATAACCCTTTTCATAATCTCAGGATAGGACACAAGCACCAGCTCTTCACCCTGCAATTCAAACAGATATTCAATCTCTTCTAATATTAAATGCCTATATAAAAATCCTAAACTTGGGGTCATTGAGTGCCTCTTGTTTGCTAACAAATCTTTTGAAAAGGATAATTCTGTAACTATATAATGATCGAATTTCTTGTTATCCCAGAATAATTCAAGCGGGTCATTAAAAAATGAATTTACCCTTGCAATATAAAGATTTGTAGAAAAAACAAAACCGGTGTTTAATACTCTTTCATAACCGCATTTTATGGCATAACCATGAAGAATTTTGCCATATACCCTTGGGTTATCTTTAATATAAGATGGTGTATCTCCATAACCTGGATCAACAAATTGCATAATATCCCCATAGTATCCAAACCCATAATTTATGGCATTTTTTTCGCTATCCACTTGCCCTTTTATTTCTGAAAAAGAGAAGAAGATTATGATTGCAAAAAAACAATATTTCATAGTCGATAATTTAGGCACAAATTAACTGCATACAAACCAGATCCCTTATTGTATCCAACAAATTGACCACAAAGACCGACATTTACCTTTTCGGTTATTCTGAATAGAACCGTAACATCAAAATTATATCCAACATCTAATGATTTATTGTATTCATTTTCAATCATTCTGAAGGGGGAACCACTCTCAGTATAAACTGTTTTACTACTTTTAAAAACAATTTCCGTTCTATATCGCCAAATTGCTCCAGTGCTTATTGATAAGCTAAAAATTTTAAAATTAATGGGCGTAATAACTAGATTATAGTTATTTGCAAAGTTGAAAACATTGTGCCGATGATAATAATATTCTTCATCTGTTTCAGCTGCATTTGCAATTTGAGCACCAATTTTTAGGTCCATTGATTCAAAAATTGGGAATTGGAAGCTGTTGATATAATTGATTCCTGAGTAATCCCCATCCCCAAAAAAAACGTAACCCAACCCTAAACTGAAGGATTTATCTTGAGCGTTTACCCCTAGGGCAACGAATAGTAAAGTTATGAAAAAAATGCCTCTCATGTTCAAACAAAATGAGGTGTACTCTCTAATGAAAAAGAGAGTACACACGATTTAACTTAAACCCCTCGTTCGGCTTAGGCTTCGCCTAAGTCGTATGTATGATAGCAGGCTCCAGCCTGCTGAAAAAGTTGCTTTGAAAATATTACCTCTAAGTTCAGCTTCTATAACGCCATTCAATTTTGTTCCTATTGAAATTTTTTGTGTAACCTTGTAAAAGCAAAGCTACAAAATTAATTTTTAATACGTTATATCATTTTTATACACAGGCATTGCCTGAAGGTATAACCCGACTGAGGTGCAACCTCAGCCGAACTGGGGGCGTTTTAACTAATGGAATATCAATCTTTTTAAAAACGATTTTTTCCCTTTCCCTATGATAGGCTCCACTCTGTTCTCATCAAAAATTATCTTATACGAAACCGTGGGGATTATTGGGAAGAAACAAATCTGGTACAACGAGAATGGTTCATAGTTGGCCCACGATGGGGTTGGGAACATATTCCAACCATCAGCACTACCATGTGTAAAGTAGTAATAGTAAGGATTTCTTCTGTTGTAAGCATTGTACAACGCAAAGCTCCACTGGGTTTTATACCCGCTACGTTTTGAGTAAGTGTTGTAGTGCAAAGCTAAGTCCAATCGGTGATATGAACGCATACGCACGCTATTCCTCTCCCCGTAAATAAAGGCTTCATAAAAGAATGGATATCCATTCTCGCTGCAGAACGCACTGGGAATCAGTTGTTTGCCAATTACAGGAGTAAAGGGCAAACCCGATTGGAATACCCATGTTAGGTTGAAACTAATCCTATCGTTATATTTTCGATTAATGCTAATAGAACATGAATGTGGTCTGTCGTAATCGAAAAGGAATTCATCGCCATTATTAATATTCGTGTAGGTTCTGGTGGCTTTCGACCATGTATAGCTGGCAAAACCTGTCCACTTTCCATGGTTCTTTCGTAAAAAGAGTTCTGTCCCGTAAGCTAAACCCTTTCCTCCCGACTCCACCTTTGCACGCCAATTTTCATCGCCCATCAGGCTTGAAAATCCTTCGCGATATGTTGCCAAATCGGATAGGGTTTTGTGAAATAAACTAATCTCAACATTGAACATTGCGTCATGGAAAACGCTTCGCCATCCAGCAGTTATTTGTTTTGTGCGTGATGGAGGAATAGTGCTACTGGCTGGTACCCATACCTCGTTGCTCATTATATTCCCTGCAGTGAATAGTAGATGTGAATACTGGTTTACATCCATGTAACTAGTGTTGAGGCTATGCTTTTCGTTCAAGGTTATGTTGATATTAAATCGTGGCTCAGCTCTCAGCGAAGCGTAACTAGTTGAAAAGAAACTCGCTAATCGGGCACCAATCCTCAAATCAAGCCATCTCATTGGAGTAATACCATTATCGATATACATTGCCGACTCCAGCGATTGAATTGCGGATTCGTTGCTTACCAAAGGTCTGTTGGCAACAAAAGTGCTGTTGGGCTTATGCTGAAGCCATGATGAATGAAACCCAAAGTCAACTCCCCAATAGTTGCTAATATCGTACTTAAAACCAGCCTTATACGATATGTCCTGCACTGATGAAAGATACCTACGGTTGAACTCATACCCTTCGTTTATTCCTTTGTAGAAGAACTTTTGCCTATCGCTCAACCGATACCTAACGTACGAAAAACTCTGGTTAGAGTAAAGCCTTGGTGAGTGAACCCTATTCCATCGAACCGAAAGCAGCCAGTTACCCCATAAATTTGCCATCCGTGCTTTCTCAGTAGCATTAAGTGTGGAATGGTTATACCAGAAATTTAAGTAATCGTCACCTTGGTAGAGGTTAATACTAACTGTATTCCTTGAATTTGGACGCCACGTCAGTTTTCCATTGATATCGTGAAATCCATACGATACAATATGATCGCTACCACCACTTAATTTGCTGGCTAATGCCATCAGCGGATCAATAAGTGTTTTTCTCCCTGTAAGCAGAAATGATGTGTTATCAAGGGGTGTAGGCCCTTCAACCAGAAAAGATGCATCGGTTACACCCACGCTAAAATTTCCTTTTATGGCATTTGGGTTTCCTTCGCGTTGTGTAATGTCCATTATGGATGAGAGCTTCCCACCGAATCGGGAAGGGAAACCGCCCTTGTAAACGTCAATATTATTTATCATATCAGGGTTAAAAACCGACATGAATCCACCTAGATGATTGACATAAATAAGCGATACATTATCGAAAAGATACAGGTTCTCACCAGGGTTTCCACCACGGACCATGATGAGGCTTGAGCCTTCATTCTGCGATTGGATACCAGGCAGCAATTGAATGGCCTTCATCACATCGGGCTTTGCCCCTAGCGAAGGAATTTTCTGTAACTCCATGTTGCTGAGGGTTGCCATATTAAAAGTAGGGCGTTTTGTATGTTTAACCACAACTTCATCGATTTGGCTTCCTGCAGCAAGCAGTACCTCAATAAGAGTATCTTGCATATTATCAACAAGCAACATCTTGGGATTATACCCCACATATGAAACTGTTATGCCATAGGCATCCTTGACCGATATGCTGAAAAAGCCATTGTTATCGCTTGCGATTGCTTTCTGTGTTTTGCCATCAATTATGTGCGAACCAATTAACACTTCGTGTGTAAGGCTATCCCTAACGAATCCCGAGATACGAATTTGTGCCAATGAATTACTCCCCAGCACTAAAAAGAAAAGGATTATTTTTAGCGTATGGGGTTTAAGAAAGCCCAAATAATACCTTTCCATTGCTGTATTAAGGGTATATAATTTCCGATTCAACCACTGAGTATCCGGTAAAAATCCCGTATCCGTTATCAACATTGGAGTAAAGTTGAAAGGATGATAGAATGCCGCTGTTTAAAAACGGATCATCATTGGAATTTTCGTACAGGTATAGTTGCCTTGCGTACCTGTAATAACTATGGCAAACTGTTCGTAACTCTACCCGTATGGGATATAGCTGTGCTTGCCACCCTGCTTGGTCAGTATGTTCAGCGCCCCCAGTGGTATAGTTTATTGTCATGGTATAGCTCTCGCTCTCTAGAAGTTCGTTACTGAAAACCAGAATGGGTAGCCCCTCGTTAAGCAGAACAGGGTCTATAATATTGAGTAGATCAGGTTTCGATATGTACTCTTCCCTGATTAGACTAATAACAATCTCGAAGTAGGTTAACGCATTGGGATTGTTTGAGAAGGTAACCTTAACGGCTGGATAAGGAACGCCTTCCTCATCAACGCCTGCCTTATTGATATGCTCAATGCCCAAAATATTTTCTGGATTAGGTATAATGCACGTGCTGGATGCAATAGGGAAACTGGGAACAATTACTTTGCACATATACTCTTTTTGGGTTTGGGCAATGATACCCGATTTGTAAAAACTATCCCCTACATACCCTAGGGTTTCAGCATACTCACCATCCACATAGAGTTCCACTGTTGCATTTTCAATAGGTTTTATGGGAGCAGTATCAAACTTTCCGGCAAGGGAAACGTGTATCCAAATATGCTTACCAGCCACAATAAATGAGTTTACGGTTGGCACCGGCTCAAAATCTGGAAAATCCCAGCTGATCTTCTCGTGGCACGACTGTGAAGTTAAGCAAACAAGGATAATGGTAAGTAAACGAACACCTGACTTTACCATGTCACTGATATTTAGAATTTTATGCTCAATCCATACCGTAAGCAAGGCTCCATTTCGGGTAGTTTAACCTTTTTATTAAAGCCATACTCTATGTGTAAACCCCAACTTTTAGTAATGAAATAGGCAATTCCTGCATACGCCCCGTAATCGAATGCTGTACCCTTATAAAGGCTACCCTCGAGTGCAAGCATCGATATTGCCCCGATTTTACCAGAAAAGAATAAATCGATGCGAACCCTCCTATCCTTAATAAATAATGGCATAATCTGAAAGTTGGCATTGAGGCCATAGAATAGGGCATCGGATTGATATCGGGTTGCAAGAAATTGTGGGTCAGGGTTATCAAAATCGATAGATGGTTTTTCCGAATTCCAGAATTTATCGTACCCCAAATAAACTCCGCCCTCAACAAAACTCGTAATGCCATAGTTCCCCTCAACCCTTACATTACCCATATCGTAATTTTTTTCCCAATTCAGAAAACTTGGTGTTTCAGAATGACCAAGTTTAAGGTTTACTCTATGGTAGATATTTGATTCTTGCGCCTTAGTACCTATTGAAGGTAGCAATATGGATACAATCATGAGAAACAGAACTGTTTTTTTCATAAAACAACAAATTTACTGAACAGATATATAAATGTTTAACAATTATAATTTTGAAATTGACCACTTCAAAATAAACTATATTTATTATTGTTCGTTTCTAAATCAATGTTATTTCGAAGTGGTCAAAAACATAGTCTAAAAAAGAGTCCCACATTTCAACTCAGCAGGTTTGTGTAAACCAACAGAATATGAAGAGGCCCAACAGTCGTATGATCCAAAATGTACCATTAAGTTATAGTCTGTTTGCCCAAAGTACACCCATGCAACACCCTCATCCTCGAGTTTTGATGCATATACATCATGATAGGTTTTAATAAGAATTGAACGATCCCAACCTCCTGGAGTTAAATAATCAAGTGCAATTTTTATACTTGCCCTCATGGTCCTTCCAGAAACCCAATACCAGATACCAAGAATCTTTTTATAGGGTCTAATAAGATAATAGCATCTTGCTACCGACCATCCTCCAGCACCAGCAGGTGGCTGATGCGCTCCAATTGTTAATCTTATACGATCACGATCATTGTCTGAAGGTTTAGATTTTTCTCCAGACCCACAGTTGTTGGCAGCATCCTTTGATTCGATATTGGGATTACTATTCACAATAGTAATTTTTGGGTAATCATTATTAAAAGTCAAATTCAACTCATTTAATCTGATTAATTCATCAATATTTTCAATGTTTGTGTATGCATAGGCCTTCTCAAAAACTTTGTACACATTATCTTTAATCTGAAACATCCTATCGCTATTAATAATATACCTAGAAGGATTGTTATAAAGGAAATGTTCCAGAACGTATTCGTCATTATCATCCTTAACTAAAGTTAAGTATTGGTTATTCTTTTTAACAACATCCCGAATTTCGTCGAAAGAATTAAATAACTCAAAGTTAATTGAGAAATATATCTCTTCACATATTCTACCATAAGATTTAAACCCTTGAGCATCCTCCCATGCTACTAATTCTTCATGATTAAATGCAATTGTCTTCTCAATGGCAGCACTATACTCTTCAATTGTTTTAAAAACGAGCATTTCATTCTTTACTGGTATATCAATTGTTTGCTCTGTTTGCTCCTTTGTGCAAGAGTTAAATATCACTAAAAGTGCAAAAATAAACAACAGACTTAATCTTTTCGTTTTCATTTTCGTCTAATTTTGTAACGTTAAACTTAGGTTTAGCCGCCTCACCCCAACGTTGATTTCGTCGTCACGCAACGGGGTGGGGCTTTTTTCTGTTTTGAGTATGAGAGATGTACAGAACAAAATAAAACTCCCGGCATGGGCAACTCATCCCGAATCGCCTCCGCCATATTGGCTGGGGTTAGCTCATATTCCTTTTTTAGGTATTTTAATGGGCACAATAATATGAACATCTTAATAGTAATACAATACGTATTTATACCAATTTTTCTATTGAAATATTAGGTATTTATACCCAATGAATGATTTTAACGCTCAGAAAAATGTGCGTATAACATTTTAGGCGTACCGAAAAAGATTATGTTTTACAGAAGGTTTTGTTGCATTGCCCTGTTTTCAGGGATATACAAGTTGGGTTACAAATGATACCTCACATAGAACTGCAGCACATTGTTGTACTGCCCAAAATCGAGGTCCCATAGGTAAAAGATATCGCCCTTATGCTTTCGAACGGGCAGTATTGAGTACGAAGCGGTGAAGCAGAAGCTAAACTTTTCATTAATAATGTACTCTACTCCGAGATTGCCTGCAAATTCAAACTTTCGGAAGAGAGCGTCCTCCTCAATGGGGTTATCGTAACCATTGTTCTTCTCAATGGACTTCCAGAGGTAGCCGAACGAAAGCCCTGCGAAGGGAACGATATCCTCCCTAAAATGATACTCAAGCAGAAATGGCATTTCGGTATAGTTGAGCCTTAGGCTGTAGGTGCCCGTTGTTCCGCCCACGCCATCAGTAAACCGTTGGAAGCTGCCTTTCTGAATGTACTTCAGCTCCGACCGCATGGCAAAGGTTTCAGAGAATGGATAGCTTACCCAAGCACCCCCGATAAAACCTGCACGATGATAACCTCCAAGCCCATCCCCATCGACCTGGGTAGCAGCCAAACCTGCTAGTAATCCGCCATTGAAGTTTTGGGAAAAACCAAATATTGGTAAAATAATTATAGCTAGGAATAAGACTTGTTTCATCATAATTTTTTTTTTCGTTATTCCGAGTTTATTTTGCTAAGTAATCTTTCTTAAAAAAGATCGCTTCGGAAAAAGCCCTCGCGATGACGAGCGTTTTTAATTTTCTGTCATCACCCCATTATGCCCAAAATTTTTGGGTGGACCCTCGCAATTACGTAAGAAAATGTTTATTGCATTAGGTCTGTTAGCGGTAAATCATATTACATATTATTTTTTATCATCTCCAGCATCATGGGTACACCTGTTGAAGCAGGCTCCTTTACAAATGTTACATCGAATCGTGAGCAAACCGACACCTCATTGGGATCGACTAAGAAAATAGGAATGCCCATGGGGGCATAATCGAGCAGACCTGCAGCAGGGTACACGTTGAGCGATGTTCCCACCACGGCAAAAATATCGGCCTGTGATGCCAACCGAGCGGCATCGGAAATAGCGGGCACCGCCTCGCCAAACCATACAATATGCGGACGAAGCTGTGAACCCTTCTCGCATACATCACCCATCTTTAACTCCTTGTCTCCAATTTCATAAACCATGTTTGGGTCCGCAGTGGAGCGGGCTTTAACCAATTCACCATGAAGGTGAAGAACCTTTGTACTGCCAGCCCTTTCGTGCAGGTTGTCAACGTTCTGGGTAATGATATGCACATCAAAGTCTTTCTCTGCCTGGGCAAGGGCAATATGCCCCTGATTTGGTTTTACAGTAAAAAGTTGTTTACGGCGCTCGTTGTAAAAACGCTGTACCAATTCGGGGTTATCATGCCAAGCCTGAGGGCTTGCCACCTCCATTACATCGTACTCCTCCCAAAGTCCTCCCATATCGCGAAAGGTTCGTATTCCGCTTTCAGCGGAAATTCCTGCACCTGTGAGGACAACTAACTTTTTCATTGACATTGCATTGCATAAATTGATTTCGGTTACTTAAGATTCTGGCTTAATGCCCATTCAACTGCTTTTTCGGCATGAATCTTTGTTGTGTTAAGCGTTGGAATGTTTACATCAGCATCGGAAATGAGTAAAGGTATTTCCGTACAGCCAAGAATTACTCCTTGAGCTCCCTGAACTTGTAAGCAGTTTATGATGCTTACAAATTTCCTTCTTGATCCCTCATCAATGATTCCTTGTACCAACTTATTGTATATGATATTATGTATCTGCTGCCTTTCTTCCTGCGTGGGAATTAACACCTCGATTCCATACTTGGTTCTAAGCAACTCCTTGTAGAAATCCTTTTCCATGGTAAACCTTGTACCAAGCAAAGCAACCTTTGAAATTTTTCGATTAATGATCTCCTCTCCTGTTGCCTCGGCTATGTGAAGAAAAGGGATTGAAATGTTTTGCTTAATTGCACTCTCGCACAGATGCATTGTATTTGTGCAAAGCACAATGATATCGGCACCAGCCATTTCAAGGCGTCTGGCAGCATCGGCCATAATTGCATTCAATTCATCCCATTTGTTTTGATGCTGAAGTCGTTGTATCTCATCAAATTCAACGGACAGCATAATGCACTTGCACGAATGGCATCCTCCTAGCATTTCTCTCACCTTTCGGTTTGCCAACTCGTAATACACTACGGTTGATTCCCAGCTCATTCCACCAATAAAACCAATTGTTTTCATTTTTTGGGATACCATGTTATGATAACTTTGTGATTTTCTGACACAAGATTAATATTAAATTATACTACAATATTTCCCAGTCAAAACCATCCTTCCTATCCTTTACAGCAACACCAAGTTTATTCAATTCATCGCGAATTCTATCCGAAGTGGTAAAATCTTTATTAGCCTTAGCTTGCTGACGCATGGCTAAAAGCATCTCGATAAGGTTACCCGTTAGTTGGGCATACTTTGATCCCTCATTTTGTTCATCGAGAAGGCCAAGAATATCGAAAGTTAATGTTTTAAATGTTGATTTTAATGTCTCCAAATCGCTTTGTGTTATCGTCTCGTTGCCTTCGACAATAGAATTGATAATTCGAACCCAATCGAAAAGGGCTGCAATGGCAATAGGACTATTGAGATCATCGCATAAAGCTGCATTAGCTCTAATGGATAGATCTGAAACATCAACGGTAGATTTTTCAGATGACTTTGCTCTCTCGAGTGACTTAACTGCAGCCATTAGTCGATTAAGTCCTTTCTCGGCAGCCTGCAGGGCTTCGTTGGAAAAGTCGAGGGTTGATCGATAGTGTGCTTGCAACATGAAAAACCTTATGGTCATTGGACTGTAAGCCTGCTTAAGCATTTTGTGAGTTCCAGTAAACAGCTCCTCAAGGGTGATAAAATTACCCAGCGACTTACCCATCTTCTGCCCGTTAATGGTAATCATGTTGTTGTGCATCCAATAGCGTACAGCCTCCTTGCCGCTGGCGGCAACACTCTGAGCTATCTCACATTCGTGGTGGGGGAAAAGCAGATCCATACCCCCGCCATGAATATCAAACGGCTCGCCCAAATACTTTGTGCTCATAGCAGAACACTCCAGGTGCCAACCAGGAAAACCAATGCTCCAGGGCGATGGCCAACGCATGATATGCTCAGGTGTAGCTTTTTTCCATAGAGCAAAGTCAACGCTATTACGCTTTTCGTCCTTCCCTTCGAGTTCCCGATAACCAGAAATCATATCCTCTAAAACCCTACCCGAAAGTTTTCCGTAATTGTGCTTGGCATGATACTTTTCAACATCAAAATATACCGAGCCATTTTTCTCGTAGGCAAAGCCATTGTCAATAATCCGCTTTACCAGCTCAATCTGTTCGATGATATGTCCACTTGCCCTTGGCTCAATGCTGGGAGGCAACACGTTTAGCATCCTCATGGCATCGTGATAGCGAAATGTGTAATGCTGCACAATTTCCATGGGCTCCAGCTGTTCTATCCTTGCTTTTTTGGTTATCTTATCCTCTCCCTCATCAGCATCGCTTTCCATGTGACCTACATCGGTAATGTTACGAACATATCGTACCTTATAATCCATGTATTTAAAAAAACGAAACAGCAAGTCAAAAGTTATTGCCGGTCGGGCGTGCCCTAAATGTGGATCACCATATACGGTAGGCCCACAAACATAAAGGCCGATATGGGGAGGATTTATAGGTTTAAAAACTTCCTTTTTCCTTGTAAGAGTATTGTAAATTGTTAAGTTCATTATTATAATTTCTATGTTTTCAAACAATTCAACAAATTTATAAATATAACGTTTTAAAGGAGGTGTAAAGATATAATAACAGTTTAAAAAATTGAATACATTTAATTTTGGTCTATTTATTGTTCTAAACTTTTAACAATATGCAACCGTTTATTAAAATGAACGTATCAAAACTTAATTAAAATTATAATTAATAAGCTGATTGATTTTTTCTAAACCTTTTTTAAAAAATGAATACATTTAAAAAAATAGGCTTTTATTCGTAATAATTATTTAAAAGTAGCTATTTTGCAAAGGGAAATAAAAAGCAATCAGTAATTCAGTCCTAAGCAAACAATTTAAATGACGAATTATGAAAGCATTTTTAAACAGAAAGATGATGTATCTGGTTCTTGTAGGGTTACTTTTTGTATCCCTTAATGTTAATGCACAGAAAGAAAAATTACAAACTGCATTCATATACCAGCTAACGCGTTTGGTTGAATGGTGTCCTGAGGGCAAAGAGGGTAACTTTGTAATTGGGGTTGTTGGAAACGAACCCGCATTAATGGCTGAACTCGCAGCATTGAGCATAAGGAGGGTGGGTACCCAACAGATTGAAATAAAAACATATGCCAGTGTGGCTGATGTTGTTGTTTCAAATATTATCATTGTTCCTGATTCGCAGTTCGACAATATTAAAGATATTAGTGCCAAGGTTGCAAACTCCTGCACTCTTATAATCAGTGAACGAGCAGGTGGAGCTAACAGGGGAGCTGGTGTAAGTATTGTTTATAATGACAAGGTATCAAAGCTTGAACTCGAAATCAATAAAAACTATATGAGACGTAACTCTCTTAATGTTAACGATCAACTTTATAGTATTGCAACTACGATCTACTAATCAATACCAACTATTATGGAAGTAAAATTTTCCCTTTCTAAGAAGTTGCTCATTGGATTTGGTTTTATTATTGGATTATTTATTATTTCTTCAGTAATTACGTTTGTAATTCTTACACGAAATGATGAGATAAACCGAAATCTTTCAGAGCAAAACACCCCCTCGGTCAATGGTCTTGTTGAATTACAAAACCTTATTATTGAATCGAAACTTCTAATTAAAAACTGGGTTTACATTGATAAACTTCCTGATACACCGGACAAATTGAGGCTTGTTGAACTACATGCGAACCTTTACCCCAACTTAATTTCATCTATTTCACCCCTTGTTCAGAATTGGGGACTAGAAGACAAGAAAATTTTTGATGATTTAACTAATCTTATAACCACCAAACTTTTTCAGGAGCATAAACAAGTAATGTCAATGCTCAATTCCTTTGATAGCTACAATGATTTTCTAATATTAATGGATGTGGAGGGAATGGTTGAAATTGGAGGTTCTATAATAGTTACAACGGATGAAATAATTAATCAATTGGCTACTCTTATTGCTAATCAACAGGATGAAGCAGCCGAAGCCTACGCTAGAATTGAGTCATCCACTTCCTCTTTTAAAGTTTTTATTGTTATTGGTGGATTACTTGTGGTTGTCATTGGTATCTTTGTTATGACATTCTTAACAAGCAATATCATCAACTCAATCAATACAGCCTCAAAGGCTATTTCGAAACTATCGGATGGTGATTTACAATCCGACTACCAAATATCTGGCAGTGATGAAGTTGCAAAGTTACTTTTCGATCTTAAGGAAATGATCAACAGGTTACGTAGCATCGTTGTTTCAATTGTTGAAGGAGCCGATGAAATATCCAATGCTAGTGTAGATCTTAATGATATAGCCCAAGGAATATCTGGGGGTGCTTCTACCCAAGCAAGTAGTGCAGAAGAGGTTTCTTCATCGATGGAAGAAATGGTAGCCAATATCCAGCAAAATACTGAAAATTCAAGCAATACCAATAAAATATCAGATAAATTAGCTCATGATATTGAGAAAATTGGAGTAGAGTCGGAGAAGAGCATGGAATCAATACGTAAAATATCCGATAGGATCAATATTGTTAACGATATTGCTTTCCAGACCAATCTGCTTGCTCTGAATGCCGCTGTTGAAGCTGCAAGAGCAGGAGAGCATGGCAAAGGATTTGCAGTGGTGGCTGCTGAAGTTCGGAAGCTGGCCGAACATAGCAAAGTAGCTGCTGATGAGATTTTCAAACTCTCAAAAGAAAGTGTCATCAATACTGAATCATCGGTTGAACTAATCAGGGAAATTATCCCTGAGATTAAAAGAACATCAATCCTCATTCAAGAAATTACTGCAGGTAGCCTTGAGCAATCTAATGGTGCAGAGCAGATTAATAGCGCTATTCAGCAACTAAACAACGTTACACAACAAAATGCAGCAAATGCTGATGTGTTAGTTTCCAGTTCTGAACGGCTTAATCTTGAAGCCCAGAAATTAAAGGATATTATTAGTTTCTTTAAAACTGAACATAAGTTAACGAGTAAAAGGCATGTGCGTGTTCAACAACCAGAAAAGCCTAAAAAGGTTGAGTCTTCAACTACACAACAAGTGCTAAAAACTCAACAAAATGTTATTGCAGAAAAAAACATTAAGAAAACTGATGGTTTTAAACTCAACCTTGGCGATGGGCTTAAGAAATCCTCTGACGATTCAGATTACGAAAGGTTTTAGACTGACTTTTTAAAAATTAAAAAGAGAGTCATTTCGTTTGAAATGACTCTCTTTATTTAAATTCTATTGTGATCTGCCGATTCTATCTTCCTAACATCCTTTGCAATATCCTGTCCTCTTTCGTTGGTTTCAATGGAAAACTCCAATAAGTCTCCGTTATGAATATCGTTAAAGTCTCCTTCGACAACATCCTGATAATGAAAAAATAAATTATTAGGTGGAAATTGTATAAATCCATAACCATTGTTCATATTCATGGCTTTACCCTCATATACCTCACCCCTATCTTCTAAAGATTGCAATCGTTTAGGTGTCGCAAACTCTGGTAAATCGAATAAATTGTTTACAAGCGGATTGGATGATTTAAGGCCGCTGTTAATAAGTTCATGCATAGCAACTGGGTAAGTAACCTCTTGAATTAAATCCTGCGAAGTACGTGTAACAACCTCACGTCCCGTATCGTCAGTGTACTCAAAATCCCAACTTAAAACCATAACTTTCGTTCCAATGGAGTTTAACTTACGGATAAGTGGTACATAGTCGCCATCGGATGTTATGAGCACCAAAACATTGAATCGTTTGTAAAAGGCTTGCTCAAAAGCCTCCAACGCTAACCAAACATCAATTCCTTTTTCTTCCTTTTTTCCGCTCCGATTACGGATTGGAAGGTAGTGGGTAACCACACCTTCTGACATCAAGATATCGTCAAATACTCTATCATTGTAAAGTTGGTTGCCCCGCTGACTGGCCTCTTGTGCGCTAATTCGACCCCTAAAGTAGTGGGCCTCAATTACCTGGCAAAACCGTACAGGAACCTCTTCTTCCTTAGCCACAAAATTTCTGATGAAATCATGCAATCCTGCAATATTGATACGTTTTCGTCGCTGGTGAAAGTAGTTGTAGTAGTTGCTTACGTGTAAAAAGTAATTTCCATCATAAAATACTCCTATACGTCTTAAATCCTTCGAGTTATTCATAAAATTTTAGTTTTTTTATAATTTGTTGTATAATAATTTCAAATTTTAAAGAACATTGGATATTGAGGGGACAAAATTAATTAATAATATTAACACATCTAACAATTTCAATATGATTTTTCTATGGCGACTTAATCATTTATTCAATCCAAGCAGAAGTAATCTATTCTCCTAATACAAAGAATTATCAATCCCCTTATCTTTTTAATAAAATCTGAGCAATTCATGAAAAAATATTTCAATGTTATCCGACATTAATCTTGCTCTAATTACTGAAAAGATATACTTTTGTTTCTTTGCTAACAGTCAATAAGACAGTTAAAAAACATTTTAAAATAACATCAAACTGATTAACAATGAAGCGGATACTTGTTGTTGGCGCAGGAGGACAAATAGGATCGGAGCTTATTCCTCACCTTCGCCGGATATACGGCGAGAGTAATGTTGTAGCCTCAGATATAAACATTAATATTTGCAAAAATCTAAGTGATTCAGGTCCATTAGAAGAACTGGACGCACTTGATGGTAATAGATTTTCAGAAATTGTGAAGAAATACAAGGTGGATACCATATTTAATATGGTTGCACTCCTGTCGGCAACAGGGGAAAAAAATCCCCAGCTGGCTTGGAAAATCAATATGGGTGCTCTTCTTAATTCTCTAAACATTGCCCTTGAAAATAGCTGTGCTGTTTTTACCCCCAGCTCAATTGGTGCCTTTGGCCCTACAACACCTCTTGATAATACTCCGCAGGATACCATAATGCGCCCCACAACTATATATGGTGTTTGTAAGGTTTCTGGTGAAATGCTTAGCGACTACTATCACTTAAAATTTGGACTTGACACTAGAAGTGTGCGTTTCCCTGGAATTATATCTAATGTAACCCTTCCAGGGGGTGGAACAACCGACTACGCTGTTGAAATATACTACGGAGCCGTAAAAGAAAAAAGATTTACCTGTCCTTTACCTCAGGGGACTTATTTGGACATGATGTATATTCCCGATGCCCTTGAAGCATGTGTAAAACTCATGGAAGCCGATCCAGACAACTTAAAGCATAGAAATAGCTTTAACATTACAGCCATGAGCTTCGAACCATCGCAAATAATGGCTGCAATCCAAAAAAGAATTCCCAATTTTACAATGGATTACAAGATTGATCCTATTAAAAAGGCTATTGCTGATAGTTGGCCTAACTATATGGACGATAACTGCGCGCGTGAAGAATGGGGTTGGAATCCAAAATGGAATCTCGAAACCATGACCGAAGATATGCTTAAAGTAATATCAGAAAAACACGAAAAGGGATTGATTTAACTATTTATGAAGAGATCTTTAAAGGCTGTTCCGTACAAGGGGACAGCCTTCTTTGTAACATTTTCATAAAATCCCTTCTGTAAGTTTTTTATGGCAGATTAAAAGCGTTTAAATTAAAAAAGTTATATTTATATCTTGATAAATTCTCATGAATGCCTGCCATAATTCAGACATTCAGGCAGATAATTACTGTTATAGTATATTTATTGATTAAACTTTATTAGTGTTAGAATCGCCATGAGGTTTATAAAGTTCATATTACTACTCCATATTTCATTCATTTCCTTTGGGCAAATCAACGAAAAGGGATTGCCTTTCATTCGAAACTTTACCCCCGAAGAATACGATGCTAGTGATCAGAACTGGGTCGCTATTCAGGATCATAGAGGCATTATGTACTTTGGAAATAACGATAGAGGGATACTTGAATACGATGGTAAAACATGGCGCAAAATACCCGTTCCCAATAACGCTTCAGTTCGTTCACTTGCAACCGACTCAATAGGAAGAGTATATGTTGGCATCACCGGTGACTTTGGCTACCTCTCTCCAACTCCTAGTGGTAAGCTTGAGTATAAATCTTTAACGCATCTAATCGAAGACTCTACACTTAACATTTTAGATATTCTTAAAGTTCATTTTCACAAAGGCTACATTTATTTTTATAGCGCAGTTCACCTTTTCCGTTTTGATGGAACAAGCATTAAAATTTTTAACATTAATCCAACTCAGCAATACTACAATTTTTTATCTTTCACTATCAATGACCATTTCTATATTGGATCATACACCCTAGGATTAAGGGAACTTATTGATACTAATGTTGCAATTGCTCCCAATGGCGATTTTTTTAAAAACAATAACATTTTTTCCATGTCCGCCTATAATCATGAGTGGGCCAACATGGTTACTTCTAAGGGCTTATTTAAGTACAATCAAAAAACTGGAGAGGTTATTAAGGTAAAATCATGGAATGATTTTTATCGAGGGGATCCTGACGAAGGGGCTTTACCATACAACCATATTGCCATGGAAAACAATGAGCTTGGGTTATCCTTCCTTTGGGGGAAGAAATACAGTTTTGCTCAAACCGATTCTCTTGGCAATGCTTATACGGTTTTAAATACAAGCAATGGTTTACAGGATGAGATTGTTACTAATCTGTACCAAAATCCAAATGGGAACTCACCCATATGGCTTTGCCTTAACATAGGGATTTCTCGTGCTGATATTCATTCCCAAATTCGCAGATTTTCAGAAGAATCTGGTCTGCGAGGAAGTATAAATTGTATAACCAGATTTAATGGGTCACTATTTGTTGGAACCATGTCAGGTGTTTTCTATAAAACTATTGATTCAAAAGGGTTTGCCACTTTTAAACAGCTTAAAGAAATTAATATCTCTGCCTGGTCATTTCTCCATTTTAAAGACCCAAAAACAGGGAAAATCCGTTTGCTTATTGGTACAACAGGTGCATTGTATGAAGTTGACAATCAGTTTCGTGTAATCAACATAAGCGAACAAGAAGATTTTAAAGGGAAAATCGGACATGTAGGCTACTCATTGCACCAAAACGAGCATCAACCCGAAATAGTTTACATTGGTGGGTCATCATTAGCCGCCATGAAGTGGGAAAATGGACGATGGAAAAATCTGGGATGGATTAAAAGAGATCTTTTACAGAGCGAGTTTAGAAGTATTAATTCTGACAAGAAGAATGAATTATGGCTCGCAACCAATCTAAATGGTGTTACAAGGGTTACCTTTACCGAAAATGATACTCTAGTCAACACCTATGGAATTGAAGATGGATTACCAGGCTTAAAGGACAACCTTATCACCAAATTCGAAAACAAGGTTTACTTTGCCACTGAAAAGGGCATATACCAGTTTAACTCGAAAAATAACAATTTCGAAATAGCGAATATAAGCAAAATTAATAGTGCTATTGATAATTATGGAATAAACAGAGCCTCCGAATACTTGAACGGCTATGCTTTCTCATGTTACTTTAAAGACAGCAGATGGGTTGAAATTATAATTCCCGAAACCGATAGCACCATATCCCTAATCAGAAAACCCTTTAAAGCAATTCCAGGAAGATGGGGCGATGCACTATTTGCCGATGCAGATGGAACCCTTTGGGTTGCAATTTCTACAGAGCTTTTCAGCTACAATAACAAGTTATCTCGTGACTACGACGAATCCTTCGATGCATTGATTCGAAAAGTAACAACAAGGGGTGATTCCGTTCTTTTTGAGGGTTCATTCATCCAAGATCTGAAAGATGGCAGCTTAGCTGTTTCCTCCGTTCAAGGGCCCAAACAAATTCCAACACTACCCTATCGTCTCAACAGCTTCATCTTCGATGTGGCATCCAACTTTTGCGAAAAGGAAGAACAAACAGTGTATAGTTTTATTCTTGAAGGGCTGGATAAGGAATGGTCGCGATGGGATGCCGACCCAAAACCAATTTACACAAACCTTTCAGAAGGGCATTATTCTTTTAAAGTTAAGGCAAGAAATATTTATGGCGTTGAAAGTAGTATTGCCACTTATAGCTTCTCCATCACCCCTCCCTGGTATCGGTCAATTGTTGCCATAATTTCCTATGTTATCCTATTAGCCCTGTTCATCTGGGGTATCGTTGTGCTTAATACCCGAAGGCTAATTGCTGAAAAGGAAAGGCTGGAGCAAATAGTGAAAGAACGTACCGCCGAGGTTGTGGCTCAAAAAGAAGAAATTGAACATCAACGGGATAAAATCTTTGAGCAGAACGAGGAGATCAAGAGCAGCATCAACTACGCCAGTCGTATTCAGGGGGCATTGCTTACACCCGTTGAGACTATCAATGAAATATTTAATGATTACTTCATCCTGTTCCTTCCCCGTGATATCGTAAGCGGCGATTTCTACTGGTTGACCCAGGTTGGAAATCGTAAAATATGTGCCATTGCCGACTGTACAGGACACGGGGTTCCTGGTGGATTTATGAGCATGCTGGGCATTGGATTCTTGACTCAAATTGTTGCAAAAGATCAAAATCTTACCGCATCCCAGATTCTAGATCAGCTGCGTGATATGATCATTGGAACCTTGCACCAAACCGGAAAGGTGGGCGAAAGTAAGGATGGAATGGATTTAGCCCTCTATGTTATTGATTCTGATACCGGAAATCTTGAATTTGCAGGGGCAAACAATCCTCTGGTTTTGATTCGTGACAACGAAATCATTCAAATAAAGGGTGATAAGATGCCCATTGGCATCCATATGAGGTGCGATACTCCGTTCACCAACAATGTAATGGAATACAAGAAAGGTGATGTTCTATACACCTTCTCCGATGGATATCCCGACCAGTTTGGAGGTCCCGATCAGCGTAAGTTCATGATCAAAAACCTTAAGGACCTACTTCTCGAAATTCATCAAAAGCCCATGGAGGAGCAGAGAGAAATACTACACCAAAGTCTTGTTGATTGGCAAGGAGAAACTCCTCGTATCGATGATGTAGTGCTTATGGGCCTAAGGCTATAGGGATTGTTACTGCTATAATTGGATGCAACAGGTTTTGGGAAACTGTTGCATTTTTTATGTACAAAAATTTATTTTGCAAAATCTATGACCAATCAACAAAGTTTTAGCGGTGATCCAAAGGTATATGAAGTACTTCAGCAATTAGATATCCCCTTCGATTACTACGCGCACCCACCTGTTCCAACGGTTGAAGAAGCCTCAAAGTATTGGGTTGATATCGATGCGGCACATTGCAAAAACTTGTTTTTCCGAAATCACAAGGGGAATAAGCACTATCTGGTCATCTTCCACTATCTGCAAAATCTCAACATTCGAGATCTTGAGCAAAGGTTAAAACAAGGGAAACTTAGCTTTGCTTCTCCTCAAAGAATGATGAAGTATTTAGGAATTGAACCAGGATCAGTGTCTCCATTCGGTTTGATTCACGACACCGAAAGCCATGTTCATCTGTTCATTGACGAAAACCTAAAAAAAGCCGAACGCATTAGCTTTCATCCAAATCTCAATACTGCCTCCCTGGTTATTTCCTTTCTAGATTTCGAAAAGTATCTGATACATATGAGAAACACTTATGAATTCGTTGAGCTCTACTAGGTTTTAATGCCGATTAACACTCATCTAAAAATGCAAGGGATGTCTATCGCAAAAAGATATACTTTAGTGACACCCCTCCAAACCCCATCCTTAAATCAATGCTGGTTATTTCGCCCATAGGAATTTGAACGAATGGTTCAATAAGCATGCTGTTCTTTCCCAAAGGAAAGGAGTAGCCCATAGCCAAATTGGCAAGGCCAAAGAAATCGGTGTGGCTTAACGCACCATACTCTCTTTCAAGCCTATCTGTTGAGTAGCGGGTAATCTCAAATATTTCATGTGTTTCGCTGTTGTAAACTTCTTCGACGTAAATATTTCTATATGTGCCTGAATAGCTCTGATTAAGGTATACCAAAGTGGATGCCCCTGCTGAAACGAAAATACTGCTGTGGCGCCTCTTCACTATGTCGAAAACAAAGTTAATGGGGATTTCAACAGCAATTATATCCATCGTTGTTTCATACGAGTATACTTGCCCTGATAGATTTTGGAATGTCGGTGTGGCATAGTCCATGCTGTTGGATAAATTCTCTAGGCTATAGGTATGCTTTGCCAAAGCAAGGCCTGGTTGTATAAAAATCCCGTCTGCAATTTTATGCTGAGCGTAAAGACCAATGGCAACACCGGGGCTGGTAGAGATCATATCCTCAGCAATGGCTATCATCCCGGAAAAACCAGCCCCAAGGCTTATTCTTGATCGTGTAGAGGCAGTATTTTCGAAATCTAAAATATTATGAGCAAGTGATGGTTGTACCTTAAGGCTTTCAGCTATAACATCCCCCACAGGCTCCTCATCATCAATAATAGATGGTTCCTCTTTCTTCGATTCATCATTGTAGGCAATGTGCTCTTTTGTCTGATATGTTGTGTCATTTTCATTATCAATATCTTTCTGTATAGTGTGCGTCGATTCTGAATCATCAATAATAGTTTCTGAGATTTGATCGTAGGTTATAGTACTTTGGGGTTTCCTTTTCGTTACCGTTTGACGTTTGAGAGAATTATCATCTTCTTTTGCCAATAAAACCGTTGAAACTTTTTTATCAATTGCTAAAGAAGTAGTTTCTTCCTTTACCTTTTCTATTTCTACTAGTGGTACTGAATATTCATCAACATGTTTGGTTAGTTTAATGGTAACAAAACTGCCTAAGGCAATCAGAATGGTTAAGGTGGCTGCCTTTGCCCAAAAGGGCAAAATAATGCTAAAACGTTTTTTGCCCCCCTGTTTTTTCTGAAAAGTTCGCCATCCCGTATCCACCAAATGGTCGGCATTGTAGCTGTCAAAAACTTCCTTGACTTTCTGGCTGAACTTTTCGTCGAAATTATTCATTGTAATTCCTAACAACATTAAAATGTTTGCAGTACAAATTCCTAAGCATTCTCTTTGCTCTGGCTAGGTTTGACCTTGATGTTGATGTGGCAATCCCCAGCATTTCTCCAATCTCTTCGTGCGAGTATCCCTCTACTTCGTAAAGGTTAAAGGTTACCCGATATGCATCAGGCAACTCGTCAAATAGTTTAAGTATATCATTTGCATCTAGTTCGATATCCATTCTAACATCTTGCTCATTGTTTTCGGGTATACGATCCAAAAAAACAGTAGCCTCATGTTTCTGGTTTTTTCGGTAATTATCAATTGCAGTGTTCACCAGTATCTTAGCGAACCAACTCTTGAAAGGTTTTGATGTATCGAATTCGTTCAAGCTATCAAAAACCTTAAGGAAGCTATCGTTTACAATCTCAATGGCATCTTCGGGGTTACCAGCATATCTAATTCCAATAGACATGGCAAAGGAAAAATATTGCCTATAGAGCAACTCTTGAAACTTAACTTCTCCTTTTTTACAGCCGCTAATAAGCTGTAAGTCGGAAAAAAAGTTATGTTCTTCTTTATTCAATGCCATTATGCTATACTAAATCGAACTTTAAATATAACTCTAATTGGCACGATTTAATATCTAAAAATTCTTTAAACAAAGAACGTTGATTTTATAGTTTATAACTTACTTCAAATTGGAAGGATGATTCCATGAGCCTTTCGTGATAATTGTCGAATGAAAAAGGAATGAGCGAATGCATTTTGAGGTTTGGAATAACAAAAAGGCCAACTCCTGATTTAAATCTATAGGCAGCACCAATTCCCAGTGTTGCCCCAAATCCCGTTTGATTGTCCAGATACTGGGATGAAAAAAAATCCCAATCGATCAATACTCCTGCATTGAAAAAAAAATATTTTAAAAAATTTGCCCTTAACTTAAATGGTAAAGATGTTAAAAATATTTCTTCACGAATTGGATCAACAGTAATGCCAATAAAAGCTGGCTCAATAGATATCTTATGATGGCCAAAGTCAATGCCAGTTTCAAAATCGAGCCAACCATTCAATGATGTTAAATAATGAAAACCTACACAGTAAAAACCCTTTCCGGTATGGCTTGCCGATCCCTCCAATTGCTGAAACATTAACATATCGTTTTCGCCTTTAGAAAAGGAAACGCTAATTTCTCCCCTATCCTGAGCAAATGATAATAGGCCATTAAAAAGAAGTATATAAATTGCAATATTTTTCATAAAGGTATTGTTTATTCTATTCCTGAGGATTTTCAACTTTCCCAATAAACATCAACGTGTTGGTTGTCCGTTCGCGAATGGCAAAAATAAAGGGCTTATCGACAATAAATATTGGAGGATTACCTGGACCAACACTGGTTTCGTAAACTCCTATTGTTGTAACTGCAGCAGCCTCAGTACCCTCCTCGTTAACCTCCACAAAGGTGTTCTGCTTCACAAAATTTACATAGATAGATGCATCGGAAATACCCGAAAGATCTGCAACAAATGGAATAAAAGCGTCAACCATTCCCATGCTTATAAGTTGATCGTTCAGGTACTTTTCATAAGAAAATATGAACTTTGGCATAAACACCTCAACTGAAGAATATTCTGAAAACTCATCCATAGATATGGTTATTTCGTTCCATGTTTCGGCATTGAATGAACTGTATAACTCATCCAAACTCTCAGTAGGGACAACAATCACCATGGTAAAATTTGTTCGACCGTAAGGCAATTCGATTGCATTGTAACTTTCTCCAAGTGTGCACTTTGCTCCAACCTCTCCATGCATAGTATTAACATCAATGCTGGTTCCATTATCAAGGGAAAAGGGCCGTAATTGTGTTTGCGATTTGTCAAATTGATAACTCCAATCACCTTTAAAGTACAACGCATTCATCAGGAACATTACAGCGTCGGGGTCGATTTCGTCAAGCACTTTTGGTATCTTTTGGTAGGTATTATCGCTGGCCCATCCGTTTATAATAGCCAAAGCAGAAGGTAAACCAAAGTCCAATCCCTGGATGTGAGCATCATAATGTTGGCTCATGGTGCTTAAGAATAGGGGCTTTACCTCAAATCCCAATCGATAAAAAATTGCGTTGGCAATGGCTATTTTCACTTTGGAATCAGCCTGTAAAAGTTGAATCACAAGGCTACTGTAGGCTTCGTTTATGTCACCAATTTCCAACTCTTCTGGATATTGCAGAGTTTCTTTTAGCTGTGTATAGGTATCGCCACCGCATCCGTTTAGGAGCATGGTTAGCGCTACGCTGGCACTTAGGGGTGAGAGCATAAAATTGCCATCCTCTTCAAGGGTTATCCTTTTGAATAGTTCAATCCCAAAAGCATTATTGCTATTTATTACCACTGGAGCTTGGGCGGTAAGATTTATTTGCTTTGGGGTTAGGTTAGGTGTTTCTCTATCTTTTTTACATCCTACTAATCCTAGAAAAAGGATGATCATTAATGAAATACAGTACGTTTTCATCTATTCAATTTTTTAAAAATTAGGTTTATAGTAAAGTTGTTTATTCTAAATCATTTCTGATGAGTAGTTTTTATAGAATTATCAAGATTAAAGCCGTAAACTCATGCTCAGCCAAACCTGAACCCCCGAATGATACTCGTTTACAAGAGAACTCTTTTCAAATCCAGGTGAAACTAAGAGTTGGATGCTAAACATTTTTGATGGCGAAAGGATTATCCCTACTAAAATGTTGGTATTTACAATGCTAAACCGTTCTCTGGGTTCAGTTATGCTCTCGCCTGTCATATGCTCAATAAGTGTAACATCGTTGTTAACTCTCTCTCTATAGTCGTAAAGAATAAGGGTGCTATTCTCTATTAACCAAAAATTCATTGTACGATTGATTCCAAAAAGAATATTTAATCGATTATTGATATCATATTCATAAATTACTGGTATGTGAATGGATCGTAGCCTTGAATCAAATTTCCATTTAATAGTTTTTTCCTCAATGGCCTTCTGGTAGTTCTCCCAAGTTGAAAAATCAGTATCACTTTCCCAATGGGAATAGTAATAGGATTCCGAAAACGCATCTACCCTTTCGTTGGTTTGGGTAAATTGGGTACGGTAACCGTAAATGGCTCCCACCCGTAGTTTTTGTTTAGGGCTAATACTACAGGTAAGAGCTGAACTTAGGTTGTTGGCTGTAATTACCCTGTTTCCCGTCCCGACTCTGAAATCGTGCACTAACCCATAGCTCTCGCTTTCGTACAAATAGCTGGTTGAACTGTAGGTGTATTCGTTTTCCGACTCGCTCTCAATGGTTGAATTAAGAATAAGATCCTGTTTGGTAGTAGAAAACTGATACAAAAATCGAAATCTTAAGTCGTCCCTGATCTCCCTTTCCCATTGTAATCCAGCATATATATTCGTCCCTTTATGATCCCATTCCTGATCCGAAAGATACCAACTTTGGTAATCGCTCCAGTTGGTTGTACCCTCCTCCCCATATTTTGACATGGATTCGTCGTCCCTTGTCATTAATTGCCGAACAGTTCCCATGAGTATTCCTGTATAAATGCCAACCCTATTTTTATTTGACTTATAGTTCAATCCAATAGAATAATCCCAATGATTGTAATCTTGTGTTCTTTTTTCATGCATTTTCCAGAAGGACTGGTAATTTATCTGCTGTGTCCAAAGATTACTGGTTCCAAAACTCCCCTCCCTATCAAAAACGAACGTGCTTGTCTTTAACCCTAATGCCAACACATCACTAAGTTCCCAAGCCAGAAAGAAATTGACCGAATGTCCTTCGTGATACATCTCGTCCGAGCCTGAAAATCTATCAACTATATCATATCCTTGAGTTCCTTCATAAGCAACCCCGTATACGTCCCTGCCTGCCATATTCCTATATATATCGTAAGGAATTGCGTAATATCCCTCTCCCTGCGTGATTACTTGATAAGTGATTCCTAGGGTAATGGACTTATTTAAAATTGGCAACCTCGATAGATAGGCTACGCTCATCAATGGTGTAACCTCCTTGCGATTAGAAGTATAGTAATACCAGTAATTAGGCCTGTATCCATCGTAACATGGAATAATTCCTCCCCAATAATTGGAAACTATTTCTCGGGAGTTTCTCATATCCAAGTAAAAAAAGTTTGACGGAAGCGTATCGCGGTGAAACCGCGAAAGGTTTGCCGGATTACGTTGAATATCTACCAGTGGTTGATCGAACATCAACACTGATGCCGAAGAAAAATATTTTGTCCCATAAGGATTAACAAACGTTGGATCAAAAAAGAAATCCGTCTGCTCAAAGTTCATCTCTAGGGGACGATCACTATAGTACTGCGCTTTTGTGGGTTTTAGCGTAACTGATAGTATCAACAAGAGGAACAGTAAAAGCCTTTTCATTTTTGTCGATATTAAATTGGGAATTAGTATCAACTCCTGATATCATTTTTTTAAAAGGACACTGATTTAAAGTCTCTGGGCCGTTGTAAAAAAACCCTACATATCCTAATACGAAATCAGTTGGCTAAACGCTGCAAGGGGAAACAAAAAAGGAGCAGCATAAATATATACCACTCCCTAAGGGAAATCTCAAGTTATCAGATAAAGATTGTATTAGGTTTACATAAGCTTGCTATGCTTCGGAATAGTTATATCACTTCACTTCCGACCCATTGGCAACACCCTCGTTGGGTTGAACAAAGCGAAGCTTGCCATCAGCATCCTGTGCCATCAGGATCATGCCGTGTGATTCAATTCCACGAATCTTTCGTGGTTCAAGGTTTACCAAAAAAGCTACTTGTCTCCCTACTACCTCTTCAGGCTTAAAGCATTCTGCAATCCCAGATACAACAGTTCTTTTATCGATACCAGTATCTATATAAAGTTTTAATAGCTTTTGGGTTTTGGGAACTATTTCGGCGCTCAGAATGGTACCGATGCGTATATCCATCCTCATGAAATCCTCATAGGTTATAATTTCCTTTTGAGGCGTAACCACATGATTATTAATCTGATTCATTTCTTTTGTCGCTAAAAGTTTGGCAATCTGATTTTCAATTGATATATCCTCAATCTTGTCGAAAAGCAATTCAGGTTGTGCTACTAAATGCCCTACGGGCAAAAGATCTGATTTACCACCTTTACTCCATCCCAAATCTTTTACATTTAACATCCTGCTCAACTTATCGGTAGAGAATGGAAGGAATGGCTCTAGAAGAATTGAAATATTGGCAGTAATCTGAAGGGCAATGTTAAGAATTGTCCCCACACGCTCAGGATTGGTTTTAAAAAGTTTCCATGGTTCCGAATCGGCCAAGTACTTGTTGCCCAATCGGGCAATATTCATGGCTTCACGCAATGCGTCGCGGAAACGAAAAACTTCAAGATTCCTCTCAATGGCATCCTTAAGTTTGGGTAGTTCAGATAATGTTTCTCGGTCGTAATCAGTCAACTCATCAAGTGCAGGGACTTTCCCTTCAAAATATTTGTGGGTAAGCACCATGGCCCTGTTCACAAAGTTGCCAAAAATGGCAACAAGTTCGTTATTGTTGCGAGCCTGAAAATCCTTCCACGTAAAGTCGTTATCCTTGGTTTCGGGCATGTTCGCTGTAAGGGTATATCGAAGCACATCCTGCTTGCCAGGAAAATCTTGCAGGTATTCATGAAGCCAAACAGCCCAGTTCCGCGAAGTGGATATTTTGTCGCCTTCGAGATTTAAAAATTCATTGGCAGGTACATTTTCTGGTAAAATGAAACTGCCCTCAGCCTTTAGCATGGCAGGAAAAACAATACAATGAAATACTATATTGTCTTTACCAATGAAGTGGATCATCCGTGTCTCATCATTTTTCCAGTACTTCTCCCATTCGGGAGTAAACTCCTTAGTGGCCGAAATGTAGCCAATGGGAGCATCGAACCAAACGTAAAGCACCTTACCTTCTGCACCTTTAACAGGAACAGGAACACCCCAGTCCAAATCACGACTAACAGCTCGTGGTTGCAAACCTTGATCTAACCAGCTCTTACATTGCCCATAAACATTTACCTTCCATTCCTTATGATCCTCCAATATCCACTTCTCAAGGAAACTCTGATACATATCCAAGGGCAAAAACCAATGCTTGGTGGGTTTCAAAATGGGTTTTACACCGCTTAGTGTCGATTTTGGATTGATCAAATCTGTAGCATTCAGACTTGTTCCACATTTCTCGCATTGATCGCCATAGGCATTCTCGTTGGAACAATGAGGACAGGTTCCGGTTATATATCTGTCGGCCAAGAACTGGTTAACCTCTGTATCGAAGTATTGCTCAGTGGTCTTCTCAATGAAAATCCCATCATCATACAACTTGCGAAAAAACTCAGATGAGGTTTGATGGTGAACAGGAGATGAGGTTCGGGCATAAATATCGAAGGCAATACCAAAATCTTCGAACGATCTCTTTATGATGGTGTGATATTTATCAACAATATCTTGCGGTGAAACGCCCTCCTGCCTTGCTTTAATGGTTATGGGAACGCCGTGTTCATCGGAACCACAAACCGAAATCACATCCATACCCTTCATTCGAAGGTAACGCGTGTAGATATCAGATGGAATGTAAACACCTGCCAGATGACCTATATGAATAGGTCCGTTTGCGTACGGTAGTGCCGATGTGATCAAGTAACGTTTATAGGCTTTCATAACCAAAAGTTATTATTAATAAAAAAAACTTGCCCTCATTGGGCTAATATATTTACATATATACTACTTTAGTTGAGTAATTTCTAAAGCAAAAGAAAACACAAATATACGAACATTTTATTTTTTTTAATGGAACTCATTACTCCGCCATTTCTGAAGAAAGGAGATACTATAGGCATTATTGCCCCTGCACGAAAGGTATCCCCCAGCGAAGTTGAACCCGCAATTAGCTTAATCAAAAGTTGGGGCTTTAATGTTGTTCTAGGAAAAAATCTATACAAAGAGTATAACCAATTCTCAGGAACTGATATACAAAGAGCATCCGATTTTCATGATATGATTAATAATTCTGACATTTCGGCAATTCTTTGTGCAAGGGGGGGGTATGGATCCGTTCGTCTTCTTAACTTGATCAACCTCAGAGATTTTCAACGTAACCCCAAATGGATTATTGGCTATAGCGACATTACTGTATTACATGGAATATTGAACTCCTGGTACATGGTGGAAACCATACACGGTATAATGCCATATACATTCCCCCCTGATAGCAAGGAAAACGAATCTACCATAAGCTTGAAGCGAGTACTTTTTGGTGAAAGTCCCACTTACAAAACTTCTTCACACCCTCTAAATAGAGGAGGAGAGGCAAAGGGTTTGTTAACTGGTGGAAACTTATCCATTCTTTACAGCCTTTCTGGAACCGATGCCGATATTACCACCGAGGGGAAAATCCTTTTCATTGAGGATCTGGACGAATACCTTTACCACGTTGACAGAATGATGATGAACCTTAAACATAGCGGGAAACTTAGAAACCTAGCTGGGCTGATTGTGGGAAGCATGAATGATATGCATGATAATACTATTCCCTTCGGAAAAAATGCCTTTGAAATTGTTAAGGACGCAGTTGAAGAATACGATTACCCTGTTTGCTTTGGATTCCCTTCTGGACATCAGGATCCCAATCTGACATTAATACTTGGTAGAGAAGTAACTATGAAAGTAAATGACAAAACCGCTACCCTTCAATTCTCCCCACACTCTTGAATACTATAAAACCTAGGATTGTTTTTTTTTTCTTAAAAATTTTATTGCAGGGATTTTAGCATAGGAAAATTACAGGTGTCTCACTGCATTATAGCCTTCTGGTATCTCAAATATTTTTGAGTTAAGGTTTGCCTCAATAATCTCAACAACAGCAATGCGTAATTTTTCCTTTCTAAGCAGGGTACGTTCTTCGGTTAGCAAAGGGAAATAACCTTCACTATCAGGAATATTACTAAATACTTTTAGACTATATTCTGTTCGATTTAAGAACTTTAATAAAGTTTCGAAAAAATCAAAACGTTCTTCTGCAACCCAATAGGCAATCTCAGTATTACGCTGGACGTCTTTAACTCGCCATTGGTAACACTTATAACCGTTGATCTCCTTGTAATTTCCTGTTTTCTTTAGGTCAACTGAATTGGACTTGTTACCATTTGCTGGAGAAGCAATTATATTAGTGTAAAGTTTTCGATCATGCGAAATTACTATTGCATTTTGCTTAGGTAAATTAATTAGCCGACTGCTTTGCAATTGCTTTTTCTGGTTAAACTCATCTACCCTAATCAAGTCTCCTTTTACCATAATGGTAATGTAAGTAGTGTCAAAAATCGTTTCGCAAACAAAACTGATATTTCCCTCAAAATCAGATGCTTTTGAACTTATTGTAATGAGTAGAAATAAAAATGAGAAGGTAATAAATAAAAAAAATCGATTCATTATTCCTATGTCTAGTAGCAATGGATTATATTGCAAAAAAAACCTTTTGTTACGAATATACATGAGAAAAATTGATGATATGCCTCATCACCAGAAAGTGGGTAAAGAAGGCGAAGCCTTTGCTCTAGAATGGGTTAAGCGCAATGGCTATAAGGTTCTCCATACCAACTGGCGTTTTGGCAAAAAAGAACTCGACATCGTTACTCTAAAGGACAACATGATTATTGTTTTTGAGGTTAAAACTCGCTTGAACGATTACTGGGAAGAGCCAAAGGAGGCTGTTAGGCATCGAAAACAGAAAAATATCATTGAGGCCGCAGATGCTTATGTAAATCATTTCGATTACGACTTGGAGGTACAATTCGACATCCTAAGTCTTTTGCACAAAGGGAGTGGCTTTGAACTTGAGCACATTCCCGATGCTTTTTATCCAACACTATAAAAAATTACTATGAACATTGAAGAACTAAGGGATTTTTGCCTTACGCAGCTAGGAACCACAGAAAGTTTTCCCTTTGATGAAACGACTCTGGTATTTAAAGTTGGAGGAAAAATGTTTGCACTGGTTGATCTCGAAGGACCTCTTAGCATAAACATCAAGTGTAACCCCGAGAAAGCCATTGAACTCCGAGAGCAATATGCCAGTGTGATTCCAGGTTACCACATGAATAAAAAGCATTGGAATACAGTAATGATAGATGGATCGATTTCTGATAATAAAATTATGGATTGGATCACTGATTCTTATAGTATAGTTTTTAATTCGCTACCAAAAACAAAACGCCATATGCTGATTAATAATCATAATATTTTGTAATTTTGGTACAAGAGTTGTAATGCACTTGTTGTAAAACAGTTTAAAACTTATAGATATGAAATCGTTTACGTTTACCTTAATAATCCTTATCATCTTAGGATTAAGTGCTCAGGCACAGGAATTCTTCCATGTTACCAGAGTTAGTGGGAGTATTACCAACCTTAAAACAGGACAACCCATTACCGCAGGTGATGCTTTAAACCCCGATGATCATCTGTTATTCGAAAGTTTAGATAGTTATGCCATTACCATTGGTGAAAACATGAACCGATATCTCTTAAAACTACCTGAACTTGAAGCGGCTTCTGATCATCAAATGTTAACCTCCACTGTTAAAGAGGTTGCAACCCCAACCAAGATGCGTAACCTCATGCTTGCCCGTTTTGATCCCAACCAAACTGAAATTAACGACCTAAGACAATACTTTGGTAACGATAAATTCTCAATTATCGGAGATGCTGTTGACGTTCAGCTCGACCAGCAAAAATATCCATTATCGGACGATAAATTCATTGTTTTCTACTATCGCGTTGATAATAATCCCATATCAAAAAAAATTGGTCACCAAGAGCAGAAGCTGATGTTGGAAAAGGATAAGCTAATCACCAGCAGTGCAGGCTTTATCACTGGCAACGAAATATCTAATCTTGCCGTTTATGAGTACGAAAGGTCAACCAACAAAAGCTATGAGATAACAAAGTTTACTCTTGTCTTTGTTGATAAGGATGAGCTGCAAAATGAGTTTTATACCATTATCCCCATTCTAAAAAGGCAAAGAATGGCTGATGATGATATTAAGAAGTATTTGATAGAGTACTACTACGATTTTTATGGTGCTACAGACTCCAAGACCATAGATCAATTTGCATCGCATATAGTAAAAAACTACTCTTTATAGAGTATCATTATAACCTCAAAAAGGCTTCTCTGTTTCAGAGAAGCCTTTTTTTTACTGTGTAATTTGAACTTTTTTTATGGAGTTGGCAAGCTGTTCTTAAAATCCTGATATCTCTCTGGGAAAGTTTCACCAACTTTACTACCAAGACTCTCCCATACTGCATAAATTGCTTCAATACGATTCTCTGGGGATGGGTGCGTACTTAAGAATTCAGGAGGCGTTGAAGCACCATCTAACTTCTGAAAGAATCCAGCAACTCCAAGTGGGTGATAATCTGTATCATAGAGATATTTAACGGCATACTCATCAGCTTCGTATTCATTGTTTCGGCTATACTTTAGGGCACCTAAACCCAACGCTAAATCAGCAATGATTGATTCTAGAACACTAGGATTATCACCCAATATAATACCAAGGAGCAAGCTAAATCCGTACTGCTTGGTAAGCATTTCAGTTGAATGTCGCCTATCGGCATGTGCCATTTCATGTCCAACCACTCCGGCAAATTGGGATTCATCATCCAAAAAATGGATCAAGCCAGTATAGAAGTACATGTAACCCCCTGGGGCTGCAAAAGCATTAAGTATATCATCTCTGTGGATAATCTTAATCTCCCAATCGAACCGCTGTGCATAGCGAAATTTATCGGATTGCAGAATTTCATCGCGAATGCGATATAAATGTTCGTATGCCTCAGGATAATTATCAATGCTAAGTATGGGATAGTTAACAGGGTCGGCAAGAATTGCTGAATCGAGTTGTTGCCCAAACTGAATATCCTGATCAACGGTAAAAAAGTTTACCTTGCCCTCGTCACATCCATAAAAGGTAAATAATGCTAAGTAGAATGCTAAAACGAATATTTTTTTCATGGCTATAGTTTTATTTACAAACTTAAGCGATTTTTATTATTCAAATCAAATAAAACCAGATTTTTTTAGGGTTATCATAGTATAAAACTCAATATAGGGATTAATCATATTTTTCTTCAACTGAAAAAAACCTGAACTAAACAACTTTACTAATGTGAATGCTTTTAGTATTTTCATTTAAATTTGCACTAAAAAAATGGGAAACTTATTTATCATAGAACATATTGACAGAATAATTGTATCTGTTTTAATAGTTTTATCGGGTATTGGTTTGCTTTTCATAATCCTTAAGGCAATAAAGCATCATGTAAGTAAATTAAAGAACAGGGGATCCAAGGCAAAGATTCTTTGGAAAATAATCCTACCATTACTTTTTCTTATATTGGCTTTAACCTTAAAGCTGAATCTGCCCATTCTTGTTAACGATCCTGAACTTCAGGGTTCCTTAAACCAATTTCTGATCATTTTACTAATAATTGCTGGCGCTTGGATACTAATAAATTCCATAAGGATAACACGTATTATTATTCTTAGTGGTTACGATATTGGTCAAAAGGATAATCTTATTGCCCGCAAGATGCATACTCAACTAAAAATTCTTGAAAGAGTAATTGTTTTTATTATCATTTTTGTTGCTTTCTCCATTGCATTGATGTCATTTGAGTCCATACGGCGAATTGGAGTTAGCCTTTTTGCCTCAGCAGGAGTAGCTGGAATAATTCTTGGGCTTGCAGCTCAACGGGTTATTGGATCAATTTTAGCGGGGATGCAGCTAGCTATCACTCAGCCAATACGTATTGATGATGTTGTGATTGTAGAGGGCGAATGGGGTTGGATCGAAGAGATTACGTTAACATACGTTGTTATTAGGCTTTGGGATAGAAGAAGGTTGGTGGTTCCTACAACATACTTTATTGAAAAGCCTTTTCAAAATTGGACTCGAAAATCGTCAGACATTCTGGGGTCTGTATTTATCTTTACAGATTATTCCATGCCAGTGGGAGATCTAAGAGAAGTATTCTTCAAAATTCTTGGTAAAACTGAACTTTGGGATGGGGACATTGCTAATGTTCAGGTTACCAACTCAACTAATCAAGCATTAGAAATACGATTTCTTATGAGCGCTGTTGACTCCCCAACCCTATGGGATCTTAGAGTTTTTGTACGTGAGAAACTAGTTGAATATCTTCAAAGACATCACCCCGAAAAACTACCCAAAACGAGAGTTTTTATTAACAATCAAGACAATTAATCCCAAAATCTAACAACTATTGCATTGGATAATTATATATTACCATTATTAAGTACTACTTTTGAATTGCTAATAAATTGTGAGTTGTCATGATCAGGTTCACACTCAGCATAATTCTATCAATTGTTACTCTTGGTTCTTATGCGCAGCCTTTGGTTAGCTATTACATAGGCAGTCGATCTGAAGCAAGCCGAGGACAGTATTTTAAAACCATCGAAGAATCGTCTGAGGTTATCATAAAAGGGGTAGCTCCCATACCCTATAAGGTCGTTAAGGAATTCAACCCACAAGGGAATATTGTTTCGTCAATATCCTATAACTCAGCTGGAGGAAAAACCGCCGAAACACGATGGGAGTACATTGATGGGGTTAGACTGTTGAAAAAGCATCACCGGTATTTTGCAAATATTGCAGGTTGGCGCGAAGAGGTTGTGAACGTTGAATACGATCAAGACAATATGCTTCCTAAAAAAATTGAATTACTTAAGGAAGGAAAAGTATTTCAAAGTGCTGCTCTAACATCCGATACCTTGGGAAGAATTGAAGTGGCTGAGGTTTATGGTAGTACAGGTGCTCATATAACCACCGAAAAATTACTTTACATTGTTCAATCCAACATGATAAGGGTGATGGTTTACAGAGCTAATGGACAATTTCATGGAAGTTGGACCTACCCCATAGACCCTAATAAAGAATTTAACTTCGAATCAGTTTCCCGTCAGTACTATCCCAATGGAGATGTTATGGTTGAAACCCTGTATAATTCAATGCAAGGCGACCAAGCGTATTATTACGATTACAACTACGATTCACAAGGAAACTGGATAGTAAAAGAAACATACCAGGTTACTTTGGGCAGGAATAACAGTATCAGGAATAAAAAAATTGAACACCGCATTACTCGAAACATTACATACTATTAATCCATTCTTTACTTTTTTTAGCTTCACAATAATTTAGCCATGTCCAACAATTTATCATTTACACTTCGTCCTTTTACAAAGGATGATGTTGAATCAATAGCCTATAATGCTAACAACCGAAAGATTTGGGAAGGTGTTCGGGATATTATACCATATCCCTATTCCGAAAATGATGCTGAAATCTTCATAGAATATGCCATGTCTGCACAGAAAGAGATAGTTAAAGCAATTGATGTTGACGGTAAAGCTGTAGGAGTTATTGGATTACACCTTAAAGAAGATGTATTTAAGCTGAACGCTGAAATTGGGTACTGGATTGGTGTTGACTATCAAGGGAAAGGAATTGTAACAAAAGCAATTGCTCAAATTGTTAGCTTAGTCTTTAACGAGCATAAACTCCTTAGGGTTTACGCCGAGGTTTTCTCAAATAACTCCGCATCGGCAAGGGTGCTGATTAAAAATGGGTTTATCCCTGAAACCAGGTTAAAGGATGCAGTAGTTAAGGATAATCAAATTGTTGATTTGCTCATCTTTTCAAAAATAAATTCAAACTTTAACAAAAAAATCTATCGTTAATAGTAGCAAGACCATAATGGCATTATTTACATCATTTGTTGGTAAAACCTTTTTTAATTCCATTGCATAACTTTTAATTTACGTTGAACTAGGTTTAGTTATTAAAAATCCCATCGCCTTTTTGTACCTTTACCAAACATCTCTACTCGAAGAGATTCACATTAAAGTTCAATGATTGACCAACTTACCATAGATCGAATCATAGCTGCTGCTGATGTTGTAGAGGTTATAAAGGATTATGTTTCGTTAAAAAAACGGGGCGTTAACTACCTTGGTCTGTGTCCATTCCATAATGAAAAAACTCCATCATTTTCCGTAAGTCCATCCAAAGGCATATACAAATGCTTTGGATGCGGAAAAGGAGGAAACGTTGTTAACTTCGTTATGGATCATGAGCAGATGACCTATGTTGAAGCGCTTAAGTTTCTTGCAAAGAAGTACAACATTGAGGTTGAGGAGAGAGAATTAACCGCTGAAGATATAAGACTTCGCAACGAACGCGAAAGCTTAATGGTTGTAACGGCATGGGCTCAACGCTATTTCACCAATACCCTTCATAAGCACATCGAAGGGAAGACCATTGGTTTAAGCTACTTCAACGAACGAGGTTTTCGTGAAGATATCATAGATAAATTCCAGCTGGGATATTGCCTCGACGATTTTCATGCATTTACCAATGCCGCTATTCGTGAAGGATATAGATTGGAATACCTCATAAAATCTGGTTTAAGCATTGCCCGTGAAGGGGGTGAAGCCATTGACCGTTTCCAGGGAAGGGTTATTTTTCCAATCCATTCCATCAGTGGAAGGGTAATTGGGTTTGGAGGCAGAGTGATGAAATCCGACGCCAAGCTGGCCAAGTACCTCAATAGTCCCGAAAGTGAAATTTACCATAAAAGCAATGAGCTTTACGGAATGTTCTTCGCCAAGAAAGCCATAACACAAAATGATAAATGCTTTCTCGTTGAGGGGTATACAGATGTTATCTCGCTACACCAAACTGGGATAGAAAATGTTGTGGCCAGCTCTGGCACTGCCCTTACCCCCGATCAAATTCGGTTAATAAAACGTTTTACCCCAAATATAACCGTTATTTACGATGGCGATCCTGCAGGGATTAAAGCATCCCTGAGAGGAATCGATTTAATTCTTGAGGAAGGACTAAACGTAAAGGTTGTCCTTATGCCCGAGGGTGAGGATCCCGATAGTTTTGCCCATAAACACAGTTCAACCGAAGTTCTGGACTTTATCGCTAAGAACGAATCCGATTTCATCCATTTTAAAGCAAAATTGCTTCTGGAAGAGGCTAAGAGCGATCCTGTTAAAAGGTCTGGTTTAATACGCGATATTGTAAAATCAATAGCGGTAATTCCTGAAAATATAATGCGTTCGGTATACATAAAAGAGTGTACCCGAATTTTAGATGTTGAAGAAGCAATTCTTTATGCTGAGGTTGCCAATCAGCGAAGGGCCAGAATGGAAAAGATTTATGGGAAATACCAGGCACCTATTTACATTGAAGCAAAACCCAAAACCCCATCCCTTCCAGGTTTTGTTTCAGAAATTTTTTGCGAAGAGCAGGAAAAAGAGATCCTGATTTTTCTCCTAAAATATGGCGCTGAACCTTTCTATAATTTACCTGACAACGAAAACTCCGACGAAAATGAAACAGTAACCGTTGGACAATACATTATAAGTGAGATACTAAGTGATGATCTAGAATTCAAAAACCTTATATACAAAAAGGTTTTTGATGAATACCGTAAACTTCTAGAAACAAATTCAACTATCGACAGCCGAGTGTTCTTAAACCATTCCGATAGTGAGATTAGCCAACTGGCAGTTAATCTTCTTACTAGCCAACATAAGCTTAGCAAAATTTGGGAAAAGCATCATGCATTTGCTCCTGACGATTCAGAATTCCTTCATCACGCCATACCAAAATCCATCTTAGTTTACAAAAGCAAAATCATACAGATGGCCATAAAAAAAGTAAACGATGAGCTAAAAAATCTTGATCCTAAAAGTCAGCTATCCTTCGTTAACGATTCATTGATAAGAATCAAGACCCTAAACGAAATAAAAAATCAAATATCCAAAGAGCTGGAGCGCACTGTACTGTAGTTATTTTACTTGCGATCAACCTTCTTCAATATTACAAGCTTAAAGAAATTCTATTAGTGTTTTTATTTTCAAATTCAGATATTAAATTATGTGTCTGCATATCTGATCTTTAACGTTCAGCTTTGATCAAAAATAATAATTATTGCATTTAATGTTTATTGTCTCAAGCATTTTTTGTTTAAATTAGCAGGGTATTTAACCTAAAAAGTATTTAACAAGATAACTACATAACCTGATAGCAATGAAAAAACATCTTAACAATCGCCCGATGCCAAAGGTATTGGCAGTTTTAATTGCATTCTTATTTATAATTTCTCTTTCCAGTTGTGGAGGTGGAGCCAAGCAAGCCGACACAGATAAAACTGCCGATGGGAAAACCTTGAACGAAGCTTTTAAAGCTGTAACAAATTATCCAATTCCAACCTCTTTCGAGGTGGTGAAAATGCTCAACAAGGCTGGTGCCAGTTACATCATCAGCTTAAATAATCCTGTTGAAAATGTCGATAAGTACTTCACCGAAAAAAGCAAAGCGCTTAATCTTGGGGTTTACGGCGCAAACCTTAGCTATGCCAGTACTTACCAGATGAAGCAGGAGACAATGAACTATCTGAATGTTTCCAAAAAACTGATTGATGATCTCCAGATATCAACTGCATTCAATATGCAATTTGCACAAAGGGTTGAACAGAATATCGACAACAAGGATTCGCTAATTCATATTATCAGCAACTCTTTTTACGACACCTATCAATTCCTTACTAATCAAGGAAAGGATAACCTATCACTACTTGTTATGGCTGGGAGCTGGATTGAAGGGGTTTACATTACATCTCAAATTGCCATTATCAGTAAGGATAACTCAGATTTTCTAAAGATCCTTGCTGATCAGTATGAGCCATTGAACACACTGCTGGATCTTATGGAACCAGCCTCATCGGATGAGGCAATATCCGAAGTTGCTAATATGCTCAAACCCCTTTCGGAAGTATATAAAGAATTTACTGGTGAAACCATAACAAACGATCAGTTTGAAACCATAAACAATTTGATCTCAAAAATTAGGAGTCAAATAATAAATGGTTAGTCGTTTTTAACTATATTTTTTACAGCCTGCCTTGCGCAGGCTGTTTTTTAGGGTTTCACCATGAAAGACTTAAAAACTTTTTTTACACAAACGGGATGACGTTTTGAAATGAGCGAATCGATACTAAATGCACTAGTACAACTTTTTGCTCTAACTGCTATCATTACCCGCTCCATTGGCAGGGATAGTAAGTTTGTTGAGAATCTGCTTAGGCAACAAATACATCAACGTTTCCTCAACGACTATCTCAAACTTTATGAAGACCATATCGATTTATTTCTACGCGATTTCCCTCCTAGTAAAGGAGAGGATGAACATAGCTTTGAGGACATACGCTCTCTGGTGGAAAAAGTATGTGTTGAGATAAGTAAAAGATTATCCAAGCCAGAACGTATTCTTGTTATGATAAAACTTCTTGAATACTTGTGCAGCGAGTCTAAAATTTCGAGCCAAAAAGATAGCATTATTGATTCCATTGCCAGCTGTTTTAGCATTGAATCCATTGAAATAAACAATTTAAAACAGTTTGTTCTTAACAACTGCTTCGATGAAATTGACTCTAGCACATTACTTTACCTCGAGAATCATCAAAAACCCAACAATGAAAGCGTTGAGGGAATTTGGGTTAAAAAGGAATGTTCTGAATGGAAAAGTAAAAATTCGGAAAGCCTAAGCAAACAACTGGAGAGTAAAATGCTCTTCCTCCATATTCCATCCATTGAAACTTTCTTATTACGACACTTCGGAAACCAAGAACTATACCTCGATGGAAAACTCATAGAGTTAGGAAAGCATTACATTGTTGAAGAAGGGGCTGTTATTCGAGGCCCTCTCGTTAAACCTCTATACTACTCCGACCTTACGAGCCTACTGATCAAATCTAAAAACAATGGAAATATTGTTTTCACAGCCGAAAATTTAGACTTTTACTTTCGCAATAGCGATAACGGTATACGTAACTTCAGCTTTTCAGAGGAATCAGGACAGCTTATCGCCATTATGGGTAGTAGCGGTGTAGGTAAATCAACTCTGCTTAATCTGCTCACAGGCAAGCTAAAACCCCGAAGCGGAAGAGTACTCATCAACGGATATGATATCCATCGCGATAAACGAATCATTGAAGGAATCATTGGCTATGTTCCACAGGATGATCTTCTGTTCGAAAATCTTACCGTTTACCAAAACCTTTACTACAATGCTAAGCTATGCTTTAGCAACTTTAATGAGGCGAAGATAAGGGAAACCGTTAAGCGAATGCTTGATGATCTGGATATTTGGGATATTCGGGATTTGAAAGTTGGATCTCCCCTGAATAAGCTTATCAGCGGAGGCCAACGAAAACGCCTGAACATTGGGCTAGAGCTGATGCGAGAGCCAAGTATTCTTTTCATTGATGAACCCACTAGCGGTCTTTCATCTAGCGACTCGATAATGGTAATGCGACTGCTCAAAGAGCAGGCCAATAAGGGAAGGCTGGTAATTGTAAACATCCATCAACCATCATCAAAAATATTTAGGCTAATTGATAAACTTTGGGTGCTTGATAAAGGAGGTGTGCCCATATACTCGGGCAATCCGCAGGATGCCATTGTTTACTTTAAAACAATGAGTACACAGGTAAACGCTACCGAAAGTGGATGTCCGCAATGCGGAACTTTAAATCCAGATCAAATTCTGGATATTGTTGAGGCAAAAGTGGTTAGCCCCGAAGGGAGTTTTACGCACAAACGTCAGCGCTCACCAAATGAATGGAACTCTCTGTACAGGCAAAAAATTGAACCTAAAATAGAATCAAAACCTCATGACAGGGAACTCCCAAAAAATTTCTTTAACATTCCTAATGTTGAGGTACAATTTAAAATCTTTTACATTCGCAACCTTCTCTCCAAGTTAGCCAATAAGCAGTATGTTTTTATTAGCTTACTGGAAGCTCCATTACTAGCCTTTGTCCTTGCATTTCTCACCAAGTATATTGCTGGCAACGAGTACATTTTTGCCGATAACAAGAACCTCCCTGCCTATCTTTTCATGAGTATTCTTGTAGCCCTTTTCATTGGGCTTACTGTGAGCGCAGAGGAAATCATCAGCGACCAGAAGATACTGGAAAGAGAATCGTTCCTTAATCTTAGCCGATTCAGCTACCTTAATGCTAAAATCTTTTACCTATTCGGGTTATCGGCTGTTCAAATGTTCATGTTCGTGCTTGTTGGTAATACTATCCTTGAAATTAATGGAATGCTTTTGCAGTTCTGGCTTATTCTTTTTACAACCGCTTGCTTTGCAAACATGATAGGCCTTAACATAAGCGCTGGACTTAACTCTGTAATAACCATTTACATAACAATTCCGTTGATAATGGTTCCACATATACTTCTCAGCGGTACTGTGGTTCAATTCGACAATCTCCACCCTTCGGTTACCCGGAGGATATATGTTCCTTCTGTTGGGGATCTGATGGTGTCGCGATGGGCATATGAAGCCATAACAGTTGAACAGTTTAAGAACAACCCCTTCCAGAAATACTACTTTGAAAAGGAACAAATCATAAGCAGCAGTCATTTTAAATCGGCATTTCTAGTCCCTCGACTTCAAAACTTGATTGAAGAATGCACTAGGATGAAAGAACAAGGTACCACTGAAGATCCCAGATACGCAAGGAACCTTAACATAATTAGAAATGAGCTGATAGCCCTTCACCTCAACGAGGGTTTACCTCCCTTTGAGTTTATCGGACTGATTAACGACCAAGATTTTTCGGATATGGTTGCCGAGGAAACAACAAGCTACCTTTACTTTATCAGGATTACCTTTGCCAACATTGGCAACGAAGCTAGGCATAGCAGGGATAGCATTTACAGCTTTATGGTAGATAATCTGGGGGCTGATAAGGTTTTTGCCCTTCGGCAGCAAAACTACAATAAGGCTCTTGCCAACTGGCTTCTTAACACCAACGAAGTAAACAAATACCTTGAAACCGATAATCGGATTATTCAGAAATTTGAGCCCATCTATATGCTTCCTGAGCACAATTGGGGAAGAGCACACTTCTACGCCCCTTTTAAGCGATTCAACAAGCAGTATGTAAATACCATTTGGTTTAACCTTACCGTTATATGGCTAGCCGCCTTGTTACTTTTTGTAACCCTACAGGCTAACCTTCTGGGAAGAATTATTAACATCATCGATAGCATCCGCATCAGAAAGATGATGAAGCGAGTTCAGGATAGGTAAAGAATACAACTCGTATCGATAAAAAATGTACCAAAATGGATCGCTTTTATGGATTTTCTTTTGATTTGAAAGTAGGGTATTGCTTTACTTAAAAAGCGATGCGCTAAGGAAATCGATGTGCTCCATCTGATGCTCACCCCAGCTTGACTCAATTTTTGCCTCAGATATTTTGTAGGTGCATAGTTCACCTTTTTTTCTGGAGAAAACGATGTAAAATTCATGGCGATCGTCCTCCTTAAAAAGCACCTTGGCCATGTTTTCGCTTCCGGGTACAGAAAGATCGAAATGGCAAATTGGGCAAAGGAAATCAAATTGTTCACCAGGCTCTACGCGATGCGAAGGATGAATCGAGTAGCTGTAATCGCCAAGCTCTGGGCTAAGCAGCAGAATACCTCCAGTCCAACCTTTTTGGCGGATGGTGAAGACCACGTTATTGCCCACGTTTAAGTAACCCCGGCATTTGGGGCAGAGAAAATCTGTTTTCATGGCTTACCCTCCAAATTTTGGTTAATACTACTATTTATTAAGTATTCGTAAACAATAGCTTTTTGTTTCATAATCAGTTTAAATTTTAGTAATCAATATTTTATTGTCTTATTTAAAAATGCTAGCTGAGTAATGAGAGGGTGAGAGAGTGAGAGAGTGAGGAAGTAGGAAGTAGGAAGTAAGTAGTATGAAGTCTACAGTTCTCAGTCTACAGTTCACAGTCTTCCGTCTTCGGTCTTCGGTCTTCGGTCTTCGGACTTTCAGACTTTCGACTTAAGCGATGAGAGAGTAAGAGATGAGTAGTGAGAAGATGAGAGTAAGGGGCAGAGTACTCAATCAGCCAATCAATCAATTTTTTTAGTACAGACAGATCGCTTCGCAGAGAACACTCGCGATGACGGACTTCCCTGCGTCATTGCGATCCCGACGATCGCTGTCGGGAGAAGCAATCTGCTGAATCGAGAGCATGGAATAGATCCCTTCCCAGAGAACACTCGCGATGAACTGTGTTAAAAACCAAATTTAAAATGAACTTTCTTAATGTTTTTTTCCCAAACTGCCCCTTAGATTTTTGAGGGCAGCTTTGGGAAAAAAATATTAGGGCTACGCGACCAGCCTACTGCTCA
>Ga0334882_1000796_pt1 | contig 44037 bp, 38 predicted proteins | sample GraSluR1_MG_5_FD_207226 | JGI IMG/M metagenome (GOLD analysis project Ga0334882, IMG submission 207226) | Sludge microbial communities from methane-producing bioreactor in Wageningen University, Netherlands - Granular Sludge_15_04-R1 | ecosystem: Engineered > Bioreactor > Anaerobic >... | reverse complement strand
GCCTCTCCTGTAAATGAATAGTTGGTTCTTACTATATAACCGTGAGGAGCAACACTCTTGTCGTTGACATCTATCTTATTCCATGTAAAGTTGTTCGTTTCAAAAAAGGCAGCCCCTCCTGCGGCATCTATAACCCCGAAATTGGCTTCAACACCCATCGGCTTAGGATACCTCCTCAGAAAACGTTCAAAATCTTCTACCGTGGCACAGCTCATAAGTGCAGCCTTCATCAAAACCCCTTCCATGTCAGCCAGGCTCGTAGTGTCAGATCCCTTCAGGTTATAGGAAGCAGAATTCATAATGGCAAATCCTGTACTGTTGAATCCAATCCATATCTCTTTGGCCGTGTCATCATTCGAATTGATCAGACCAATAGCCGGATACTTGCCTTCATTGAAAAAAACCAGCTTGTTGTTTAACGTGCCGGTGTCTCTGTGTTTCCAAAGTATAGGCCTGCCATCGGGCGTCTTACTGCCCGAAATAATGGCAATGGTACAGGCTGCTGCATTGCTGGAATATAACACAATGCCCGCAAGAAGTAGAATAAATGATTTTTTCATATCTGATATAAACTCTTTTTTACAAATGTATCACTTTAGGAATTCCTGAGAACTCTTTTCCAGATCCTCAAACGAAATATTCATCAGAGGGTATTTATCCCAACCCTGGTAGTCAAAGTGCCACCACTCTGAAGGATAGGGCGCGAAACCAAAGTGTTTCATGACTCCCGTAAGCAGCGACCTGTTGTTTATTGCCTCCTCAGGAAGGTCCGTGTATGAGTGACGGGCCCTTTCCGAGAATTCATCAAACTCCGTCGGCATCAAAACCTCTTCTCCTGTCGTAAGGTCAAACAGCGAAACATCAACTGCACAACCCCGGTTGTGCTTCGATCCAAATTTCGGATCAGCAACAAATTCAGTATCCGGATAAACCTCGTAGAATCTTACCGTCGCCGAGTAAGGCCTGTATGCATCATAAACAATAATTCCCATACCATGAGCCCTGAGTGAGTCATTAACCATACCAAGTGCTTCCGCAACAGGAATCCGTACATACGCTTTTGGCATTGTATAGATTACCTCTCCTGTGAAATTATTGTCTGTGGCATACCTGATGTCAAGCATTATACCATCTATAACTCTCTCCAGGTTTACAAGCTCCATGGCCGGATCAGACGCAACCTGCTGCCGGAATTCATCTATCGATGTTACTACATATAACTCATTCTCTTTCTGGCTGGCTCTTCCGCAGGCTGCGGTCAGTGAAATAATAATTATGAAAACAGGCAGTAAAACCCTCAATTCTCTTATTCTTGGTGACAGGTTTGATAAACCTGAAATCCATTTGCTTTCCTTTCGGCCCTTGATTGTCATGATATGCTTCTTCGATCTGCTCATCTTCTTATAGTGTCAATTGAAAAATAAAAATCGCCTGTAAGTGAGGTCGACTCCCATGGAATCTGCTGATCGTACGACTCACGCGACACAATGCTTCTTACGTTCTGAAACATCTGTAATATGGTAATATTCGGAATCCTGATGCTTTCAAGTATAGCAGATGTATAGAGCCCGTTCCTGCCACTGCCATCAGACGCCGTGCGACCCGGCGCCGTTGCGTACGCGATAAGGGTGCCGCGTGGTGCATTCATATAGGCAAGACCCCTGCCTGACGCTGAACGTGTCCAGCTCCTCTCAAACGGATTGTTGCGGCATGCATCCAGTATTATTATGTTAACCCTGGTTCCTGATGCCTCAAGAAGGGCCAGTATCCTGTCAGCCTGAACGCAGTCATATTCAACCTGCTCTTCTGACCGTAAATCGGCATCAACCGGAATTAGGTAATTGTAACCCTTAGCCTGGATACCGTGCCCGGCATAGAAAAACAACCCTACATCGTAACTCTTCAGCGACTCGCCAAACTCATCCATGGCCTTCTTCATCTGGGCCTGTGTTAGATCTTCATATTTTATAACATCAAATCCGTATTGCTCGAGTGCAATCTTCATGTCTCTGGCATCATTTACCGGATTCGTCAATGGTATTGTCTTGTAGTTGCTGTTGCCTATAACCAGTGCCAGCCTCTTCTTATATTCGTCTCCTGGCTTTATTACATCGGCCTTTCCCGAAATAGCTGCCATTGCAGCAGCATCCTGCACGGGCTTTTCAGGCTGCTGCCCGGTAAGGTTGGATGAAGCCTCAGAGGTTGCGGAAATAAATCCTACTGTCCATAACCGGGTGTCATCTCCTCCCTTCAGAAGATAGTTGGCCGCTCCCGATGCAAGCAGATTTCCCTCTGGGGCAAAAGCAACCGAAGTGACATTCTGACTGTGTGCCTTCCATTCGGCTTTTAATTCAGCTGTGGGAATACTCCATATCTTAATTGATTTGTCCGCTCCGCCTGAAGCCAGATACTCTCCCGAAGAGTGAAATGAGATCGGCGTTGATGCAAGTGACATCATGGGATTGGCGGCGCCCTTGGTAAGTGTTAGTGAAGTGGGGTGGGCATGCCACCGGCTCACCTGCTCAAGCGACGGAAAGCGGGCAAGCCATATGTAACCGTCTGATGATGAGGTTGCAATGAATGAACCAGAAGGGGCAAACCTGATCTGCTCTATGTCTTTGAGACTAACAGCGTGCTTGCTTACGGCCCTGCTCGCGACATCGAATAAAACCAAACCCTCCTTCCTGGTTCCAATTGCCACCTTTTTGCCATCAGGGCTGAAGGCTAACGATAAAATGCCTCCTTCAGCCACATTGACAACAAGAGATTCATTACCTGTTGATGCATCCAGAAATACCAGATCGCCAGATTTCCTCATAAACGCAATATCGTTTCCCGAAGGTGATATGGCCGCTGCTTCGGGTACAAGCCTGGTGTCTCTAATTGACTTTATTAAAGTCCGGCTGCTGATATCCCATATCTCAAGAATTCTCAACTTGGTTACAATGAAGAACCTGCCGTCACTGCTTAAATCAACCGTATAGGAGAAGTCATCAAGAGCTAACATGTCTCTGTCTATCGTTTTGAAATATAGCTGACCATCAGAAACCCGGTATGTTCTGGCATAGCCCCCAACAAGAAGATAATTGCCGTCAGCACTAAATGACAGTGAAGAAGTTGTTACTCTGTTGTTGCCAAAATCGCTGAGGAGGTTCTGGCTGTGAACGGTGGCAGCCAGATGACAAAACAGAAACAGAAGTGCCAGTTTTGATTTCATAGGCAGAAGACTCTGATGCAATAACAAATTTACAGCAAATTTTTGTTCTCCCGAAATGAAGAAAGGAACCGAATCACTATGTGAACGACTCAATAGTTAAACCAAAACAGATTTGACAAGTGCTTGTTCCTTTGCTTAAACAGGTATTATCACAAATTGCCGGGGCAGTAAGTTCTCCTTTTAGATTATCGCGGCAGATTATACTTTAGATGCCTGTCAGCTATCAGTTATCGGGCATCAGGTACATCTTTTATGCATCTTACAGCTAATCCGCTTTTTTTACTGCTGCTGCTCCTGTCTGCATTGGAGTAACCATAGTAAACACTCCTTGTCCAGGCATCTGCAGATGAACGCTCGGTTGAAGACCACCAGTAACCATACCTGTTGACATTACCATATCCACCGTTAGAGTTACGGAATCCTCCGGGAAGGGCCGTGAAACCTGATTCATTTGCGGTAACAGGATTGGGTGAAAGCCAGTGCGAGATGCCGGCTTCTTTTAACTTGACTCCTGCAACTGCCTCGCCGCCAAGATACTCAATGAGTGTATTCCATTCATTGTCACTGGGTACATGCCAGCCATCAGGACAGAGCTTGTCTGTGTTTACTGCATTCCAGTTGTATAATGCGCCGTATACGTCAGAATTGTTACTATACCATGCTACACCGGGAGTTGTCAGGTTAGACCATCCGGTTGCATCGGTTACAATATCCATCGTGGTCCCGTCGCTGAGGGTCGTAGTTCTCAGATTGTCAGCCATCCAGGTCTGATCACCTATCTGAATGGTCTTGTAACTGTTGCCCTCAATATCGGTCAGACTGCCATAGGTGAGTGAAGTGTTGTATCCGACAGGATGAAAGGTGGTGAAAGTGGAACTCAATCCTGTCGTATCTCCAACAGAATTTTGTGCCTTTAAACGGTAATGGTATACTGTCCCGGGTATGAGACCCGATATCTCGGTGGTTACGTCCTGCATTTCCTTGCCACTGACTGTAGGAGGATCTGCAGTTATTACATATCCGTAGCTTGTAGTGGTGCCATATTCAAAGGATACCTGGGTGTCGGTATTTCCGGGTACAACCTTGCCACTCAGTGTAACCGATGTCTCTCTTATCCAGCTGGCTGACCCTGTTTCAGCGAAAGGCTTCGACGGAGTGACAACAGGAGGTGTGCCGCCGTTATCGTCTTTATCACAGGACTGTAAAAAGACTACCAGCACCGTAAATGAAACAAGCGATAGTATTAGTTGAAGAAGGCCTCTTTTCATAGTATACTTAAACATTTTTATAGAAATTCCGATTGCGCAAAGATTATGCCATTTGAAGATATATCCAAACAGTTAACGATATTTATGATAAGTTGTTGCCAGCGGTTACCTTTCAGAAAATTATGTGACTCTGCCAGAATACTCTAAGACATTAAGGCTCTGCGTTGACTGATACAGAAGTTCGGCCTCTCCCTCTTTTCCATGGAATGGGAACAGTCCGGTTGTAACCGCCCATCAGGCTTGCAATGGTACGTGTTCGGGGAAACTGCTCAAGAATTATTTTGGTGATAACGGTAATGGGTACTGCCATAACCATTCCGGGAATTCCCCATATATATCCCCATAGCATAAGCATTATCAGTACAGTCACTATGTTTATTGAAAAAGTTTTCCCCAGCAGCACAGGCTCCAGCACACTCCCCAGCAATAACTGAATAGCCGCAACTGATACAATGAAAAATATAAGGGTTCCGCCGGTACCGAGTTCAATTAATGCAAACAGTGACACCAGAACTGTTGAAGCTATCGAGCCGACTACCTGTATGAAATTGAAAATGAAAGTTATAAGACCCCAGAGTATCGGAAAGCTTATCCCAAACAGCTCACAGACAACACCGACTAAAACTCCCGTTGCAAGACTGATAATGAACTTTACCTTTACAAACTTGTGAATGTCATTCTCAATCTTGACGAATGTCCTTATCGATGAATACCTCGATTCTATAAGGGTCTTGTTCAATACCATCTGAAAGTTGATAGACTCTGCCAGCAGAAGTATTGTGAAAAATACCGTCATCAGTATCATCGATAGAGTATCTCCGATGTAAGTTATGGTGGAACTGAAATTACTGAATGCACTGTTGCTCCTGATATAGTGCATAAACACGTTCTCTCCCTCAATACGCTCAATACCAAAGAACTCCTCAACAGAAACAACCATGTTCATAAGTTTCGATTCAGCTAACTCGGTAAATCTGCCTTCATTTGATACTATCCCTTTGATGGCTAGCTGAACCAACTCACCACCTGCTTTTAATATGCCGGTGAAAAGAGCGATTATGAGTATAACACTTATAACGCGGGGAATTCTATGCTTATGTAACCACCTCATCAGTGGCAGAAGCAACAGGGTAATGAACATCGCAAATACCAGCGGAACAAAAATGAATGACAGCATCTTCAGCAGGTATATCACCAGCGGAATCACAATCATCAGAAGTAGTGTATTGGTGGTCTTCAGATCTTTCATAGGGATACAGATAGATCTGCAAAATTAACAATATTACGCTTGAAAGTCAATCACCATCAGATGTGTCATCTTTCATACGGATTACAAAGCCTCCGTATGGTGCCATCACTATCTCCATCCCCTGTGACAGTAAAATCTCCCTGATAACTATCTCTCCTGTTAACTCTTCATCAGTAATCATAAGCCCCGGTTTTGTAAGATCCGGAAAATCAGCTTTAATCTGTACAGACCGACTATTGGTTTCTCCGTTAATGCCGGCAATGTACCATGTGTCTCCCGAACGGCGTGCAATTACAACATATTTACCAGGATAGCCATCGATGAATCTCATGTCATCCCATGTGTCAGGCAGGTCGCGCAGGTAATTGATGACAAAATCAGGTTGCCCCGCCAGCCCCTCCGGAGAATCGGCAAAATGCTGAATGCCCGAGGTGAAAATAACTCCCAGTGCTGCCTCAAAACCCCTGCTGGTCCTTCGCTGAATTCTGCCAGGCACGTCCGAAAAGTTCACCGGGGTAAAGTCCATCGGGTCAAAAAGATTCCTCGTAAATGGTATCATGGTACAATGTACGGGCTGCATGTCGGCATCCGACTGGTTGAATGTCACAAACTCCATCCCCCTTATCGATTCCATGGTGACAAGGTTGGGGTAGGTGCGGGCCCAGCCTCGTGGATATGTCGACCCGTGAAAGTTTACAGACAGATTGAATCTGGCCGCATCTTCCAGTATATCAGTGTAATACTTCATCATCGACTGCCCGTCGCCGGCAAAGAAATCAACCTTTATTCCCGCAATTCCCATCTCCTGCAGGGTCTTGAACTCCTGCTCCCTAAGCTCAGCCGTCAGTAGTTTGCTGTGGGGAGTGTAAAACTTGACAGTGTTCCAGTCGCCGGCAGAGTTGTACCACAAAAGAAGCTTCACACCTTTCTCTGCTGCATAATCTGCAAGCTCCTTCATTCTGTCATATCCTATTCGCCTGTCCCAGTTTACGTCAATCAGGCAGTACTGCCACTTCATCGAAGCTGCAAAGTCAATATACCGCACCTGGGTCTCATAATTTATTGACCCGTCCTTAAGCATTATCCAGCTCCATGATGCCTTGCCGGGCTTTAACCATGACGAAACATCGTACTTTGCCGGCATTGCCAGATCGGTGCCCAGTGTCGATTCTGCAAGTTCCGCAAGGTTGTCGGTGATAACCACAATGCGCCATGGAGTATGCCACGGTAACACCGACTCAGGGAATACAGACTCTCCATCTCTCACCTCAGTAGGCTGAGGAAACTGTATCGTATATTCTCCCTCAGGTGAGTGCCTGCTCAGCCTCGATCCGCAGTAGTTCCTGTCAACTGAAGCCTCGGTAATGCTAACCCAGTATCTTCCCGAACTGAAGAGCGCCGGCATCACCCAGCCAGCATCCCATGGGGCCGGGGTGCCGACAGGCATCGGCCCCTGGTAAAACTCCTCATATGACGGCTGGGTCTGCTCCCAGCCTGTTCGTGAATCTGGCGATGGCTGAAGCCATGCAATGGCATTGCTGTTAAAGTTAAATGATGATACCTCACTGGTAATCCTGAGGACCCTATCACCCGACCCCGGAAAATGATACCGGAATGCAACCCCGTCATTCGAAACCCTGAAAATAACCTCCATAATGGTGCCGCCGGCGCTGGCAAGACGGAATACCCTCTCATTTGCAGAGTATGAACATTCTCTCCTCTTGCCATGAAGCATGGTGTAACTGTCGGCTATAACCCTCAGCTCCGAAACCGACATTAAACTCATACCGGTGGAAAAATCCTCATCCTCCCTCACAATACCCAGCCTCGACAGGTCAATTACAAGTGAGTCAGAGTGAAATACCCTGTAGGCAGCTGTACCGTCAGGCAGAATCCCAAATTCAACTCTGATGCGGCCATCAGGACTGGTTACCCTGAACAGCTTGTCGCCGCAGGCGTGAACCAGTACCAGTGCCATTACCAGCATAGCTATTTTCAGGTGCTTCATTATGTGTGAGTTTAAAGGCGCTTATGGCTTTATCGTGCCGGCCTGGTTTCCTTCATCAGGTCGTTAATCTCGTTATCGCTCAGCGCATAGTCATACATGCGGACTGAAGCCATATAACCGTTGAAGTTCTCGCCGGTGTCTGATGCGCCAATGATTATCCTCGCTCTGTCAATAGCCGATGAAAGCAGCATTATCTGCGAGTTGTCCATTACGCCGTTTACATAAACCTTCTCAACAACGCCGTCGAAAGTCACCACAATATGGTGCCACTGCTTTTCAGGGGGAACGTTTCGGTACCGCATGTCGAAATGGCCATCAAGATGTGCCATGGCACCGTACGGGCCGCTGTTGTAAAACAGGGCGTTGTATGAGTTGGCCAGCCTGTGTTCCCTGCGGTCGCACCACGACACCAGGCAGCCGCCCTCACGCTCAACCTTACGGCTCTTCACCCAGGTGGCTACGGTAAATGACCCGTTCCACTCCAGCACCCTGGGCACCTTCACACCATCGAGGGTGAGTGACCCCTTCACGAAGTCAATGGCCTTGATACCCTCTTCATCGCGGGCAACACTGACTTCACCGCTTTTCCTGAACGATCCACCCAGCGACCCCATATTGGGCAGCGCACTTAATTCATCGCCCTCGGCAACATTCGAAAGATCAAATCCGAACAACAACTCCCTCTTGCTCACCGCACCCGGACCCTCCTGCGAAGGTTTGTTTACCAGGTTAAGCGGTATATCAAACAGGCTGCTGTAAACCTTCATGTTCCACACCGCCGCCAGCAGACCGGTCTTCTCGGTGGCAAGCACCGTAAGTCGCAGGTACCGCGCCGTAACATCATTGTCGTCAATCATCGGACTGCCCGAAGTGTTGTTATCCGACCTGTCGGCATATACCTTCCACTTTTTCCCATTCTTCGAGTACTCAATTGTGTAGCGGTAGTAGTAGCTTGCAAACTCAAACTGGGTCATCACCCTCTCTACCTTCTTCACCGAGCCCAGATCTACTGTCAGGCTCTGTGGGAAACTGTTGCCGGCCGCCTTCCACATCGTGGCGTTGTTGTCGTCGGTGGCGTAGGAGGGAAGGTAGGCGTAGTCGTGCCCCGAACTCCGCAGGTCGTAGTGCGACGAAGCCGTAACCTGCGCCTTAAAGGCTATGTTTTCGGGAACCACGGGTTCCGTGAATAGTTCAATGCCCCGGTGAGAAGGGATCACCTTCCTTATGGTGGTGTCGTTTTCAAATATCAGGCTGTCGATTGCCGTCTGACGAGCCATTCCACCGCGCGTCATCGGATAGTCGTGACGGTGATAGACAATATAGTAATCGTCACCGTTCTTAAGCACCGAGTGGTGACCCGGACCGTGCACCGATTTGTCCTGGTTCGTGCTCAGTATCGGATTGTTGGCCCCCGGCGTGAATGGTCCCAGCGGACTGTCCGACCACGCGTAGCGTACATTGTAGGTCTCATCATGGCATGAGGCGCTCGAATACATAAGTATGTACTTGCCGTTGCGCTTCATCATGTAGGGCGCCTCAAAAGGCTCGGGCGTCTGCTCAAGGGGTATGTTCTCGCCCGAAAGCATCCTGTCCATAGTTATGGCATCGAGTTCGCCGGCGGCGTAACCTCCGTTGTAATGGACCCAGGTTCCCCAGTAACCGTAAATACGTCCGTCATCATCCCTGAAGAATTGTGCGTCAAGCGAAGGAAATCCTCTGCGGGGAAAACTGGTAGGAATGACCGGGGTATCATCTTCGTGGAGTTTTACCCAGGGTCCGTAGGGCTTGTCCGACACGTAACCGTATATCTTGCACCCCGCCTGGCAGTTGCCGAAATAGAGGTAATACCTGCCGTCATTGCCGACCTGAATATCGGGCGCCCAGTAGTTACGCAGGTTAACCGACGACAACGAGGGGATCTCCATGGTGTAGTTGTACCAGTTCCTGAAGTCATTGCTGTACCATAGGGTGGGAGCCCCGGATGCCAGCATCTCATTGTCGGTGGTGGCGTATATGTAGTATATATCACCAAACTTCACTATCGTGGGGTCGGCAAACCAACCTGGCAAAATCGGATTCATCGCTCCTGGCATGTTGGCCCTGCCAATCTCCTGGGCTGAAGCCGCCGCCGCCATCACGATGACCGCTATGAGTGTGCATAATAATCGACTTTTCATATCTTTTTCTAATTTATTTTGTATCGTTTCAACTTCCTGCGTGGCAGTATAAGCTTCTAAATGGTAAGATGACCCCGGTTCTCACCGGTTCACCCTTCGCTAATCGCGTTATCTTAGCCTGTACTGATGCGTATTGTATTCATTTAATTATTACTGACGCATCGGGGGTGGCTCCTGTAAGTCTGATCCTGTAGGGCCATGCCTCCTCCTGCGGTGCCTCTGCCTGCTGCCCTCTTCTTCCCGGTATTGACCAGTGCCCGGTGGGAGCGCCGCTCACAACAAGCCACAGGTATTCAGTGTTCTTCGGAACTTTGAATGTCGACTTGCCGGCTGCGTCACTTAATATGTCGCCGTAAATCCTGGTTCCATCATTCTGATATGCAACAAAACCGTAACGCCAGCCCGCCTTGTCAACGTTCACGGCATTGTAGCCTTCGGCTCCGGCTATCCCTTCAAACTGCAGTTTAACCTTGGTTCCCCCCTTGGGAACTGTAAGTTTTATACCGTTGTAACCATAGTTCTGCGGACATTTTTCGGGTGCTATGCGATACCATCCGTCTGTCTCAGATATCAGCAGGGTGTGATGCTGGTTGGCATGGGGTGCCGCAACCTCCCGTATACGGGGTATATCCCAAGTCATAAACCTGCGATATGCATCGAAAATCTCGTCGTTGAACTGCTCCTGTGTGAGCGAGTACATTCTCTTATAGGTCATTACGGGGTCTTCACCCTCCCTTGTGTCGCGACTCAGCTTGCCGTAATAGTCGATGCCGCGCTTGTACGACCAGTACTCCAGAACATATGGCGAATGATACATGTTCGTTGAATGCAGAAACGCAAAATGGGTCTTCTTCATAAAGTCAACCAGATGATAGTTTTCGAAGGTCATCCACTCGGGATATACATTCCAGAGAAAATACTGCGCCGACATTTCTGATATGGCACCACGCGGACCGGTTCCCGCATCACGCCGCGAAAGGTACTGGAACGAATGCACCATCTCATGGGCCATAACGGCGTAAGGACCTCTCCTTATCCTCGACACCGGGGTCCAGAATATTCCAACATCCTCAGAACCACCCCCAAAAGCAGTACCACCGTCGCCGCCAATAACAAAAACCAGCAGCTTGTACTTGTCGGTAAGCGATTGGCCCTTCTCGGTGAACTTCATCACATCGACATAGTAATTGTATATCCGCTCGCACTCACTCAGAATGGTCTTCACATCAAACCTCCTGTTCTCGGCCGGATCGGTCATAGGATCATTGCCAAACTCCTTGTGCCAGAAAATGGCTACGTTGGGAGACTGAACCATGCGACTGAAACTGTATTCGCTTTCCTGATCGTTAAAGTCGTTGCCCTCAGGAACCCTGTTTATCCTTGATGGCAGGTAGATCTCTTTCCCTGTCGATGCGTTCACGGTTGTTGCAGCACCTGCAGCAGGACCTTGCGCGGCACTTGTAAAATTAATCGACAGAAGTGCCAGCATCAGTAAGGTTGATCTCTTCATGTTATACCTGATTTTTGATGTTTTCTAAAATACCTGTTGTTACTAAAACTAATTGCTTTTATAAATGTAAAAATAACACTTAAATTCGTAATTTTATTATATGCGAATTCTGTTATAAATCAGTTTTTGCACCGCCCACCCTACGCCTTTAAGCCTTATACGCCTTTAGGCCCACTATTCCTTATACGCCTTTTACGCCTTTTACGCCTTTTACGCCCTTTACGCCCTTTACGCCCTTTACGCCTTTTACGCCACTATTAATATCTATCCAGATTCATCACCTTGTCCCAGGCGGCAACGAAATCCTTTACAAATTTCTCCCCGGCATCAGCACTGCCGTAGACCTCAGCAAGAGCCCTGAGCTCAGAGTTTGAACCAAAGATAAGATCTACACGCGTTGCCGTCCATTTTGGCTTGCCACTCTTATCGTCAAAGCCTTCAAAACACTCATTCGACTTGTCTGCCGGCTTCCATTTAGTATTCATATCCAGAAGGTTGACAAAAAAGTCGTTGGTCAGAACACCGGGTCGTTTTGTAAAGACTCCATGCGCCGAGTTGTCATGGTTGGCGTTAAGCACTCGCATTCCGCCCACGAGAACAGTCATCTCTGGTGCTGTCAGATTCAGCAGTTGTGCTTTGTCAACCAGCATCTCTTCCGTCCTTAAGGAATATTTCTTTTTCAGGTAATTCCTGAATCCGTCAGCGTGTGGCTCAAGAACCTCGAATGATTCTACGTCTGTCTGTTCCTGTGAAGCATCCATCCTGCCTGGAGTGAAGGGTACAGCTATTTTATAGCCTGCATCTTTCGCTGCTTTTTCTACTCCGGCACAGCCTGCCAGCACAATCAGGTCTGCCAGTGACACCTTCTTGTTACCCTTTTGAATTTTGTTGAACTCTTTCTGGATTGCCTCCAGTTGCCTTAGTATTTTTGCCAGACGGGCCGGATTGTTCACCTCCCAGTCTTTCATTGGCGCCAGCCTTATACGCGCACCATTGGCTCCGCCTCGTTTGTCGGAACCACGGAATGATGATGCCGATGCCCACGCTGTCAATACCATGTCTGAAACCGTTAGTCCTGACTTCAGCAATGTTACCTTAAGGGCGGCAATATCCTTTTCATTTATAAGCTCGTGATCAACTGCTGGTATCGGATCCTGCCAGAGAAGGTCCTCTGAGGGTACTTCAGGCCCCAGGTAACGCGACTTCGGACCCATATCGCGGTGTGTAAGCTTGAACCATGCCCGGGCGAAAGCATCGGCAAACTCAAGGGGATGCTCATGGAAACGCCTTGATATCTTTTCATAGGCCGGGTCGAACCGCAGAGAAAGATCGGTGGTAAGCATGGTGGGGTAGTGCTTCTTCGACGGATCGTGGGCGTCAGGCATAACCTTACCGGCACCCTTTGCCTCCCACTGCCAGGCTCCGGCCGGACTCTTCGTCAGCTCCCATTCAAAATTGAAGAGATTGTCTAAAAAGTAGAAACTCCATTTGGCCGGTGTTTGTGTCCATGTCACTTCAAGCCCGCTGGTTATTGTGTCTCCTCCTTTTCCTGTGCCATGTTTGCTCTTCCATCCCAGTCCCTGCTCTTCGATACCTGCTGCCTCGGGTTCCGGTCCGAGTAGTGCAGCATCTCCCGCACCGTGGCATTTACCGAAGGTATGGCCACCGGCTATCAGCGCTACTGTCTCTTCGTCGTTCATAGCCATGCGCGCAAATGTCTCACGTATGTCCTTTGCGGCAGCAATTGGATCGGGTTTCCCGTTAGGCCCTTCAGGATTCACATAGATCAATCCCATCTGCACTGCAGCAAGCGGATTGTCAAGTTCTTCCTCTTCGGCATAGCGTTCCTTGTTTGCCAGCCACTCCTTCTCAGCGCCCCAGAATACATCCTCCTCCGGCTCCCATACATCTGCACGGCCACCGGCAAACCCAAAGGTCTTAAATCCCATTGACTCAAGTGCCACGTTACCTGCCAGTATCATCAGGTCAGCCCATGATATCTTACGTCCGTATTTCTGCTTTATCGGCCAGAGAAGCCTGCGTGCCTTGTCGAGATTGACATTGTCGGGCCAGCTGTTGAGCGGTGCAAAGCGTTGCTGACCTCCTCCTCCGCCACCGCGACCGTCACCTGTGCGATAGGTTCCTGCACTGTGCCATGCCATACGGATGAAAAACGGGCCATAATGCCCGAAATCGGCCGGCCACCACTCCTGCGAGTCGGTCATCAGCTTGCGCAGATCCTCTTTTAAGGCTTTGTAATCGAGACTTTTAAACTCTTTTGCATAGTCGAAATCTTCTCCCATCGGGTTTGATAGCGATGAGTGCTGCCGGAGAATGTTCAGCTTCAGCTGGTTTGGCCACCAGTCACGGTTCTTCGTTCCGCTTCCTCCTGCTCCTCCGAATGATACCTGTTTTCCGGTAGCTCCGGTAACCGGACACTTACTGATTTTTTCCTTCTTCTTTTCCATAATATATTTGATTTATAATGATATGCCAACGCCTTAAATATAGTAAAAAGAGTTCTAATTCAGACATGCCAACACTGTCTAAAACCTCTCCGTGCAGAGGATTTTTGCAATAAAAACCCTGGTTCCGGCAATCACCGATCTGAAACACCTTACCGGTAATCCGGCCGGCATCGTCATTACACAGTTTAAATATGGGCAACAGTCTCTGCTTCAATCAGACAGCCGTAATGCAGTTTCCCGGAAGGCACAATACACCATTGTGCTCGATGCAGTGTGGATAGTGCCCCTTCGCGTTGGGAATATTCAGAGTTTCAATTATTTTCATCGTTTTTGGTCTAAGTTTTTGAAAAAAAAGGTTCGGGCATGACGCCCGAACCTCTTTTTTATTAGACAGTTTAAACTTTAATCATCATACTCTTCTTCAAAGGCTTCAATTATATACTCAATCTTCTCCCATATTAAATCTGCCAGATCACTGTTTCCATCAGGGTCCTCAGGGTATATTTCGATAATACCATTTCCGTTACCGTCTGTAGCAGATGTAATGTCAATACCCCCAGCAGCAGAGTTAAATAATGATGTCAGATCAAATGACACAGTCAATACTGCCCTGCTGGCTTCGTCAAGATAAACAAGTTCATCAAATTCAATCTCAACCTCAAATTCTTCATCCGTCCAGAAAACGAATGGCGTACCATCAATTGTGCCCTTAATTAATATTGACTTACCGTACATGTCAGAAATTGAGTTTTCACTTTCACTAAATTCAAATTCAATTTCTTCGTAAGCAGCTGTAGGCAGCTCTAAGTTGTTAACAATGAAAGTTTCGAGGGCATCACCATTCTTTACCAGATCTATCTCAAACGGACCTTCAAGCTCTATATCGGTGACACATGAATCAGTTGCAAACAATGGGTCGTCGTCGTCAAATTCAATCTCAATTTCCTCAATATTAATTTTAAAGCTTTCAATAACAACACTTCCGGAACTGAGGTTTTTTGCAGGTGTTGACTTGGTCGTTTGATAATATCCTTCAAACTTAATTGTTGCCATGGCGTTTTTATCATCCTTATTGCATGATGACATAAAAATCGCCAGAGTTATTATCATTAAGACCTTGAATAGATTTGCTGTTTTCATAGTTGTAGAATTTAATTAAACATAGTTTTCCTTTAGTATCTACTAATAAGACGCAAGTATTTGGAATGGTTGTAAAAGAATAATGATTTTTAAAAACTATTTATACAATCTGTAGGAAAGAGATATATTGAAGCTGGCAGCAAGGTTCCTGGTTTTTTTGAACTGACTGGGGGTAATATCATCACCCTCAAAGATATTAACCAGGTCGTAGCTTACCCTGAAGCCTGGCTTAAATATGATTTTGTTTTTTAAAGCAATATTAAATTGATAGCCTGCAAGTAAACCGTAGTCAAGGTCGCTATAGTTATCGTCAACGCTAAACCTGGTTTTTGCCTGTTGCTCTTCAGCCATTCTTAATTTCGCAAAATAAGCACCAATAATTGCCTGTCCCGGAAATTTGTTGTTATCCCTGAGATAGAATGCCTGAAGCTTTATGTAATCAAGCCTGATGCTTCTGTCGACGTAACTTGCGTTTATATACTGCTGGTAATTCTGTCCTGTGCCTGATTTCAGCAGAAACTCCAACCCAAACAGATGGCGGTTATTTAATATAAGTGACGATGCTACCCCTATATCCTGATTGAAGGTGGGCAGTGTGGTTCCTAATTTGCCGGGATTTAGGCCATTAAAAGTTTCGTGGTTTAGTAGCCAGGTGTTTTTGTAACCATATACCAAACCAACCTCTGCAACTCTGAAAGATAAGCCCGAAGATTCAATGGGCTCAGAAATAATACTGACCTGCGGTTCTGTTGATTTGGTAATAATAGCATCGCTGCCGGTTAAAACCATATCAGAATTAAAGAGTAAATTTTTGATTCTGTGAAAGTCCAGTTTCTCCTTAATCAATACTGTATTTTCAGACTCCCCGCTTACAGTAACAGGTACTAACGCATTGTCGGGTAATGATGCTGACAGATTTTTTTGAAGCTCATCTGCAGGGGAGGGGTTATCCACAATCACCTCGATCAATTCCTCCTCTTGTATGGGTGCTGTCAAAGGGCTCGTATTTTCCAAAGTTAATTCTTCCTTTTCTTCCGTTCCGGTGCTTAACTCTGAAATATTGGCTGGTGGGTTTGCCTTCTCAAAAAAGTATCTGACTGGTAAAAATATTATAAGTATAATGGCAGCAGCGGCTGCGAGTATAGTAAGGTATCTTATTAGGACCATGCCGCCTTTTTGGGGCATAATCTCATCGAGTTTTGCAGAGATATTATCCCATGTCTCAATAAAATCGAGCTCATCCTCTATTTTGTTCCATACAGTATCTTCTCCGTCAGCATTAACCTGTTGAAGCCAATTGTTATACTCTATATCAAACCTGCTTTTTGTCATTGCTTGCTCAGTTCATATTCATAAAGCCATTTTTTCAGCAGATTCCTCGCCCTTTTGTATTGCGATTTTGAAGTACCCTCTGTAATGTTTAGCTTTTCGGCAATTTCTTTATGGGGTAGCCCTTCGACTGCAAAAAGATTGAATACAACCCTTGCCCCATCGGGTAGCTGCTTAACGTAACGAAGAATTATGTCATTTGTGAGGTTTTGCAACGTGAAACTTCCCCTTTCTTCTTCGTCAGGTTCATCAGGAATCTCGTCCAGAAAAACGAGCCTTTTTCTCTTTCTGAAGTAATCGATGGCAGTGTTGGTAACGACACGTCTTATCCAGCCTTCCAGAGAATTTTTAGAGTTAAAGTCTTTGATATTTGTAAATACTTTTATGAATGCTTCCTGCAAAATATCTTTTGCCTCCTCTTTGTCACCACTATAAGAAAGACAAATCTGAAACATAGTTTTAAAGTATATTTGGTAAAGTTGTTTTTGTGACCTTCTGTCATTTTCAAGGCAACCTCTCAATAATCCCAACTCTTCCTCACGTGTATTACCAAACATTGATTTTGCCTATTCATTTATTGTTAGAATGGTTGACTCCTCCATTCTACTGAAAATAGTGTTGTAGATTTGACTATTTACATACTTGCTTAACAGTATATACTCTTTATCGTCAATCAATCCAATGAATGACTCATTCAACATTGCAGGCGTGATTACTGTAAACCAATAAGATGGATTGATTTGAAGATTTCCTGCATTGACAACGTTTTTATCAAGAATTACACTTAAGCCTCCATTTTTATTCTTTCCTAGAATTTGAAAGGTTAACGGGTCGTTAACCACAATAACAATATCTCTCGTGATTCCATTATAAGTGAACTTCCCCTTCAATATTATGCAGGGGGTTATCTCCTCAAGGTAGTCCTCAATTATGTCGCCTAAATCTTCCTGTAATACTGCCAGGTCATCTTCTGAATCAAAATCTTCAAGCCAATCAAGTAAATCATCAATTATATCGCTTTCGTCAGAATCGGGCTGGAAAATTAATGAAAAGGAGATAGGGTTATACAATCCTTGAGGAATGTCAAGTTTTTCGGTAACACTGGGTAATGTGGGTTTAATTACAAATAGTTTACCCTGCTCAAAGTCCCTGGTTAAAAATACATCCTCACCCTGTTCTCTATATCCGCGTATATCAATGGAATTTAAACCTAAGCCAATCTCCTCAATTGTCATTGAACCACCCAGTATTGGCTCGTTTTTTATCGAAAAATTCAATTTGAACTCTACTGGCAGAGTGTACTCCTTTTTTTCACAGCCGCTTATCAGGATGAATAAAATCATAAATAGTATGGCTGGCAATTTATTATATTGACTTTTCATATTGTCTTAAAGTTTACACCATTCACCATTACATTAATAAGACGGGTAATTGACATTTAGGTTGTAATAATCTGAAGATTTTTTTGATAGATGCTCTTTTATCCACACAGTAAACGCAGCTTGCCGTTATGCCTGAGGCTTTTTATTGCTGCCTTCGGGACGGTGGGGGATATTCAGATATTCGATGATTTTAATCGTTTTTGGTCTAAGTTATTCAAAATACTACGGTCTTCATTCTGTCTGAACACCGGTTATGCCCTGATTATATTTTTATGAATATTTTTGCATAAGCATGTCTGCCTCTTTTGCAAGACTGATATCTTTTTCCGTGATCCCATCTGCATCATGAGTGCTTAGTGCAATAGTTACTTTGTTATAACTATTCTCCCAGTTCGGATGATGGCCGTTTTTTTCAGCAACAATCGCAACAGATGTCATAAAAGAAAAGGCTTCCACAAAATCGCTGAAAACAAAATCGCGTTGAATATACTTGCCTCTGAGAACCCAGCTCCTTTCCAGTTGCTCCATAAGATCCTGAATTTCCTTATCGTTAAGCTTTTTCATCTTATGTCATGTTTATGGTTAAAATGAATCTGTGTGCGTGCTTGACAGTCACCCGCTTAACATAAAACAAATGCACGACCGGAATGTTCTCTCAGGCTCCTTCTCCCCAGGCAAGAAATATCATCTCCATAGGCTTTTCAGAGTCGGTCCAGAATATGTGATCAAGTCCGGGAGCTATATAATATGCCTCATTTTCTTTAACCTTGAGCGTGTCCTGGCCAATTCTCGCAAACCCCGTACCTTTAATAATGATGAAATACTGTGGAAACGGATTGGTGTCGCCAGGTTCATTGACTTGCTGTCCCTTGTTAATTTGATACCATGCGCTTCGTACGCCTATTTGATCTGTCATCTGATAGAATAACGGTATTGCATGCCCTCCATGTACAATTCTGGAGTTCTCCTTCGACAACACTACCTTGTCATTAGGTGAAGGATTAAAAAATCTTTGAACGAAAAACAGAAGGTCATTCATGGGATTGTCGGTTACAGGCTTGTGAAACTCAAAGTCGAGAGGCGTTGTGTCAGACATCTCAGCCCTTCCCATCGATGTAAAACCGGTTATCTCCCCTCGAATTATCTTGTTGTAATGCTCTAATGATGAAATAAATGTAAAATTTGCTTCACCATTCAGACTGTCTTTTACCTGAAACTGCCCTTCGCTTATTATTATGTGTTTTGAAATCTCACTGTCAGTAATTGTGAAATTGACAATAGCATGGTATTCTTTATCAATCTTTTCTAAAAATGGATCTCCAAGACTGGTCAGAACCTCATCGAGGTTTATGTCATGCTTTACCTCTTTAGGTTGACGGCTATGCTCATTTATACAACCTGTAGGCGTAATGATTATTAATAGGAGAAGCGCTGTCACTTTTAAAACCAGACTTGAAAAGGATCGCATCATTTTACTGATCAAAACACTATTTTTCCGGCTTGTCCCGTTACGGACCTGATTGTGAATGAAGTTCTTTTCCATAAGTTCTTTTTTTTCTGGAATTTCGCAAATTGGACCGGGCTTGACATCCGAGCCTTTCCTTTTTATCGTCTGAAGACTAATTATAACCCTCCTGGTAAATGGCTGCATTTACTCTTTCAGTCATATTTCATATGATATACCGATGATTTCAAAAACATTGTCTTTGCCGCCTTGCTTTAAAATGAAATTGTCTCCAACCTTTTTATTCAACAACACCTTGGCAATGGGTGACAAAAAGGAGACTTTGCCTTTCGGAATATCTGCTTCATCGACCCCTACAATCTGAAACGTCTGAATATTTTCTGATGATCCTGTTTTGAAAGCAATTGTTGCTCCGAATCTTACTTCGTTTTGCGGTTGCTCGTCAGGTTTAACTACTTTGGCTTCAGATATCCTATTTTCCAGTAACTGCAACTTTGCTGTAATAAAGTTTGAAGCTATTCTTTTCTCATTTTCGTTGGTATTCGTCAGATTGTTCCTCTCATCAATCAGTATCTGCTTTTCAGCCAATAGCTGATTCATTCCTTTTGGAGTTACAAAGTTCGCCATCCCCTCCGGTAAAAATGCTCTTGGTGGAACCATGGGGGTTTCTTCCTGATCATCTTCCTTTACAAATCCTCTGCTCATTTATGAAAAATTTGAGTCATAGTGTCAATCATTTGAGTCATAGTGTCAATCATTCGAGTCATAGTGTCAATCAAAAGTAACATGAATCTTAGTGTTTGTCAAAAGAAACATGAACCTGTATCATTTCCCTCTTTCATCGCTAAAGTCCTGTGATACCCACTGGCTTTAAGCTTATACGTACTTTTTATTTATATAGAAATCAATTGCGATTCTGGTCCACGTTTCCATCTTTTCATAATAAATTGATAAATCAGGTTTTTCTACCCATTCTGCTGTCATTTTATCACTCTCATTAATTTCAATGTCTTTATTTGATATGTGAATATTGAATAACAGTCCTAAATGAACCCTGCTAACCGGAATTGTATCATCATTGATAAAGCCGATAAATTCTATATCCTCTATGAAACAACCATCGAGAAGCTTAACCTCTTCAAACAACTCTCTCTTCAATTCACCGGTCAGATAATTTGCACTATGGTCGTCTGATCTGCCCGGATTCATATGCCCGCCTACTCCTAAGTGGAGCTTGTTGTGCAATCTTTTCTCCCTCTGTCCCGATGTCCTCCTGAACAGGTAAAATGATTCAGCATTTGAGATAATCCCGTAAGGGATCAATTGCTTATAGTCAGCGTCTTGCTCCAGATCTCTCCTTTTTCGAAACAGGCCATGCTGAAGAATTCTGTTCAAAACATCGCCGTTTCCTTCTATTAACCCCATCCGTCTATAGGTCAATAACCTCCAAAGGTCAACAGTTTTAATGGCAAATACTGGTTCTTCCAAAGCAGTTGTGGTTAAACACACATGTTCCTTCTTATCGCCGGGTGCGGATCATAATCTTCTACAACAAAATCATCAATTGTCAACTGATCAAAAGGCTTCTTTGCAATATGCAATTTAGGCATCGGCCGGGGCTCTCTTGACATTTGCTCCAGGATTGCCGTGATATGATCATATTTTTCTTCATTACCGTCACTTGGAGCATTTCTGTTAATCCATTCTGCCACCTCAAGGTAATCTTCCCGTTGGGTGACATTTCTTACTCTTTGTTGCACCTCCTTTATATTGCTTCTGTACCACTGCGTTCTCTTTCCAATACTGGTGTAGAAATGTGCGTCGCCAAAAGTGTGGATAAATGTTTTTGGAACCATGCCTGCCTCCTGAGCAATTACCTGCGTAAGCGCAGCATAACTGGCTATGTTGAACGGAACTCCCAGAAACTGGTCACAGCTTCGCTGATAAAGTTGTAACTCTAACTCTCCCTCCTCATTCGCAGTTGCCTGATACAGAACATGACATGGAGGCAATGACATGTTTGGTGTGTCTCCCGGATTCCATGAATCTACAATATGCTTTTTACCTGTCGGCTTCTTTCTCAAACCTTCAATCATCTTCCCAAGCTGATCTATCTCTACAAAGGCTTTCTTGTCATGATCGTAGTACTCCCATCTTCTCCACTGCTTCCCATAAATCGGTCCGGCATCGCCCCACCTTTGTGCAAATTCCACGTCTTCTCTTATCCTCTGTCCGTATTCAGCCATCGCTTTGTCCCAGTCAGGTGAATACTTTACAAGACCTTCAGGAAATATACCTTCTTTAACCATCCCGGGAAGATTGTCCTGAAAGGCATCAGGCCTCCAGATAGGACAGTTGTTGTCTTCAAGATATTTGGTGTTGGTATCACCCCTCAGGAACCATATCGTCTCATGAAACATCGAACTCGTAAACATCTTTTTAGTGGTTAACAGGGGATACCCCTCTCTGAGGTCATATTCGTTCTGATAACCAAAGAGGGATATTATTCCGGAACCTTTACTGCCCCCTTTGAAGTTTGAACGTGGAGAGGTTAGAATCGCTTTGGAATGATCTAAATACTGTTGCGCCATTTCTATTATGTTTAATGATTAATTACAGGTTACTCAGCTGTCAAAAGTAGCTTTTAATTGTAAAGATTGCCAAATTATGACACTGACAGTATTGCACTAATTATTAACAACCTCTGCACTCCGCACCCTGCACCCTGATCTCCGCCCTCTGCACCCTGCACCCCGCACCCTGCACCCTGCTCTCCGCCCTCGGCTCCATTAAAATGAATCAGGCAGACAAGCCTCTGAGTCTGCTTCTGACCCTTTTGGCTGCCTGCCTGTTTCAGTTTTGTGGGTAAACCCTTGTGCTATTTCAGGGTAACATCTACATAAACAGAGTGTCGGCCGTATGTCTCATAAAACGGAATGAAAGTAACGTCGCCGATAGTAAACTCAAGTTTCGACGGATCACCGGTAATTGACTTACTGATATCATCTGCATCAAGCGTGACTTTACGCCATTCCGTCATGGGCTCAGTCTCCTGCGCTGCAAGTAGTACAGGCCCCCAGAACAGACTGGCAATATTCTGCTGATCCATGACCGGTTCCAGATAAAACTTGAACGGCATACGCAATTCAATGGTGTCCCCGTCTTTCCATCTGCGCTTTAATGTGAGATAGCTTCCCGGAACAGCATTAACTTTTTTCGCTTTGCCGTTAATCTTTACGAAAAAGCCGTTGGTTGCCCAATGTGGAACGCGTACGTTGATTTCAAACTTACCTTTACCGTTGATGGTGAGAATCGTCTGATCTTCTTTTGGATAAGCAGTAGTTTGTGAGATGGTTACATTCCTGTCGGTCCACTTAAGTATTGATGGGATGTAAAGATTCACATATAAAGCCTTGTTGTCCTTACTCCTGAAATAAGTGGTATTCTGAAGCTTGGTGTTGCTTTCAAGGGCCGTTCCGTTACAGCATGTGAATCCTGTCATGTTCGGATTGCCAAAGCCTTTTACTGACCCTGGCCTTAACGGTACGTGATAGGTATTGCCGGGATTATCCTTTGCTACCGAGGCAAGTATGTGGTTGTATAGACCGCGTTCGTAATAGTCCATCAAAGCTCCGCTCTGGTTGAACATAAACAGGTCGCGTGTAAGCTTCAGCATATTGTATGTGGCACAGGTCTCATTCTGTCCACCCGCAGCAAAGCCGTTTTCATAAAGAGTGGCCGGCTGGGCGGTGAAACATTCTGCATTATTGGGATTGCGTGCCCCTGCAACTCCTCCGATACTGTACATGTAATCATTGGTAGCCATATCCCAGAAATTGTCAGCTATATGATAATATTCCGGATAATATGTGTCGCGGTAAATCTCAAGGGCTCCGACTATCTGAGGTATATGCTGATTTGAATGTAACGAACGGAACATGTCTACATTTTTAGCTAAACCATGTGTGTGGTCAGCATCACCGTAAAACATCCTGATGTTGTCAAAGAGTCTGGCAGCCTCCATGTAACGCGGCTCGTTTGTAAGACGGTAAAGTCGCGCCATGGCATCATTCATGCCTCCGTATTCGCCTGCAATGTACCTGTTCCACATGCTTATCAGAGTCTCTTTGGGAAGCTGGCTGAGACGTGCATGCACCCAACTGCCCATTCCTTTGACTATCTCAAGTGCCTTTTCATTGCCACTTATCTCATAGATATCCATCAAACCTGCAAGTATTTTGTGCAGTGTGTAGTAGGGAGCCCATATCTGAGCGGTTGAACCACCATAGGTTGCACCTTTCTCAAGCATAATGAACTGATCTGGCGGATAGGCACTTATAAATCCATGGCCCCAGTTCCAGTAGTCTGTCCTGATGCCTTCAACGGTGAGATCTGACTCGTAACCTGCCTTCCCGGGCCCGGGAGGGACTAACGTCGGATCTGAAACATATTGCCCGCCGGTTGCCAATGGCTTGCCCGAAAGTTGCGACAGTTCGTATAGTGTGTTCACCATATACTCCATTTTCGCTGCAAAGTTGGCCTGCAATTCCTGATCATATACTGTGCTCGCATAGGCCTGCGCAATTGCGGTAAGGTAATGACCTGTGGCGTGGCCACGCAGTTTGGTCTGCTGACTGTCCCAACCACCCAGGGGCCTAGCTCCCTCAGGCTGTTCTTGTCCGAAGGCGTTGCGGAACATGTATAGAAACATGTCTGGATTTGTGTTGGCGAGTCCGTTTATGAACTTGTCACGGTTCTCAATAAATTTTGTGCTGTGATCATGAATGTCCGGTGTAAGAATAACCTGATCAAGACCAAAGGATTCAAGGGTGCGGTTCGGCGTAGTTTTTACTTTGTCTGCACTGACTGTTATAATCGCTTTTGGTTGTATCTCTGTACCTGAAACCTTTCCTGTTATGGTATAGGTTCCGGGCTTAAGTACCTGACTGTTATCCTCAGGTGCTGGCCATATCACTCTTACATCCGGACCTTTGCGGCTATCTCCGTAAATACCCTTTACATATCTTGGCAGCCTGGGAAGATGACCGACCATGGTCTCAACCTGTATGTCAGGAACACTGGTCAGAAATTGAGTATACAACTGTGGTGTCGTTTCGGGAAATACCGGCAAATTGCGGTCTTGTTGTGGCCTTCTTCTGGATGACGACTCCTCCCGCCGTAGTGCATTATTCCGAATCGTGGATATCTGCGATTCACTCAGGGGTATCCTGTAGATGCGGAAATCATGCAACCTGGCATCCAGGTAGGTATTGTCAGATTCCAGTGACCTTCCAATATTGAGCTTGTTGTTCTCTCCTGTATTGCTGTCGAATAGTTGGTCAAGTCCTACCTGTATCTCGCGGGTCTCGCTTACCAGTACCCCATTAAGATATGTGCTCAGAGTTTTCGAGGGTGCATTGATAACAACTGCTATATGGTTCCATCTGTTAACCTGTATCGCCGGTGAACTTGCGATATGCTTATCTGTCCCGGAAATGATCTGAGCCTGGAAACCCTCTTTGTCATTTGTCCCTGCCGGAGCAACAAACAAATGTGACCGGCTGTCCTTGCCAAAATCAAAAAATACCTGACCGCTCTTCGCAGACCGCAGATAAATCCAGCCTGTTATACTAAGCGATTCCAGTCCTGTCAACGATTCACCAGGGATCGACACAAATGATTTCCCGTCTCCCGGTAATGATAGTACGTTGACAAAAAGAGAGTCCTGAATATACCTGAAATCAGTGCCCTGAATGCCGGCGTGTAAGTTGTTGCGCGACCAGTCCCTTACATCCCCTCTGAAGATATAGCGGGCAACTAGCCCCGTTTCTCCTATGCCGTCTAAAATCTGGTCACCACCTTGTGCAGATACCGAAGTTGTACCCAGGGTAATTAAACCCAGTAATAGTCCGACGAATAGCTTTGTTGTTTTCATATATAATACTATTATAGTTTTTTATAAGTTTATAATGTACTATTATTTCCCCGACGCCAAAATAGCAAAGAAATTTTAAAGTTAAATAAAAATAAATGTAAATATTACGTTTATTATTTCATTTTACAAAATTTTGAACTTTTTATCTGGCCGGTTTATTCTAAACTATACCGTTTGTACAGGGTGGAACTATGCCGTAGGCTTACCCTGAATTTTTTCTAACTGTCGGTATTTCTCCTGCCTCATTATCCATCGCTCTCTTGCATACTGTTGCATGTCGGTGATTGTGTCTTTCTCGTCAACGATCTCGAAACCCAGAAGTGTCTCTATCACATCCTCCATTGTAACAATTCCATCCATTCCTCCATATTCATCTACAACAAGGGCAATATGTTCCTTCCTTTCGAGCAGTGTTTCCCATACACGAATAAGTGATTGAGTATTAGGCACGATGGTAATGTTTCGTTTAATATCTTTCAGGGTTAGGTCCATTTTGCTTTCTGCAAGCTGTTCAAATACCTTCTGCCTGAAAACATAGCCTGTTATTTGATCGTCGTTTTCGTCAAAAACAGGTATTCGGGAGAACTTCATGAAATCCTTGATTTTTAGAAAATCACTCAAGCTCATTTTCTCATTGGCAGTAGTCACTACAACTCTCGGTGTCATTACATCAGTAACCCTTATAGTTCTTAGCCGGATGAGATTCTGGATTATCTTGTTCTCATTTTCAGCAAATATTCCTTCTTCCGTGCCTATATGTGCCAGGGCAGCTATTTCTTCCCGGCTTGTTGATGTTTCTGCTCTGTTTTTGGAAATAAGTTTTGTAATAAACGAAGATAAAATAACCAAAGGATAAGAAATAATTATCATTAAGCTGATTGTATGGCTGGTTATTGGTGCGAGACTCCTCCAGTAGGTGGCGCCGATAGTCTTGGGGATGATTTCGGTGAATATAAGTATAAGAATGGTTAATACTGCAGAAACAATACCGAAATAGACTTCTCCAAATACTTTTACAGCTTGTGCACCAACACCCGCTGCCCCTACCGTATGTGCTACAGTATTTAATGATAAAATTGCTGAAAGCGGTCTGTCAATAAAACTTTTCATCTTAATCATTCTGTCTGCATACTTGTGCCCATTATTCGATTTTACAGTTAGAAAGGAAACAGGGGTCGATAGAAGAACCGCTTCCGTAATCGAACATATAAACGATATTATCAGTGCAAGCAGCAGATAGCCAATCAGTAATGTCATAATTGTTTTTTTTTCAAAGATATATATTTCTCCTCGGCCTGTATCGGTAGTGTGTCGTCAACTTTTCCGGAATACTTGTCCTCTGACCTTTAAATTCTCATTGGTGAAGCCTGTGAGGCCATTGATTATCATTGCATTATGGCAATACAAAGGATTGTGATTTGTAATAATCAATTACTGATGATAGTTAATAGATTATATTATTTTATAAACAGAATAAAGACTAATAACATTAATCCGATAGAAAGGATAATACTATAAATAATTATATTTCTGTTATATAGCTTCTTATGGTGCTTCAGTTTACTCTCACTCATTGAATCTTGTTCAATGTCTGCCAGGCTGTTCTCCAACTGATGGACATGGAAATTGAAGTTCCTGCTATAAAAAAGGAGACTAAATAGAAAACTAATTACAATGATGACACCGAATACTAAATAGTCATCGAAATGAAAAGAATGAATCTTTCCATATTTATAATACATGTAGTAGAATGCTCCAACGATAAACACTAGTGAACCTGATAAGGAAGTTATTATAAGTGACAGTGTAAATCGTCGCTTATAAAAGTCAATATATGAATAAAGCAATGTTTTAACATTTTCGTTATTATTATGAACCTCAGGGATCTTCTTGAAAGTTCTTATTTGAAGTAAAATACCAGTGAGTGTAAAGATAATTAGAGTGGTATTTATTATTAAAACTGAAATTTGATTTGAATACAGAACTAATAGCACCCCAATTGAAATGGCCAACACTACCTTTAAAAGAATGTCTATGATTAGACTTTTCTTAAAAAGCCCACTGATGTTCTTTGATGCCAATTGCATGAATTTCACAATCTGATCTCTGGATAGTTTTTCTTCGAAAAAGCTATGTTCAGCTTTCCATGCGGACTTATATTCTTCTAAATTGATATCTTCCATTTCTCATTCATATTTCTTAATCAAATTCTTCAGTTTGCCCTTAATTCTTACTAGTCGAACACTGGTGTTTTTAACAGACAAGCCTAGATTATCCGCTATTTCCTCATAAGGTTTATCCTCCAGCCAGAGTAAAATAATGGCTTTCTCCACCTTGCTCAGCTGTGAAATAGCCCTGTATAAGATCAATACGCTTTCAGATTTGTCCATTGCATGTTCCATATCAAATGAATGATCAGGAATCTCTTCAGTATTCGTGAACAACTGAGGCCGTCTGGTTAAACTAAGCGCCGTATTTAAGGCCACTCGATACATCCATGTCGAAAAAGAGGATTTCTGTTTAAATGAAGGATAGGATTTCCAAAGCTGGAAGATAATCTCCTGACATAAATCCTCCTTCTCAAGCCGATTCCTGGAATAGATAAAGCAAATCTTCTGCAGTATCCCCTGATGCCTGTCCAGTGAGTCCAGAAATTCTGTTTTTATATCTCTTTTACTCTTATTCAAGCTGCACTAAATTAGCACTTTGACAAGAATAATTAAAATAAAGAACAGAATGCCTGTTCCTATAAGTGAAATCGTTACTCTCATCTTCCGAGCTTCTGCCTCTTTGTCTTCAGCTTGCAAATCTTGCTCAATACTGATTCCAATTGGGATACTTAGTCCGGCAAACAAAGGTATTGAAATGGCTATGTTTTCGGTGAATACAAAGGCTGTAATCGCTGCAATAATCCCAATGATTGCTCCAATGATGTAACCTTTGCCTCTTCTCTCCTCTGGATTAACGCTTTTTAATTTTTCCATTTTCCTTTTTCTTTGAAATTTATACCATACAACCGGTTAGTCTCATAAACCTCAAAAAAACTACAAACTATATTCGTATACCCTGACCTCGTGCTTAGGTTGGTGCGGATCGGGAAAACCGTGACAAACCTGTTTTTGAAATGAGTCCGCATGCCCATCATGTACAGCATCAATCCCCGGTAGGCGGTTACAATATCCCCTTTTTTGACCTGTCTACGGTATTCCGATTCGCGATCATTTACAATGCACCCACAAGAAACCAGGGTGCTGCAAGTATTGCCCGACCGTCAAATCCCCCAATAATTACATATATTATACTTACAACTATAATTGTTGTTGAACCCCATAATGATTTCCACCAGACCATAGCATATCCGAACATGTAAATAAATAAGTAGACCGTAGGGTCATACCACGAAAAAAATGAGTCCCGTATTTTAATCAGGGGTTTATTGAAATAATTTAGGATCTGCACAATTAGTTTTGGTACAATCGCCAGTAAAATGAAAGAGGTAACTATTATACCCCATATTACTGAAACAAGATGGAGATTGCTCTTTGGCTCTCTCTCTTTCCATGGTCTGTTGTTTTAAGATAGTTATATATCTTCTTTGCTTCCTGGCCCATGTCTTTCAGCGTCTTTGTGAAAGTCAATCAACATTTCCATTTCTGTCAAATTCTTACCCTTTTAACGATCAATGAAGCTAAAAAAGCTTCAAATAGACTTAGTGGTACTGCATAGGGCAAAATTCCAAAAGGTAAAACATTCATATTTCCAATCACAAGCCACATGAAAACAAATCCTACAAACCATGAAATAAACGTTGTTTGAGTCAATGTAAACTTCTGAGAAATGATATAAATACTTATAGCAAAACATAATGACCATAATCCCCATATTGCTCCATTAACCGGGTCAGATGGAAAACTTAACCCCATATTTTCATAATGATCTGTCCAGTATGATTTTAGCAGTAACTCATTTCTGACAAATTCAGATAGGCTAATCCAGATTGTTGCAATCAGAATTGGCAGGATCGTTCTCTTTATAGTCTTCATTGTCATTGCTTTTTAGTTTGTAGTAAACGTTATTATGATTGCACTATACCATGTGTTAAAAAGTCGTGTATTTTTATCTTTCTATCACAATATACGAACAATATTTAGTCTTCGATTTGTGTCCGGTTTCTTTATTCTGTTATATGTAAATCAAATCTCTGCGTTGACCACAAACTAAATGAATCAGTCTGCATTTCGGCTCACATTGTTTAAAAATGCCATTCAGCAATGGATATGATTCTTCGAAAATCCTCTGTTTTATAATATTTGTTGCAATCTGCCATTTGTTTTAAGCCCAACAACCCGGCAATAGAATTAGTATGCATATCCTTTAGTATTTACCGGCAGTGTTATAACGCGTCGTCTCTGGTTGATGTGTATTTCTATCTTTTAATCCTTCGGCTCATTTCTTTGGCAAATTGATTTTCTGGATTCAGCTCTAGAGCTTTTTCAAGGTATTTAATACCCTCTTCAATCTCCCCAGTATCAAAATGTGCCATTGCAAGAAATGCATATGCCTGGTCAGAGTTCGGATAAACTTCTATGCAATAATTCAAGATACCGATTGCGTTCTTAAAATCACCCCTTCTGGCTAATTGATCCATTATTGGAAAAAACACCTCCCACTCTCCCAAGATGGGCTCGTATCCAAGTCTGGTTTTTAATTTGGACAGATGATCTCTCAGCAATTCATCTGCTGGCCTCTCTAAGCTGCTCGGTAATATAAACTGCCAGTCATGATATAATTGAGTTATCCCTGATTGATAGTTGACAGAAATATTTGAGATATGATTCTCTCCAGTGTTAATACCTGATTGAAAATCGAGTTTTTCTGGTTTATTTCTGGAGAACAATTCAATCAGTAGGTTATACCCATCTAAGCTTTCAGTCTCTTTACTGCCAATTGATGAAAAGAAGAATTTATTGTCAATCAGGCTATTGAAATTCTCTTTTTTGCTTGCGATATTGATTATGGTTTCGAGTGGTCCCGGACTACCGGCAATGTATGCATTGAATAGCTCAGGTCTTTTCAGAAAAGTGTAAAATGTAAATGCTCCTCCCATTGAATGGCCTGCTAATGCTCTGTATTTTTCAGTCCGGTACTTGTTCTCAATAAATGGAATTACCTCTTTTTCGATAAACTCAAGGTAGCTGTCGGCTTCACGGTCAGGATGAAGTAGTGTTTCCCGGTTGTCGCTGGAAAGCCCAACCACAATACATTTGGGAATATAGTTTCCCAGGCTGTGTAATCTGGTCAATTCGAAGTATAGGTTTGATGTGGCCGGTGCATCTGTAACATAATGTACAGGATATCTTAATGTTGTATCAGAATAATAGTTGTTTGGAAGATAAACAAACAGCAGTCTTGTCTGATTCAGTATCCTGGATTCTATGTACTCTTTCTCTGATAGGAAAAATTCGTCAGGATAGTCCTGTCCGTTGGAAATTGCAGCGAGGCATAACAATACTGAAATGGTTAAATTCTTTGCTTTCATAACTGGATTTTTCATTTTAAGAACTGTCTTCCGGAGCCTTCTGCAGGGTTAATATGGCAGAGCAAACATTTCTTGAGTACCTGAGAGGGGATGCCTATAAAACCCGACCTGCTAAATGTACCATCCGTTCTTTGTGACGTTTCTGTTTTTTTTTACGCATTTAAAGATTATTTGACACTTTTAAATATACTCAATCATATTGAGTAATCTTGACTTTGGCTAAGCTTAATCTGACCGTGATCTTGCTGGTTTAACGGATTGTCAAATAGTTGCAAAGAATACTGCCTGATCTACAGGTATATATGGGTAGGCCACTGCGTCCATTTTCATAATAAACCGAGATAAAACCTGAGCAGGAAACACTCCTTGAATTGATAACTTTTACGGCTATTTCTTATATCTGTTTTTGTGCTTAGTACTTATTTTCTGCATGTCATTTTTAAAGTTCTTCACCATTTTCCCAAAGGATTTATCCTTTTTTCTTTTTTCAGCAACAGTAAGGTTAAAGTGGTCTTTTTCCCTTTCAATTTTCAGGAAATTCTCATATGATCTCATGTCAATTTCTCCGCGGTTTACTGCTTCAATAACAGCACAGCCAATCTCACCGGTGTGTGTGCAATCGGAGTATTTACATTGCTTTGAATAATTGAAAATTATATCAAATGCAGTCTCTGATCCTTCTGCAGTATCAATTATTCCAATTTCTCTCATCCCGGGATTATCAATAAGTATGCCTCCGCTTTCTAAAACAATTAATTCACGGTGACTGGTAATATGCCTTCCTTTATTTGTCCTTGTGCTTATTGAATTTGTTTTCATTATGTTCTTGCCTGACAGATTGTTAATCAATGTTGATTTACCTGCACCTGAAGAGCCAAGTAAGCAATATGTCTTCCCTTTTCTTATTATCCCTGTAATGGAGTCGTAGCCGTCTTTCGTTTCATTACTTATAGGAATAATTGGAATATTCTTTATCCGTCGTTTTATGTCCTCAATTGTCTCTTTGAGTTTTTGAGGTTCAATCAGGTCTGTTTTGGTCAGAACAATAATTGGACTCACTTTTGAAGAAAAACATATAGTCAGATATCGTTCTAGACGGTTAATATTAAAGTCTCTGTCAACTGCTTGAACTAAAAGTGCAAAATCAATATTTGCTGCAATTATTTGTGCTTCACCAAATTTCCCGACAGCTTGTCTTGAAAGCATTGAGACCCTGGGAAGAACTCTATGTATTATAGCAAAGTCAGAATCACAATCTATTAAGGCAACCCAATCTCCAACAGCTGGAAAGTCTTCACGACTTTTGGCCGCAAATCTGAGATTTCCGGTTATTTCAGCTTCTAATTCCCCCTTTTCGCTCTTTACAATATATCTTTCCTTGTGTTCGGCTATTACTCGTCCAATTTCAAAATCCTCAAGATTGCTCTCTTTTCTATGCTTTGCGAAAGTATCATTATATCCCAAACCTTCTATTATCATTTTCTTTTCCATTTTATAGGGTGTCTCCCCCGTATTAAATACAACTATCACGCAATAGGACAGGCCTTTATAAGATGGCCCCATTGTGCTCAATCATTGCAACTCGTACTCCGTCAGACGGCAGATTGGGTGGCTTCAGGATTTTAAAGTCCCTTTTTGAAAGTTCATAGTCCATATCTTTTACAACAAATGCAACGTGAGGAATAGTCTTTATAAGGTCACACATCGGACTATCATCTTCAAATCTCATCCACTCTGTTCCATAGGGACTCGTCGGGAATCCGGAAACAAAAAGCTTGAATTCAGGCAAATATTTTTCCTCTGGAATTATGGTACTTGTTGGAACCCCCAGGTGATGATATGCCCAACCCCAACCGGATATCGCTTCCGGTAACTCATTCTCTGCTCTGATCCTATTCATAATGGATGCTTTGATGCTCTAAGATACCTCTTTTATCCTGATTTTTTGAACGAATCCATCTTCAATGATTTTGCGTCCGGTTTGTAGCTAAAGGCATGGCGGAACCGAAACTGGTGAAACCAGTTGAACTCACAAGACGAAATGATTAAATAGTGAGTTATATAGTTGCCCTCCAAGACTTTCATCTATTTGTTTGATACTCTTAAGCCCAAAGATGAATGCAATCGAAATTGGGTCTGTCCTATAATCAGTATGACCTTCATAAAACCCATACCGCATTATATAATAGGGGAGCATTTCGCTGAAATCCAGGGTTGAAAGTTTGATTTTTAATTTTTTCATCTTTTCAGGACTCAGATATGAATATCTTTCATTTAAGTAAGCTTCCTCGGCTCCTGTTAACTCCCTGTCTATATGAATATTATGCCTCCCATGGATCTCATCCATAAATATAGATATCTGCCAGCCTTTTGAGCCACTTGCCTGAAAATTCAAAATGTTATCATTGTAGTATATCTGTTTTATATTGTCGTAGAACCGGGCCCAATTTCCTGATTCATACTCAGCCAGAATAATGTTCCAGACATGGAAAAGAGGTCTCGCTAATTGGGGGTGGGTGAGTCCCAGTTTCTCAACTGTACTGTTATCGCTTTTCAATACTGTTATTATATCTTCATCTTCAGCCATGAATCCTGAACCTGAATAGGCATCAGGACGACCGGTACAGTTAATAACTCTTACAGGTATTCCCGTTATTGCTTTGGTATTATCTAATCGCTCGTCTGAATGAAGCCCGGTTTTGGCTAATTCAGGAAAGTCACCCTTGTCAACCAGCAATTGTTGGTCTTTACCCATATATGTACCTGCCTTATAACTATAGATTAGTGGTTTGCCATTCTCAACTGTTACCGGAACCAAACCATACCTTTTGCCCTTTGTCACAATCTGAATGGTTTCAACGGAATCGTTTATGTATGCCGGCGATTTAATATCCAGCATATTTTCAAATGTTTTAGGGTAGAGCCCCGGTGTCTGTCCGGCAGTGATGATTGACATAAGAAGCAGGACGAGGATCAAAGCATTGGTTTTCAGGTGGTCCCTATGAGTATTAATGAAGTTTTCCATGGTGGTTCCTCCTTAAGTATACTTATTGATTTTCGTTTAGTACATGGTCTATATCATATATGATGCCTGATTGACGTAAATTCCATAATTTTCTTCGCTGATCAGATCACCTTCTGCAAAACCTGACCTTCGCCTTTTCAATAACTCTCTTAACCAGATGTGGTTGAACCTAAATACATTATTCCAAACCTCACAGACAACATGTGAAAATCGAACGGCCACATGTTCCTCATAGTACCTGGCGAATCCAGCTCTAAGTCTTACTGATTTTTCCTTGATGCCTTAGTATTGAAGCTAACAACAATCCATGATGACACCAGGCAACAAATAGTCTGTCTTCAGGCAAGCGATCTATTGTCATCCCACAATCGTTTCGTTTATCCAGTTTTCGCAATATTTCTGCAACAATCGGATATGCACCATCCTCAAAAGCATTCAGGTAGATGCATTCATATTTTACTTTCTTCCATAAGCGCTCAATGAAAATATTGTCAGTAGCCCGGCCGAAGACTCGCTGAAGCCACCCCCAGAAGGGTATAGCTTGTCACGATGAGCAAAGCGGATCGGCAGCAAGGTTTTTACCTGTTCCCCATAATGAAGATCAACTTGTAAACTGTGTTTAAATGTACTGCATGAGGCACAAACCATATAGTGGTGGTTGCAGGTGTTACTTATCAAGGATCAAAATCCCTGCATCCAGGGAATCCACGAAATTTATTGTCCCCTTCTGGTTACTTTCTCTGATAAAATCCCTGAGACTTTTGCTGTTTATCTCAGAGAAATCTCCGATTATTGCCAGTTTCATTCTGTAATTTGAGAACTTTTGCAGAATCTCTCCTGCCAGCCCGGTTTTAAGATCGAAGAAATCATGGCATAGGGTAGTTTTATGAATTATCAGCCCTGTGCTGCCATTATATCCGGCGTCGGCCATCAGGTCGAGAAGATCTTCAGCATTGTCGATTGCTTTAGTATCTGTTAGTACTTCAGCGACTGATCTTCCACTTTCTCTGTTATGGTACTTAATCATTCATCAGGAATTTATTTCAGAAGTCTCTTATATTTAGCCCAACGGTCCGGCAATAGTATTAGTATGCATATCCTAAAGTATTTACCATCTGTGTTAGCTGCAGGCTGTTTTTAGATATTCAGCTGGCGTCATTATGGGAAGCATAACCTTCTTATAATCTCTTATATTACGAGTGATAATAACACCAACTGTCTTTGACTCTGGGGGAGTATTCTTTCTTTATTGAATCTGAATCTGAGATTAGAAGCTTAAGATAATTCTCGACCAAGTCAGAAAGACTTCTTCCTATGGTCTTGGCATAAGACTTTGCTCTTCTCGCTTCAGCTTGTACCTATCGGTCTGCGCTATGGTTAGTTGCCGATTTCGATGCACTTTCTTATCAATATTCACCGGACTTTAATAAGAGCCAAAACCTTGAAACAAGCACTGCACCGGCAATTAACTATAGCACGCGTTATGCCGGGTTTTTGTTTACAATCATTTCTCTCTCAATGAAGGAATTATGCTTTCATTTATAATTTCCCAATACATTCTTGTAGGGTCTTTATCATAAATTCCTGCTGTAAACGCTATGACCATATCTAAAGATGGAAAGATCGCCAGGAACTGCCCTCCATCTCCGGGAATAAAAATTGCATTTTCAGAACTGCCTTGAAAATCATATTTCATTTCATTCCAATAATAACCATAACCTCTTTCTGGCGATAAGGATATTCTGGATTTTGTTGATTCCAATACCCAGTTTTCAGAAATTATTTGATTACCATACCAATTCCCATTCTTTAGTAATAAAATTCCAACTTTAAGTAAGTCACGCGAACAAAGTTTGAGCCCTCCATCAGTTTCCAGTGAGCCATCAGGATATCTTGACCATTGATATTCAGTTATTCCAAGTGGATTAAACAGATGCAGTTCAGCATATTTATCAACTTCCATATTTCCTGCATTTCGCAAAACAACCCCCATAATCGTAGGCTCTCCATTTGAATAATTAAATTTCAATCCTGGTTTTGCATTAATAGGTCTTTCCAAAATATATTTAACAACATCATCACACTTATACATGTTTGCCGCATCATTTCTTCTATCATTCCACGAATAATTAAACTGATTCCAGTCCCATCCTGAGGTCATAGTGAGGAGATGTTTAATTTGGATTTGTTTTTTATCTTCAGAGAAAGAATTGGAATAATGTGATAAGTAATTATGAATTGGCTCGCCTACATTAATAATATTGCCCTGTTCAATGGAAATTCCTGTTACCAGGGAAAGAATCCCTTTCGTTACAGACGAAAGTTGATGTGGTTTTTTCCTGTAGGTTTCATTAACAAATGGACCGGAGATTTTTCCTTCCAGTGCGAAATATTCTTCCAGTGCGAGTTTCCCTTTTCTGTATATCAAAATACTGTGTATGTCGCCAAATGTTCCGTTTATAATGGATTTAATGAAATCAGTCATTTTAATGGTATCAACTCCAACCTCCTCTAATGAAGCACAGCACAAACTGTCCTTCATACTTGCAGGAATCGAATAGGTATAATCACTTTTTCTATTGACTATAAATTTTTTTAAGAAATTATCATAAGTCTTATCTCTGTAAAACATCCACTGAGATTGTTCTCCTTTCCAGTTCTTCGTAAGATACATTGTGTCCATGTTTTTACTCAAGTGTCCCTCATGTGCAAGCCATGATATTTCATTATTTTGAGCGCTAATTTCAATATCATATTCCCAAACCCTTGAACGAGGACCAAGCTCATAAGTCAGGCAAATATTAAGTGTACTGTCAGGTTTTATTTCTAAAAGCCGAAGTTCAACGTCATCCGTCAAATTGCCATTTTTTATTAAACCTCCTACCCAGCATCCTTCAAGTTTCTGGCTAATCTGAAAATTGTTTGTTTTCTGTTCACTACAGGATAAGGTTGAAAGAGAAATGACTAGGATAATGACCATGACCTCTGTTGCTTTCATAGAATTATTTGTCTTTTCATTCAAAAAATTTTAATCCACACTTAGAGCAATACTTTACACTAAAAACTTCACCTAATAGTCCATTGCATCCAGGGCATCTCCAGATAAGGCCTATTACTATTAAGTCTAAAAAAAAGAGTATATAGAAAAAAGGAGCCCAGATAAGCTTTGGTATACCAGATAAGAGAAGTATAAACGCTGCAGCTAATAAAAAGATGGCGAATGCAAATGTGAAAATGCGGATTTGTTTTCTCTTCTCAAACATATATCTGAGTTGCATCAATTGCTTACTCTCATTTTCAACTTCGTTTTCATCTATCAATGTTATTCCCAGAGCTTCACTAATAATCCTTATCGTATATAGACGTGGATTAACGTCTTCATTTTCTATTCGTTGGATTGTGCGCACATTTAGATTGCATTTATTTGCCAATTCAGCCTGCGATAATTTCTTCTTCAGCCTTGCATGCATAATTTGTTTTCCTATTGAATATATCTGTTCCATTATAATACACTGTAATTTCTTTTTAGTAAAAGTAATATTTAAGAGGTTCATTTATTCAATATATCACGTGACTTTTTGACGGCATTTAATATTCTTAAGGAATATTAATCAGGCTTTTAAAGTCTAAACTAGTTGTACAATGGTTTGATTATGTTCTTTGTGCAGGCAGATGCCATGTGTATTTTCTTATGTGTATACACCGGTTTATGTTTTCCTTTTTTGGCATGAGATTATTGACCTGCTTGATTAAAAAAACGAATTACTACTAATCTGATTTAACTTTGTAGACAAACGTCTTCTTTCTTAATAAACATATGATTAAAGTTAATGCTAATGATGTCAACGTAATTATTATAAATGTTTTCTTTTTTCGATTTTGATAACTTTTATATTCTTCATTAGCTTTACTAACAGTTTCTTCGCTGAAAAATCTTTCAATATGCAGGGTGGCGCGGTATCCCGCGTTATGGCCGGACGGAATGCCGCTAAAGCCCACCCCCAGAAGGGTATAGCTTGTCCCGATGAGCCTTGCGAATCGGGACAAGCGGTTTTTGCCACCATGACTGGACCTGCGTCATCAAAAACCGTGACAAGCCTATGAAATACACCGTCCGTGTTAGGTAATGTTTAGTTTAAATTACCTATCTGTCTCGAAATAGTTAAGCATAATTATGAACGACTTTTCATTCACAGTAAAACTAATAATAGGTGCTGTTTTTATTATTTTCCCAAAATTGCAAGTACGGTTTTTTTGTAGGAGCGAGAAATTGGTAATTCATTCTTTTCAAGAAAAACAGATTCTGCATCGAAAGATCTAATCTTGGCAATGGCCACTAGAAACGACCTGTGGATTCTTATAAATCCATAATCGCCTAAATAGACTTCCAAATTTGACATAGACTCATGGGTAATTATTGATTTGTCTAAACAAACAATTTTAACGTAATCCTTAAGACTCTCAATGTATTGAATTTCAGAAATCTCTACTTTGTGGATTTTACGGTCAGCTTTTACATTCAGGTAATTTGCTGATTCCCTTTTTATTTCAGTTTTGGCATTTAAGGATAAATTGGTTCTTTCGAAGTACTTATTAATAGCTGAAACAAATCTGTCGAATGAGATAGGTTTCAGTAAATAATCTATTACGTCTAAATCGAATGCTTCGACAGCATAAGACCTGTATGCGGTTGTAAAAATCACACCAGGGACATTCTTAAACATATGTAGAAATGATATCCCATCAATTTCAGGCATCTCGATATCAAGGAATATCAAATCTACTTGAACCTTACGTAAACAAGCCATGGCTTGAATAACGTTCTCGCATTCATCCACACAATAGAGTTCTGGTATTTTTTCTATATGGACCTTTATTGCTTCACGCGCCAGAGGCTCATCGTCTATAACTAAACACTTAATCATTTATAATACTATTAATTATTGGAATAGACAAGATTACATCAAAACGGTTGTTTTTTTCAGAGATATCTAGCTTGTAACTATCACTAAAAAGCAAATCCAATCGTTTCTTTACATTAAACAAGCCAATTCCACCTGCTTCGCTTTTAATAGTACTTTGGATTTTGCTATTTGAAATAGCTATATGTAACATGTGGTCAGTTTCTTCTATTGCAATATTTATCCAGGATTTATCTATAGATTTTGCTACACCATGTTTAAATGCGTTCTCAACGAATGGAATAATTAACATAGGTGGAATCTGAAGTTCTTTCGATTTAAGTTTGGATATAAAGCTAAGTTTAACTCTTTCTTTAAATCGAATCCTTTCGAGTTCAATATAGTTTTCAATTATTCTAATCTCATTTGAAATGTCGATTTTGGGAGCATCGATTCTATAAAGAATGTAATCCAGCATATCTGAAAGCTTCAAAACAACATTAGCCGTTTGCTCTGATTTTCTCATTGCCAAGACATATATGCTGTTAAGCGTATTAAACAAGAAGTGTGGATTAATTTGCGTCTTCAACATTTGCAGTTCAGCTTCAACTTTCTCTTTCTGTATCTGTTGCTCACGAAAATCTTTTTCATTCCAACGCTTGTAAAACTTTATGGCGATTGCTACAAATACCACAAAGAACATATTAAAAAAGAGCATCATTACATCGATCATTTCAGGAAACAACCTGCTCTCAGTGTTGAGCAATTTCACCACTAAGAATAAAGTTAGTAGTAGTTGGATGTAGAAGAACATGACGATCGCTACAAAAGCCAGCGCAATGAATCTTCCCAATTTGTCTTTTAAAAGAATATTTGGAATCAGGTAGTAATTAAAAGTATAGACTGTTGCTATTGCGGCAATTAAGTTGATTATTGATGCCGTTAATGTAAAGACATTAACTTCGCTATATCTCTTATAGTAAAATAAGAAAAAGAACCATGCACAAAACCAGAATAAAGTGTGAATTGCAATTCTGATTATTTTCTTTTGCGATATGTTCATCTTTTTTTTTCTAATATATAAAATATCAAAGTTTTATGCTTTAAATTTCGCTAAAATGCATTTCTGATACTTCAAACTACAGGAATACTATGACTAATTCCATCTATTTGAGTTAAATGGTCAATTGAAGTCAATAAATGTTTGAACGGATAATTATTGGAAATTGAGTTGGCTTTCATTGTAGATTTGAATGGATATTAAATGTTTAACTAAAAATTCTTAATTATGTCTATGTTCGAATATCTGTTTACAACTCTTGGCGGAATAACCTACTTGTTAATCGGAGTGTCAATTCTAGGTGTATTAGTTTATGGCCCCTACTTAAGCGTTCAACTCTTTTGGGCTAAGAAGAAAACCATTAAGAAAACAAACATCGACTCTATGATTGTTTTGGGGGTTGTTGTTTTCATTTCTGGCATTCTTAATCAAATTGCAGGAATGATTGAAGCCCTGGAGGGGATAATTCAAGGTGGAGATGTTTCACCGCAACATGTTATGGGTGGAATTATTGAGTCGTTCCGAACACCAGTACTTTGCGCTTTTGTGCTGATCATCTCATTGGTATTCTGGTACTTTAACAAGAAAAAATGGGAATCACTTCACCAAAGGTACTGACCGGCCGGGAACTCTCTAAAGCCACCCCCAGAAGGGTATAGCTTGTCCCGATGAGCCTGACGAATCGGGACAAGCGGTTTTTGCCACCATGACCGGCGCTGCGTCATTATAAACCGTGACAAGCCTATGAAATTTACCGGCCGTGTGATGTGCTGCCATTTATTTTAAAGTTAAAATCATTGTCATAGATTCGCCAATCAATTTATAGTCTTTAAAACCGATTTTTTTATATAGATCATAAGCATAATTTATTATGTCAACACTTAATGAGACTTGTCTGTAGCCTTTATCAGTCAAGGATTTAATCATTGTATTAAGAAGCTTTGTTCCTATTCCTTTATTTCTAAATTGTTCATACACTGCCATACTTAGTTCAGGAGTGTCAGAATCTACAAATCCATATGCTTTATTTGATTCGTTAAAATGTCTAGTCCAAATTGCTCCAACCAAATCTCCATTCAGTTGGGCAACAAAGCATATATCACCTTCTCTGCCGAAATCCTCTATATATTTTGAAATTTCAGGGTGCTCAATTATGTTATCTGGAAGCCTATCATTTCCTGGAGGCACAAATATGGCATTATAAAGCATTTTATCGAGAAAATCAATTTCAGATTTAGTAATTGGTCTTACAATAGGTGAATCATTCATAAATCATCTATTTTCAGTTTAAATAGTCCATTTGTTGTGAGTTTAAATCCACATTTTTCAAGTACTTTGACTGATGCTGCATTCCTTTGATCGGGATCTGCAATAATATATTTATGAAATCCTTTTAGTTTAATCTCCTCAATAATGATTTTTAATAGTTTAACCCCATAACCTTTATTAAGAAATATCTCTTCACCAATCAAAAAGTCTATCCCAGCTGTTCCGGTCGGTTCATTGGACCATTCTCCTAAAGGAGCTTTATCTGTATCATAATATTGAAAGAATCCAATGGGGATAATTTCCTCCACGATGTAATAATTAATCCAGGTTGAATTACCTAGATTTTGGGTAATTTCTCGAAGCCAGTTATCAGGTTTTCCAAAGTAGTCACGAATGTATCCTTTGCTCAACCAATTCCTGACTAACGGCAGATCGTCTAATTGTAATTCTCTGATTGTCATAGATTAATGGATTTGGTGAGTGGTCTGGTTGCACATAACGGCAGGCGCTATGGTTAGCGGTTTTTGCCACCATTATGGGCGCTGCGCCTTTAAAAACCGTGACAAACCCATGAAATTTACCGTCCGTGTTATGCTTAGTTTGGGTTATCTATATCAGCCTTGGTATTATGCTATTTGGAATTTATTGCCTTCTAGTTCAACTTGCAGTTTTATCTTGGCTTTTAATGCGGAAAACACTTTAAGAATTGTCGAGAGGGTAACATTGCCAGTATGATTTTCAAGTCTTGATATCTGAGCCTTCTGAACTCCTATTAATTCTCCAAGTTGTTCCTGAGTCAAGTTTCGCTCTTTTCTAGTCTGCTTAATTAGGTCTCCGAGTATTTCCATTTTTAATTCATACTCGTAAATGTCTCTTTCTTTTGTCCCGTCTTGTCCTAAGAACTGATCTTTGATCTCGCCCAAAGTATATTTTTTCATCTCTTTTTTCATGGTAATTGTTTTAATAAATCTCAAAATACATCCTCATTAATTGTTTTGCTCTTTCAATCTCACTTTTTTGGACTTTATCAGTCTTTTTTACAAATCCATGAGTGCATATTACAAGTGTGTTTTTGTTATTTCTCTTATCCCAGAATGCTAATAGTCTGAAATGTTGTTTATTGTATTTTGTCCTGAACTCCCATATCTCCGTATCCAGCTTCTTAAAAAGAACCGGGTCATTTGTTATCCTGGCTTTGTCGATATTGAAAAGGATCTTATATCTGGATTTGTTATCAATCTTTGCAAGAAACTCTCTCGCATCCTCTAAGAATTCAATTTCAAATCGACTTATAACCATGCTGCAAAATTAGGAAAAAGTTTCTTTATAACGAAACCTTTCTCTATGAAATTTATCTTTTGTTACGATTGTGACAAATTAAGCATAACGGCACGGCGGAACCGAGGAGCAACGCGACGAGCTCGCGACCGGAGGGAGCAACTGCTCATCCCGGTGCAACCGCGACGAGCTCGCGACCGGAGGGAGCAACGTTTCGTAGGTGTTATCCCGCCGGGTCCCGCACCGAAGGTCGGGGACGCAGGGGAGCGCTTCATCACTGGTGCTGCCCGGCCGGAGACTCTCTAAAGCCACACCCAGGAGGGTATAGCTTGTCCCGATGAGCCTGACGAATCGGGAGCGCGGTTTTTGCCACCATGACCGGCACTGCGTCATCAAAAACCGTGACAAGCCTATGAAATTTACCGACCGTGTTAGCAACAGGGCACAGTTATGCTATTGGAATATATTAAGGTACTTTTCAAAGATGTATTCCCGACTTCTTTGTCCACCGGTAATCTCATTTAGAATACCTATCCTTTCCATATCAGCGATTAGCTTATAAGCTGATGGATATGATAATCCGGTTACTTCACTTACTTTTTCAGCATTTATTAAGGGTTTTTGATATAGGTAATCCGTTATTTTATGGGCATTTGATGCTCTGCTCCCAAGCGTTTGTAGGTTATTATCAACCTGTTTTTGCAACTGTAAAATCCTGTCGAATGTTTTAATGCCCTTGGTTGCAGTCTCTATTATCCCAACTAGCAAGAACTTTATCCATTGGTTGATGTCGTTTTTCTCTCTTGCGAGGGTTAGGTTGTCATAATAAATACGGCGATGAGCCTCAAGAAAATCAGATAGATAGAGAATTGGTTTCTTAAGAATCCCTTTGCTAACCAGGTATAGGGGGATCATTAATCTGCCAACTCTTCCGTTTCCATCCAGGAAAGGATGTATTGTCTCAAATTGATAATGGATTATTGCGACCTTAATCAGATCAGGTAATAAGACTTCTTTATTGTGAACAAAGTTCTCCAAATCGCTCATCAATTCAGGGATTGATAAATGAGTTGGAGGAATGAATGTTGCGTCATTCAATGAGGCCCCTCCAATCCAGTTCTGGCTTCTCCTGAATTCTCCGGGCAGTTTACTCTCTCCTCTTACTCCTTGTAGTAGTGTTTTGTGTGTCTGTCTTATTAGTCTGGAGGAAAAGGGGAGATTTTCAAGATCCCTGACAGCAGCTTTCATAGCCTGGGAATAATTCTGTACCTCTTCCCAATCATCTCGCTTATCCAGTGGAATATCTTCACGCTCTCTCAAAGCTTCTTCGATGTTGGTTTGAGTACCTTCTATTTTGCTGCTCTGAGTCGCTTCTTTCAAGACATGCATACTAATGAAAAGATCGATGTTTGGTATATAATTCGAATACATATCCAAACGTCCAAGTTCACGATCAGCCTTGCTTAACAATTGAATTACTTCCATGTTGTCCAAATCCCATTTTCTGTTTATCATGGATGGTTGGAAGCTCTTATAGTATCCTTGGTTTATGTATGTCCCGGCTTTAAAGTTTTTCATTTAATAGACTTTTCACAAACATACAACATATTTAAGATAATAGCAAATATATTAAATAAGAGGATTCGCTATTTAAGGTATCGCCGCCAGGCATTAATAATGCTGATCTTTATTAAATTCCTTTAAGTAACTCTCATGCCTTGTTGCTAACGGCACGGCGGAACCGAGGAGCAACGCGACGAGCTCGCGACCGGAGGGAGCAACTGCTCATCCCGGTGCAACCGGGTGAGCTCGCGACC
>Ga0334882_1000794_pt1 | contig 44144 bp, 27 predicted proteins | sample GraSluR1_MG_5_FD_207226 | JGI IMG/M metagenome (GOLD analysis project Ga0334882, IMG submission 207226) | Sludge microbial communities from methane-producing bioreactor in Wageningen University, Netherlands - Granular Sludge_15_04-R1 | ecosystem: Engineered > Bioreactor > Anaerobic >... | reverse complement strand
TCATAACAGGCTGATGCTTTGTATTATCTGCTCCGTTATAAAAGAGCTCAAATCTTTCAGGAAGGTTATAGTCTACCTGAATGGTACCCAACTGCCATTTTCTTCCTATGGCATCGCGTACCATGAAGTCGAGCTTCGGACCATAAAATGCAGCTTCGCCGGTAACAACCGTCGTTTTAAGATTCATCTCTCCGGCTGCTTCAATGATTGCCTGTTCAGACTTTTCCCAGTTTTCGTCAGACCCTATGTATTTCTCCTTATTGTCCGGATCGCGCAGTGATATCTGTGCCGTGAATTCCGTGAAATTAAGGGCCTTGAAGATGTACTGTACCAGTTCTATAATACTCTTGAATTCCTCTTTAAGCTGATCAGGACGGCAGAAATGATGGGCATCATCCTGCGTGAAACTGCGTACCCTTGTCAGGCCATGAAGTTCTCCGCTCTGTTCGTACCTGTAAACCGTACCGAATTCGGCCAGCCTGAGAGGTAGATCCTTATAGGAATGCACAGTTGCGTTGTATATTTCGCAGTGATGGGGACAGTTCATCGGTTTGAGCATAAACTGCTCACCCTCCTGTGGGGTTGTCATAGGCCTGAATGAATCAGCTCCGTATTTTTCATAATGCCCTGAGGTCTTGTAAAGATTTACATTACCGATATGTGGTGTTGCAACCATCTTATAGCCTCTTTCCTTAAGTACCCTTACCATGAAGTTGATAAGCTGCATTCTGAGCTCAGCACCCTTCGGAAGCCATAGCGGAAGACCCATACCCACCTTAGGTGAGAATGTAAACAACTCCAGCTCTTTGCCTATGCGCCTGTGGTCTCTCTTTCTGGCCTCTTCGAGAAATACCATATACTCATCAAGAAGCTTCTGCTTCGGAAAGCTGATACCGTAAACCCTGGTAAGCATCTTGCGATTTTCATCTCCACGCCAGTAAGCACCTGCAAGGCTAAGAACCTTTATTGCCTTTATCGGTTCTGTTGAAGGAAGGTGTGGTCCGCGGCACAGGTCTGTGAAGTTGCCGTGGGTATACAGACTTATGGTTCCATCTTCCAGTTCAGATATAAGCTCTGTCTTGTATTCATCACCCTTTTCACTGAATATGGCAAGAGCCTTATCCTTTGATATCTCTTCTCTGACATAAGAGCTGTTGTTGGCAGCCAGTTCCTTCATCTTTGCCTCAATAACAGGCAGGTCTGCGTCGGTAAGTATCTTTTCATTACCCGGATCGATATCGTAGTAGAAGCCGCTCTCAATAGCCGGCCCAATGCCAAACTTAACACCCGGATATAGTGATTCCAGTGCCTCAGCAAGAAGATGGGCCGAAGAGTGCCAGAAGGCGTGCTTCCCTTCATCATCATCCCACTTGTGTAACAATATGGAGCCATCTGTTAATAACTGACGTGTGGCATCTATCAATTCTCCGTTGAAGGTTACCGATAATACCTCTTTTGCAAGTCTCGGACTAATCTGCTCAGCTATCTCCAGTCCTGTAATACCTCTTTTGTATTCTCTTACCGACCCGTCAGGGAAGGTTATGCTTATCATTTCCATAACAAAAAAAATCGGTTGCAAAGATAGTCAATATTTTTTTGACTCCGCATGCTCAGCTATTATCAACAACTCTGAAAAATAGATTGTTCATATCAGGCTATTGGCACATATTTTGGATTGCAGTTATTAAATTGTAAAAACCCTGTATTATGAAAAAGATAATTTACACGATCGTAGCAATATCTCTGGCGATGGTTTCATGCGAAATAGAGCCGGATGCATATTTCTATACCGACAAGGTTGATGTGCTGATTGGTGAAGAGATCACCTTTATCAACGGTTCATACAATGCTTACCGGTATGAGTGGGACTTTGGTGACGGAGCCAGGTCAACAGCTGAAAATCCGGTTTACGCCTACAGTTCCACAGGAACATTTCAGGTGATGCTGGCAGCCATATCCAAGCGTGGCAATGCCAACTATGCCTACCAGACAATAACCGTAAACTACCCTACCACGCTGGAGGTTACGGTATTGGAATATTTTGACAAATATCCGGTTGCCGGAGCCAGTGTCTTGCTCTATCCGACGCTTAATGACTGGGATAATGAGACCAATGCTATTGTTGAAGGCTTTACCGACGCTGCGGGAAAGGTCGTATTCACGCATCTGGAATCCAAACCCTACTATCTTGATATTCTTGAAGAGAATCATAATAACTATGCTTTCAGGGACGAACCAGACTACATTTATGAGTCAATCATTACGCCGTCACTGCTTCCGAACAGAATTAACAGGTTTACTGCATGGGTTGATTATGTGGGCGGCAAGGGAGAAGGCTCAGAGGTACGCCGCGACCGCAAGGTGGTTGTTGTTAGTCCCGACAGGTAGAATTTAACATGCATCAGCCCTTAGTCTGACTCTGCGCAGATATGTTTTAAAATATTATTTATAAGAGGGAAAAGGTCTATTTTTGGATGAATTAATAAAATCTATCCATGAAACAGGACCTTTTTCGTTTATGCGGCACCCTGATGCTGGTGTTTGCATTCTCTGGCGTTTCTGCACAGAGCTTTACAATACCGGATGTGCTTTTCTCCAGGGCAGAGAAAACAAATTTTACAGAGACAACCCTTAGTGCCGAGGTTGTAGCTTTCTGTGAGGCTGTCGGAAGAATGAGCAATCTGGCCACGGTCAGTAAATTCGGCAAAACTACCGGAGGAAATGATCTCGTCATGCTGATACTGGCGAACCCTGCGGTGTCAACACCTGAAGAAGCCAGGGCATCAGGCAAGCCAGTAATTTACATTCAGGGCAATATCCATGCAGGAGAGGTGGAAGGCAAGGAGGCTTCAATACAACTTATCCGTGAGATATGCTTCGGTCCTAAGACAGATCTGCTCAACGATCAGATACTGATCTTTTGTCCCAACTATAATCCTGATGGCAATGACAAGCTTAGTGCCACCAGCAGGCCGTCACAGCAGGGTAGTCCGGCCCTTACCGGGGTCAGAACCTCTGGTGAGGGGTATGACCTTAACCGGGAAGGAATAAAGGCAGAAGCCCTGGAGATGAAGGCCCTTTTAAGTGAGGTGCTGCTCAAGTGGGATCCGGTATTGCTGGTTGACCTTCACACGGACAATGGTTCATGGCATGGTTATGATCTGACATATGCGCCCCCCTTTCAGTCTGCTGGTATGGCATCTGTGACCAATTATCTGACTGACAAGATGCTTCCCGAACTCGTTGCCAGCGTTCTTGACAGGTCGGGTATGCCTTTCTTTTATCATGGATATCTGAGGTCAAGACCGGGAGAGGAACAGACATCATTTGTGACCTACTCACATCTTCCCAGATATCTGGTAAATTATATGGGTTTGAGAAACCGAATGGCAATATTGAGTGAGACCTTTGCCCATATGAAATTTGAGAAAAGAGTATTGAGCAACTATGTATTTCTTGTATCCATACTTGAATATACCGGTGAATTTGGCCGTGAAATTATGGAGACGGTAAGAAGGGCAGACCAGGAGACTTTAGAGATTATTTCCGGTAATGACGGGACACTAACAAGAGGGGTCTCCTTTGTGATGGCACCGGAACCAGAGCCTATAAGCCTTCTGACACGTGAGACTGAAAGCTACAGGGATGAGAACGGACGTACAAGGACGAAGCCGACCGGACGACTGCACTGGGTTGACAATGTGACACATATGAATCACTTTGAGCCCAGAATCACCACCAGCGTTCCGTTTGGCTACTATTTCCCGGCCGAACTGGGAACTGTTGCTGATAAGATGAAGGAACACGGTATAGAGGTTAAGGTTACCGACAGAAGGGAGAGAATAAATGCTGAAGTGTTTACCATTACAAAATTTACACAGTCTAACAGGCCTGCTTATGGCAATCATCGGACAGTGACTGTAGAGGGAACCTTCGGCCGCAAGCAGGTTAACATACCCGCGGGTAGTTATTTTGTCGATATGAGGCAGCCTTTGGCATGGCTGATTCTTTACATGCTTGAGCCGCAGTCTGATGACGGGTTGCTCTACTGGAACTATTTTGATGACTATCTGATACCTAAGGGTGTAGAGACAAAAGCTACCGAGTTTCCGGTCTACAAGCTAATGCAACCTGTTAAGTAGATTTTTATACTACAGTTAATAAAACAAAAAAAGAGAGGCTGCCCCTTTGAGACAGCCTCTCTTTTTTCATGTGCCCAGGACAAGACTCGAACTTGCACACCGTAACCGGCACCAGCCCCTCAAGCTGGCGTGTCTACCAATTTCACCACCTGGGCGGCGGTATCTGGCTCAGGACTCAGAGCCAGGGGCTAAGAGTATCAATACTTCTGCTCTGCGCTCTGCGCTCTGCGCCATACTTGTGCCCAGAACAGGACTCGAACCTGCACATCATTGCTGACACTAGTCCCTGAAACTAGCGCGTCTACCAATTCCGCCATCTGGGCAATACAGCTCAGAGCGCGGGGCACGGGGCACAGGGCAAAGAGCTTTTTTAAAGAACCTGCCGCTGATTTATATCAACAGCGGGTGCAAAAGTAGAAATTTTTTCAAAACAAGAGAATAAATTTCTCAAAAACAGTCAAAATTGATTGAAATCATCTTTTGCCCGGAAGAAGCTTCACACCGTTCATCTCCTCAAAGTACCGGAAGTAATAATAAAGTCTGTAGTTTACATCTATTCCATAGTCTGTCATGGGGTCAAAGTCGATATAATTACCGTATATACCTCCGTATCTGTGTGGATTAAGGTATCTGTTGTTCCACTCCTGTACATAGAGATTGTTACGCCTTCTGTAATACTCATTTGAGTAATGATTTTTTGAAGGCTGCATAGCGAGCCATGCATCAAAACCGGTATCAAATATGATCAGTTCATATTCAGTGGTATCCTTTTTAATATGCATGGTATCTTCCTTGACAATATCCTTCTTTTTCTGACCGAACATATAGGTGCCGGATGCGGCCATAATTACCATAATTACCAATAATACCCTTCTCATAACTATTCCTCCTGTAATTGGTTACACTGTAAGTATCTCAAAAAATATACCATTCACAGGCTTTCAATGGTCGAAATAATCTAAATTTGCATGTTTGTGCAAGCTAATTGACTTATATGAAGGTACTGAAATTTGGAGGTACATCTGTTGGAAGTGTTCAACGAATCAGGGAACTCAAGAATCTGATCTGTGACGGTGAGATGAAGTTGGTGGTTTTGTCTGCTATGGCAGGCACTACGAATGCTCTTGTCGGTGTCGCTGAACTTATAAGAACGGGACAGGCTGAGGATGCCGGCAATCAGATCAGTGACCTTAGGGCACAATATGACAGGGTTATAGACGGCCTGTTCGATAACGATTATTTTGCAAAGCAAGCCTCAGAGATGCTTGACGCGCAATTCGGAATTATTGAAGGGATCAGGACAAAAGGTTTTGCAGATACTTCCGAAAAGGTTATCCTCTCATGTGGTGAGATGATATCAACTACCCTGTTCGATCTTCATTTGCGTGAATCAGGAGTAAAGTCAGCTCTTATCCCTGCACTCAATTTCATGAGGATTGACAAGGATGGAGAGCCTGATTATTATTACATAAAAGAGAGTCTCAACCGGGAGCTGCAGAAATGCACTGAAGCTGAAATAATTATTACACAGGGATTTATTTGCCGTAATGCTGCAGGTGAAGTTGATAATCTGAAAAGAGGAGGAAGTGATTATACCGCTTCGATAATAGGGGCGGTTCTGAAAGCGGAGGAGATTCAGATATGGACAGATATTAACGGGTTCCACAACAACGATCCACGACATGTTGAAGGAACTTCAGTAATAAGGGAACTCTCCTTTGATGAGGCAGCTGAGCTGGCCTATTTCGGGGCAAAGATAATGCACCCTTCAGCCATGATCCCGGCGAGGAGTTATAATATTCCGGTAGTTATACGGAATACGATGGACCCTGAAGATGAAGGAACTGTGATAAAAACCATAACCAGGCATGAGGATTATAAGGCAGTTGCAGCCAAGGATGATATCACGGTGCTGAGGATCAGTTCAGACCGCAGGCTGATGTCGTTCGGTTTCATGAGGAGGGTTTTCGAGGTATTTGACTTCTACCGTACATCGGTTGATATGATAGCCACTTCAGAGGAATCGATGTCTATAACGCTTGACAATACAGACCATCTTGAGGAGATTCTGGCTGATATACGCAAGCTGGCAAAGGTAGAGACTGAAAGTAATCAGACAATAATTTGCGTTGTTGGTGATTTCAGGCCTGAAAGAACCGGTTCCGCTCCTGAGATTTTTGAGGCTCTTAACTCTATACCGGTAAAAATGATAAGCTATGGCGCCAGTCCGATAAGCCTGTCAATACTGATTGACAGCAGCCATAAGGTAAAGGCATTACAGTTATTACATAATTATATATTTCCCGCCTCCGATGTTTAACCGATCAGTCATCAGCAAGCTTCAACAGCAGCAAACCCCTTTTTATTACTACGATCTGGATATACTGCACCGAACCCTGACAGATATGAAAAGGGAATCAGGCAGATACGGGTTTCATGTACATTATGCCGTCAAGGCAAATTTCAACCAGCGAATCATGCAGACGATAGCAGATTATGGTTTCGGTGCAGATTGCGTCTCAGGTAATGAAATAAGGCACTCGCTTGAAAATGGGTTTAACAGTCGTGATATAGTTTTTGCAGGTGTGGGTAAAACTGATGCTGAAATTGAGTATGCATTAAAGTCAGATATCTTTTGCTTCAACTGTGAGTCGAAGGCAGAACTATCGGTAATTGCCGGCATAGCAAAGGATATGGGACTTATGGCGCCTGTTGCCTTAAGAATAAACCCTGATGTTGATGCCAATACTCACAGTTACATTACCACCGGCGTTGAAGATACCAAATTCGGCATACACACTGGCGAACTAGAGGAGGTGGCAGGCATCATTGAATCAAGTCCTGCTCTTCATCTCAAAGGAATTCATTTCCATATAGGCTCACAAATTCTCGACCTGACTGTCTATGAAAGACTGTGTCAAAGGATAAATGAGTTGCAGGAATGGTTCGAAACAAGGGGAATAGGTTTTGACATTATCAACGTGGGGGGAGGCCTTGGAATTAACCATAATAATCCAGCTGCTCTTCCTCATTTTGCAGATTACTTCTCTGTTTTTGGCAGGCACCTCAGGGTAAGAGATCACCAGCAGGTTTTCTTTGAGATAGGCAGGGCCGCAGTAGGTCAGTCAGCAAGCCTGATCACCCGGGTGCTTTACCTCAAGGATGGCGGTGCTGCAAAATACCTTATTGTTGATGCCGGAATGACCGATTTGATGAGACCGGCACTCTATCAGGCGTATCATTTGATAGAGAATCTTGTTTCTGACGGAGAACCTGCAAAATATAATGTTGCGGGACCAGTGTGTGAATCTGCAGATGTATTTGCCAGAATGATAGAACTGCCTGAAACCAGGAGGGGAGACCTTCTGGCAATTCGCTCTGCAGGTGCCTATGGCGAGGTTATGGCTTCAAGGTACAATATGCGGAATCTGCCACGGGCTCTATTCTCAGATGATATCTGACACAATCCTTATCAGGAAAGATTCTTCATCTGCCGAAATATCAGTTGTCGGTAATTGAGTCATACAAGACCTGTAGTATGCCGGTTCTGATATTCAGGTCAGACAGTTTGCTGTTGTTGCGGGTAGGATAGACCCTGTTTGACAGGAACACGTAGGTTAGTTCATATTCCGGGTCAATCCAGACAAATGTTCCTGTGAATCCTGAGTGCCCAAAGCTTGAAGGAGATGCAGATATCGTTGGATAAACCTCTTCAGGAGGCAGTTCATGGTTATCAGGCTTTGGTTTATCAAAACAGAGACCGCGCCGGTTGTTGTCATTTTCAGGAAACTGATAACTGGTATACTCCTTCATTACCTGTTCGTCTATTATCTGTTCACCGCCATAATTGCCCATTCTTCTGTACATCTCCATCAGCTTCATAAGGTCACCGGCTGTTGCAAAGAGACCTGCATGTCCTGATGCTCCTCCCAGCATTGCCGCTCCCTCATCATGAACATAGCCGTGAATAAGCTGCCGGCGGAAGAGCGAATCATACTCGGTCGGCACTATTCTTGACAGCGGGTAACTAAGATAGGGGTTGAAGGTGATGTCAAAAGCACCCAGTTTATTGTATATGTTTTTCCTGACAAATTCTGTCCACTGCTCTCCTGTGATTGAAGCTATTATCTCAGGAGCTATTATAAATGCCAGATCGGAGTAGAGATATTTCTTTTCGCCGATGTCAGAGTTTTTTATCTCCCTGAAGAGCCTGTTTCTATAGGTTCTGTGTATATACATGTTATCGGCTACTGTCAGAGGGAATCTGTCGGAGGGGCCTGACTGGAAAGTTCTGTTTCTGAACTGTCCGGTAGCTTCATTTATCGTCTCTCTCCAGAAAGGTATCCATGAAACAAGTCCCGCCTGGTGTGCCAGCATCTCCCTGATTACTATCTTCTCCTTATTGGAACCTTTGAACAATTGGACATAATTACCGAGATGCTCATCAGGTGTGAAACGTCCCTGAGAATTGAGAAGCATAAGTCCCGGTGTAGCAGCCGATATTTTAGTCACTGAAGCGAGATCGTACAGATCGTCCTCTTTAACCTCAATCCTTCCGTCATATTCATGAAAGCCGTAACTTTTGCTAAAGACAACAATGCCTTTTCTTGAGGCCATTATCATGCACCCGGGGTATGCACCTTCAGAAATACCCAGTAATGCCAGAGAATCAATTTTTTTTTCCAGAATCTCTGAATTCATACCCACAGACTCAGGAAAACCATATTGGAGCCTCAGGTTACCTGCTGTTTTAATGCCATGACCAACAGGGTACTTAACGTTGATAGTCACCGGCAGAGTGCCGTGCGCTCCGAATCCGCCAAAAATAAGCTGGGCAGCCAGCGATTCAGTATATTCATTGAGCTGATACGTCAGCAGTAGCGCTGTAACATCCTGCAATCCAGGCATCCTGTCAATGGAGTATGGATTGCCGAACCAGGTAACCAGGGTGCGGTTCTGACGGTTGAGTTTTCTGACCAGTGAATCTATTCCGGAGTTAATGCCGGTATCTCTTCCTGTTCTCTGGCCGATGCCGTACACACCTGCTATTACAAGGTCATATCCTTTCAGTTTTTCAAGGACATTGGTATATCTTTCGCCTCCGCTTAAGTCTATGGTGTAATGGTCAACACGCGAATATTTACCGAGTGTTTTCTGAAAAAGTGAAACCTCATTTATATTGATTCCCAGGGATGCTATCTTCAGCGATTCCACTCTTTTCACGGGAATGGTGTTATCTCTGTTTTCCAGGAGTGTCAATGCCGAGGCATAGAGCTCGCGGGTCAGTGCTTTCATCGCAGGGGTGAACAGCTCATCACTGATATTTTCTGCATCTACCGGGACAGGATTTGCAAGACCGGCCCAGTACTTTGCCGCAAGCACCCTTCTGCATCTCTCCTCTATGCTCGTTATTGTCAGTGATCCGTTTTCCAGGGCAGCCATAATAGACTCCACGGCCCTTCCGGGGTCAGTAACATATTCAAGAACATCCATTCCTGCAGCCAGCGCAAGTACTTCAGACTCACCCTGTTTTGTATACTTTGTTATCCCGCCCATATTCATGGCGTCTGACACTATCAGTCCCCTGAAGTTCATATCGTTTCTCAGCAGGCCTGTCAGTACAGGGTGGGAGATTGTTGCAGGTATGTTGGTTCCGGGATCTAATGCCGGAACCCAGATGTGACCCGGCATTACCGCACCTATTCCGCTGTTGACAAGTGATCTGAAAGGTACCAGTTCGACACTCTGAAGCCTCTGCATATTGTGTTTGATAACCGGCAGATCGAGATGAGAGTCAACTTCAGTATCACCGTGTCCCGGGAAGTGCTTGGCAACGGCTATTATACCGTTATCCTGCATTCCCTTCATATAGGCAACTGTCTTGCTGCTGACAGATTCAGGGTCCTCACCGAATGATCTGGCGTTTATGACAGGATTTTTAGGATTATTGTTGATATCTGCAACGGGGGCCAGGTTGATATCAACACCTGATCGTTTCATCTGATCAGCAATGTATCTGCCCATTGTGTATATCAGCGAGTCATTTTTTACTGCTCCCAGAGTCATCTGGAAGGGGAATCCGGGTACCTCTTCCAGTCTCATTCCCACACCCCATTCTCCATCTATGGCAATCAGTGGGGGAACCCTGGATATTTCTCTGAAGTGATTGATCATCTGCGCCTGTCGGGGCGCTTCTCCCTGGAAGAAAATAACTCCGCCAATACCATGTTTCTGAACTACCTTGCTGATATTGACATCATAACTTATATCGCGGTTGGCAAATGCGGCAATCCAGATAAGCTGACCTATTTTCTCTTCTGTGGTAAGGCTTTTCATCACTGAATCTACCCAGGGATGGTCAGCATACTTAAGGTATGGCGGATCTGATGACTGTGATTTCAGGATAAAACCTGGTAAGAACAGAAGTAATATCAGAATTTGTACCGGAACAGACTTGATTTTCATTGACACTGGATTGCTTTTCATTGTTTGATATATATAACTCTTCCTGCAGTTCTCTTATTGCCTGTCTGAAGAACACAAAAATAGATGCCTGTTGCATAACCAGTCATAGTGAACTCTCTCGAGTGGTAACCCTCAGGTAGTTCTCCGGAGGCGATAATCAACCTTTCACGACCGGAATTATCATAGAGGGACAACCTGATATCGGAGTGGGATGACAGGTATAACCTGACTACAGCACTTGTAGTTACCGGCATAGGAAAAATGGTTAATATTTCGTCCTCAGGTTCTCCATATGATGAAAATGATGAGATCAAACCATTCCATATTTTCGGGTCACCTCCTTCATAGCTCAGGGCCCATATACCAACTCCGGCAATATCTCTTGTTTTCACAAGGTCGTATTTAAGTTTCAGGCTTTGTTCATCATCAAACCACATTTGTCTCCAGTTTGCTGAGCTGAGGTACGCTACCCAGGGTACGAAAGTCGTTGCATCGAAGGTTTTGGAATGAGCTTCAGCCAGCGTAACTGCTGCGCTGTAGAATCTTGCCGTTCCGGTGCCTGTTGTTGCTGATTTACGGGCTGAACTTACGACAGGCCAGTCATAGCCGTACCAGGGGACGGCGAGTACCAGCTTCTCCTTAGGCACGCCTGCATTAAGATAAGTGTCTATCGTTCTTGTAACATTGTAGTTTTCACCGGCAACAGGGGCTACCGGTCCCGCTGTGGACGAGCCCCGCCAGTAATAGTCATAGCCCATAATGATGATATAGTCACATATCTTTGAAAGGTTGGCAAGATCCCACGATCCTGACCAGTCGACTGCAGGGGTGGCGATTGACAGCTCAGCTTCCGGCATTGCCGATTTAATTATCCTTTCGGCCCGCTGCATGAAGCTTACCATGTTGTTTCTCTGAGCGAGAGGGAGGGCCTCAAAATCGAAGTTAACCCCATCTCCGTTTCTTGAAAAGAGCAGGTTCCTTACAGTTGTCAGGAGGGTATGCTGCTTTACGGTGTCTTCAAGGATTGCTGTATTTCTTGCTGCTCCAAAGTTGGTTACCGTCAGAAGAACCCTGGTTCCTCGGTTATGGGCATAATTGATTATGGGTGTTGAGTTCCAGTCTCTGATGGTTGTATAACCACCTGTAGCAGTGTCTACTTCATAACTGAAGTAGGCGATATGGGTAAGGGCGTTGTAATTGTATGACTGGTAGGCATTTGAGGAAGCCCAGTATGGGTGCCATCCAATCACCTTGCGGTTGACCATCTTGGGGGTTGTGGTTAAGAGTTTCTCAGGCACGCTGAAATCGTAGCTCTTAACCCCGAAATAGTCAGGCTTGAACAGAGAGTAATAATCCATCTGCAGCTGATGGATAGATTTAAATGAACTATCTGGAAGCTGCGCAACTGCTTCTGCCAATGTAAGTAACAAAACAAAGCAGGCAAGCACCCTTGTGTACATCTCTATTTTCTGAAATATTTATTGTATATCTCCATATTCCTTTCCAGAAGCTGAATGGAAAGTTCATAAGCTCTTTCGCTGTCCTTATCCCTGAATGCCTGAATAAGGTCCACCTGATATTTCAGAGTATATTCCTTTTCACCCTCAATATTACCGTAGATAAGATTTCTCATCCTCGGTAGCAGAGAGTAGACAGGTTCAAGACTGATGATAACTATCGGGTTCTGTGTAGATTTAGCGAGGGTCATGTGAAATCTGTTAATGAGATCAACTTCCAGCTGGGTATTGTCAGGGTCACACTTCTGCAGCTCCCTGTTTATTTTCTGAAGCCTTTTAATATCCTCATCGGTTCTGTTTTTCGCAGCCAGCCGGGCCACCTCAGGCTCAAAAAGCCTTCTGACTTCGATGATCTGGATGATCAGGTCTGAGTTGAACCGCAGGTCATAGAAAAGGTGAAGTGAGTTGATGGCATCCTCGATTCTGAGTTCAGAGATGTATATGCCACTCCCTTTTCTGATGTCTATCAGTCCTCTGGCGCTCAGGCGCCTGAGTGCTTCGCGGACGGCAGTGCGACTAACTGCAAACTGGGCACAGAGCTCCTTTTCCGATGGAAGCCTGGTTCCGGGTATCAGTTTCTTTTGCCTAATGGCTTCTTCTATCTTGCGCTCAATTTTCTGGCTGAGTGTAAGACCGGTGCCGATCTTGCTGAAAATATCCTCCATTTGTAAGAGTTTTAACTGATCAGGTAAGGTTATTAATATACTTGGTTATTATTCTTCTTCATCAGTGTAGAGCATTCTGTACGACTCAAGTGCTTTCTTTACCGAACCGTACTGCAACAGCAATATCTGTGCTGCTTCACTTTGAATATTAAGCTCTTCAACTATCATTCTGGTTCCACGTTCGATAAGCTTCTTATTCGTAAGCTGCATGTTGACCATCCTGTTGCCCTTAACCCTGCCGAGCTTGATCATAAGAATGGTACTGATCATATTGAGAATCATCTTCTGGGCTGTCCCTGCCTTAAGCCTGGTGCTGCCGGTAACGAATTCCGGACCAACGACGGCAACAATGGGAAACTCTGCTACCTCAGCCACTTTGCTACCGGGATTACAGGTAATGCAGCCTGTCAGAATGCCCTTTTCCCTGGCTTTCATTATACCTCCTACAACGTAGGGGGTAGATCCTGATGCAGCTATTCCAATAACCGTATCATTTGTATTAATATTGAATATCTCAAGTTCCATCCAGGCCTTCAAAGGGTCATCTTCAGCAGCTTCCACAGCCTTGCGGAGGGCAATCTCTCCTCCTGCTATCAACCCGATTATTCTGTCGTGAACACCGAAAGTGGGAGGAATCTCAGATGCGTCAAGAACTCCAAGGCGACCACTGGTTCCGGCTCCCAGATAAAACACCCGGCCACCCTTTAACATCCTCTTGATAATTTTACTTACAAGTACTTCTATCTGTGGTATTGCTTCCCTTACTGCAAGATGGACTTTTGCATCTTCACTATTGATGCTTGTCAGAAGCTCATTTACAGACATCTTTTCAAGATTGTCGAAATTTGATGGAGACTCTGTTATGCTTAGATTGTTGTTTTTATCTGTATGCTGAATCATTTTGTTCTGTTATAAATGCCTGATATGATATTTAATGAGCTCAACCATGGGTGCCACCGTTATTTTTCCCGGCTTAAGACCGTATTTAGCGAGGCAGCCTGATAAGACTTCACTGAAATGATATGCCACACTGCCTGTAACATGAATGGGGCATCTTGTTGCTTCAGAGTATTGTAATATATTCCTGACAATGAATTCATCAAATGAAGAGACCACTATCTGCCTGAGTTCGGGAATCTCAATATTCTCAGAAAGGAACCTTGAGAAGCTTCCCATAAACCTGCTTGGAAACGACTTCCGGTAAACATTGTCAAGTATCTCGGCCTGAGTAAGACTATACTTTTCATTGAACAGATCGATCACCTCCGGCGGCAGTTGACGTTTCAGTATGTCTGAAAGAAGTTTTCTGCCCAACACTGCAGCACTACCCTCATCGCCAAGTATATAGCCCAGGGCGGGTACGTTGCTGACCACCTGGTTCCCGTCGTAATAACATGAATTGGAACCTGTTCCAAGGATGCAGGCAATGCCTGGCTCATCATGGCATAATGATCTGGCTGCACCTAAAAGATCACTTCCGACATATACTTCATCTGTAAGGAAGAACTTGCCTAGAGCTGCCTTTACTATATCGTTTTTCTCAGGCGTATTGCAGCCTGTACCGTAGAAGTAAACCCTGTCTGCCGGTAACCCCTGAATGCCGGTAAGTTCCCGTTCAAGAAGAGCGGTAATCTCTTCTGCTGACAGAAAATATGGATTGATCCCACCGGTCATTACAGTATCTTCCGCAGCCCCGTCTCTCAGAACAACCCATTCGGCCTTTGTAGAACCACTGTCAGCAATAATTGTCATTTCTGAATATTAAGTAATTGCTATCTTGTGAAAAAAAACCAAAGATCACTATTTTTTTGTATCCGCTTACACAAATGTATCAATAAAATTGAAATAATCCTGTTTTTTGTAGGATGTATGACATATTCCAAAAAACTTCCTATTTTTGAACTCAGTTCCTTCTGTTCACCCATACTCTGTTCCCGATGAATAATCATACATTAAGGCTTTTATTTTCAATTACTATCATAGTTTTGTCAGGTAGTCTGAGTTTGTTTTCACAGGATACCGGAGAACGTGACCCACGTGCTGAATGGAGATTGCGATCATGGACCAGTCCCCTGACTGAATTCAGCCACATGGCAATACCCCGGATTGATTCAGTTACAAGTGTTGGCGGCAGCAATATTTTAAACGTATTTTTTGCACCTCAGTTATCATATTATCCTTTCAGGGAGGGTCATGTACGGTTATTTAACCAGTCGCTTGGGGATGAACTGGGCTGGCGTTATCGTCGTTATATAGTAAGTTCATATTCAAATGGATATAATATTGAGCAATTGATTCCGAATCTTTACAGAACCTCTGTTGATATTGACTCCTCAAGAATAATAGTCCCGTCTGCCGAAAGGCCCCTGATGATCAGGAGAAAGGATGAAGTGGTGCCTGGGTACGGGCTATCTGGCAAGGGAATAGCCTTATGGCAGAGTCACGGATATTACTATGAAGCATCTCTTGACAGGTGGGAATGGCAGAGGGCCAAGCTGTTTGGCACAGTGGAAGATGTTTCAACGATGGCCTATGTGATGCCTTATCTTGTTCCGATGCTTGAGAAGGCCGGGGCAGGTGTATATCTGCCCAGGGAAAGGGATACAGGTATTAATGAGGTTATTGTTGATAATGATATATCAACAGGCTCGTCTGAAGTTATAATACAACTTTATGAGAATGTCAGTGATACCATAACCGGGTTTCTGCATGCAGATACCATCTTCAGGTTTCAGAATCCGTTTAAAATGGGTACGGCGGTCAGGGTTAAGGGCGGGTCAGCTGTTTATATTCCCGATATACCTGAAGCCGGTAACTATGCTTTATATGTCTCATGGCCTTCATCGCGTGACAACAGCAGTCAGGTTGAGTATTCTGTAAGCCACACAGGAGGTGTTACTTTATTTGAGGTTGATCAGACAGTAGGCGGACCGACCTGGCATTACCTTGGCACCTTCAATTTCAGGGAAGGCAAGGATTCATTAAGCGGATCGGTTGCTGTATATGATACGTCAGGTGATGGAGCCTGGGTTGGTTTTGATGCAATGAAGTTCGGAGGAGGTATGGGCAATGTTGCACGCAGACCAGCCGGGGCTGTCCTTCCAAATCAGAGATCGGTTGATGCTTCGGGCCAGGCCAAAATCAGTTCTGACATTAAAATACCGGCAGCAACCTGGAAGACAAGCGGTAAACCGAGATATGTTGAGGGAGCCAGATACTGGTTGCAGTATGCCGGCATGCCTGATTCACTGGTATATACTCCGAATAGTTACCGTAATGACTATAATGATGATTACATGTCACGGGCACTATGGGTAAATTATCTTACAGCCTCACCCGGAAAAGAGGCTGATAGTGCGACGGGGCTCGGCATTCCTGTTGATATAGCCTTTGCGTTCCATACTGATGCAGGAATTACTGAAGATGATTCGGTAATAGGTACCCTGGCCATATATTCTACTGCCAGCGATGGAGGATTTTTTTCTGACGGAACCTCGCGAATGGCCAGTCGCGACCTCAATGATATTGTGCAGACACAAATAGTAAGTGATTTAAGAGCAGGCTTTAATTCTGAGTGGACAAGGAGGGGTTTATGGGACAGGCCATATTACGAGGCGAGGCGTCCCGATGTTCCGACCATGCTTCTTGAGCTTCTTTCTCATCAGAACCTTGCAGATCAGCGGTACGGCCTTGACCCGCGATTCAGGTTTGCTGCAAGCAGGGCTATATACAAGGGGATGTTGAGGTATTTTGCCTACAATGAGAACAGACCTTATGTTGTACAGCCGCTTCCTGTGACCGGATTTGCCGTGATGCCGGCAGGAGAGAAGAGGGTCAGACTATCATGGGAGCCACAGGCTGATCCGCTTGAGCCTTCGGCTGTGCCTGACAGGTACAGGGTTTACAGGCGGACAGCTGAAAATGGTTTTGACAATGGAATAATAACCGAAGGTACTTCTGTTGAGTTTCAACTTGAAGAAGACGTAATATACAGTTTCAAGGTAACGGCCATTAATGAAGGGGGTGAGAGTTTTGATTCTGAGATACTGGCTGCCGGTTTCTCGTCTGCCTCATCGGGAAATGTGCTTATTGTCAATGCATTTGACAGGGTGTGCGGACCTGAATGGTTTGACCGTGACGGCATGGCGGGGGTGGCCTGGTGGCATGACCGGGGTGTGCCGCGATATTATGATTTTGTTACCATAGGCAATCAGTATGACTTTGACAGACGCTCTCCATGGCTCGATGATGATGCACCCGGCTGGGGAGCCACATGGTCTGATATGGAGGGGATGGTTATTCCTGGTAATACATTTGACTTTCCCGTTGTACACGGAAGTTCAATAATTAAAGCCGGATATTCATTTTTCTCAGTATCAGATGAATACTTTGGTTCACAACCGCTTGATAGTAAGACTTTCAGGGCGGTAAACATAATTCTTGGCGAGGAGAAATCGACGTATGGATTTCCTGACAGAAATGTTGCTGAGTTTTCTGTTTACACGACTGCTTTTATGGAAAGGATAAAACAGGTTACCGGTGACGGGGTGCACATATTCATGTCAGGAGCATATGTGGGTACCGACCTGTTACATTCACAGACCGATACAACAGCTCTCGGTTTTGCTGCGAACTACCTGCATTTTGCACCACGTACAAACCATGCCGTAAACTCAGGAGAACTCTATGCAACCGACGCTGCTCTGCCTGATTTCTCAGGCAGGTATACTTTCAATACGGGATATTCAGGGTCTGTTTATGCTGTCGAAGCTCCTGACGCGATAGAGCCTGCGGGAAGAGGAGCTGCCACAGCCTTCAGGTACTCCCAGAATCACACATCAGCTGGTGTTATGTACAAGGGGGCATACAGTACCTTCATTCTTGGTTTTCCGTTTGAAACAATCGTTTCTGTTGCTGAGCGCGACCGGCTTATGGCACACATACTTGAATTTTTAATGGGGAGGTGATGATGAACAAAAGAGTAACATGTTTTATTCCTGCTGCCGACAGTGAGTCACTTAAGCTTACAGTCAGGTCGCTGAAATCGACGGGAGTAGTGGCAAAAGTCTATGTTGTTTCAGGAATGGAGGGTATTCCTGATCTGGGTGTTACCGGTGCTGAACCGTTATTTGCCGGGGGCATATCTTCAACCGCTGCAATGAAAAAGGCAGGCGGAATCTCCGATACCGACTTTACACTGATATATACCAAGCCTTTTCCGCTTGATATGGGCAGATTTGCTTTGGAAAGGATGATGCAGGTATGTTCTGATACCAGCGCCGGCATGGTCTATTCAGGGTATTATGAAAATAAGGATGGAAAGCTCTCTGCTCGTCCTCTTATTGATTATCAGGAGGGTAGCCTGCGCGATGATTTTGCTTTTGGTTCGGTGCAGCTTTACAGTACCGCTGCCTTGAAGAAGGCGTGTAAAGCCATGAAAGGCAACTATAGTTTTGCAGGCCTTTATGATCTCAGACTAAAGGTTTCGCAGAATCACGGTATCATATATATTCCTGAATTTCTTTACACTGAAGTTGAGCCTGATACCCGGCAGTCGGGTGAAAAGCAGTTTGATTACGTTGATCCGCGTAACCGCGATGTTCAGATCGAGATGGAGGCTGCCTGCACTGAACATCTCAAAGCTATAGGAGGCTGGCTTGAGCCACGTTTCAGGCAGGTGGATTTTGCAGGGGATAAATTTGATTATGAGGTTTCGGTTATTATTCCGGTGAGAAACAGGGTTAAAACCATTTCCGACGCTGTGAATTCTGTACTTACGCAGGAAGCAGACTTCAGGTTTAATCTTATCGTAGTAGACAACCATTCCACAGACGGCACGACCGATATCTTGAAAGACTTTGCAGCTAAGGACCCCCGTTTAATACATGTGATCCCTGAGAGAAAGGACCTTGGAATAGGCGGATGCTGGAATGAAGGGGTTTTTCATGAGAAGTGCGGAAGGTTTGCAGTTCAGCTCGACAGCGACGACCTCTACATTAACAACGGAGTGCTGGCCATGATCGTCATGGCCTTTTATGAGCAGAAGTGCGCAATGGTTGTCGGATCATACAAAATGGTGAATTTTAAGCTTGAAGATATTCCACCCGGGCTGATTGACCACAGGGAATGGACGCCTGATAATGGCCGTAACAATGCACTGAGAATTAATGGCCTCGGAGCGCCAAGGGCGTTTTTTACCCCGGTTTTGAGGAATATAAGAATTCCTAACGTAAGTTATGGCGAAGATTATGCTGTGGGTCTTGCCGTCAGCAGGCATTACCAGATAGGGCGCATCTATGAACCCCTCTATCTGTGTCGCCGGTGGGAGGATAACACCGATGCTTCACTGGATACAGGCAAGACCAATACGCATAATCATTACAAAGACCGTATCCGGACTATTGAGCTGATGGCCAGAATAAGATTGAACAGGGAGTCAAAGCTTTAGGTTATGGACTATTCAGCAAAGACAGAGGAGTTCTTTAAGACCCAGCTTGACGACTGGCCGCTGGCACGCACTAACTACGGATTGCTTGACAGGGTAAGGATCCGTGAAATAGATTTTGGTAACTACCGCGTCATTGTTCAATATAATCCGGAGCGCATCAGGTCTTCAGCCGCAAAGGTTGACACCCGTTCAGTAGAAGAGCGCCCCTGTTTTCTATGCGATGTCAACAGGCCGCCAGAGCAGACCGGCCTGCGCTTTGATGATGACCTTACAATTCTGGTTAACCCGTTTCCGATATTCGGTCGTCACCTGACGATAGTTTCCGGTATTCACAGAGACCAGCGCATAGCAGGCCATTTCAGCACTATGCTTGAACTTGCCGGAGCACTCAAAGACTTCGTGATCTTCTATAACGGGCCGCAATGCGGAGCATCTGCTCCCGACCATTTTCATTTTCAGGCAGGTAATCTGGGCTTTCTTCCCATAGAGAAGGACTTTGAGAACGACAAGTTGACCAAGCTACTTACCATATGGGCAGGGACAGAGATCAGGATATGGAGAAACTACGGACGCGGAATAGCCACGCTCAAGGGTAAAAATGTAATGAGCCTTGAGGAGGTGTTCAGTTATTTCCACGAGAAGTTCAGATTGTTTCAACCCGATAAGCCGGAGCCGATGCTTAATATACTTGCCTATGTTTCGGGAGATAGCTATATAGTTCATCTTTTTCCAAGAAGACAGCACCGTCCTGCACAGTTTTTCGACGAAGGTCACGGCAGGATACTGCTGAGCCCTGCGTCAGTAGACCTCGGGGGGGTGTTAATAACACCCAGGGAGGAGGATTTTTCGAAGCTGACAAAGCATGATCTTGAGGATATATTCAACCAGGTATGTCTGAGAGACGATCAGATTGAGAAACTATTTGTTAATTTCAGATAATGAAAGAGGGAGTTGCACCAGAAGTTAGGGTGGGCGTGCTTACCGCCGACGAAATAAAATTTTCGCTTAAGGGAAACTACAGAGACATTTCAGGCATGACTCACGGGCCGTCCACCTGGAAGGCAGAACTATGCAATGGAAAAGTCGTTGTCAGCAGCGATAGCGGATTCACCATGACAGCAGATGAGTTTACGCTGAAACCGGAGGAGGGTTACAGTGCATCGTTTGTTATTCATTCTGTTGTTATAGGCGTTGATTTTCACTGGGAACGGGAGGAGGACCAGGAGTTTCCGGGGTCGCTCTCAATCATTACAGAGAAAGGAATGCTGGTGGCGGTGAATGTTCTTCCCGTAGAGGATTACCTCATAAGTGTGATCTCCTCAGAGATGAGCGCCACCTCTTCGGAGGAACTTCTGAAAGCACATGCTGTTATCTCACGTGGCTGGCTTCTGGCGCAGATTGATAAAAACAGGGAGCTTGGTGCCGGTGGCAGTCTGTATCAGACGTCTTTTCTAACCGATGATGAGATTGTGCGCTGGTACGACAGGGAAGATCATATCAATTATGATGTATGTGCCGATGATCACTGTCAGCGTTATCAGGGTATTACAAGGGTTTCAACGCCTGAGGTCACGAAAGCTGTGGCTGCCACTGCTGGTGAGATTCTTGTTTATGACGGAAGTATTTGTGATACAAGATATTACAAGTGTTGTGGTGGTGTTACCGAGCTTTTTGAAAATGCATGGGAACCTGTCGATCATCCGTATCTGCAGAAGGTGGTTGATAATCCTGTACCTCCGGCCGGCTTCACTATTGACCTTGAGAATGAAGAGAGTGCTGTTGCCTGGATTGACGGGAATCCTGATGCTTTTTGCAATACCGATGACCGGGAGATACTTTCGCAGGTGCTGAATGACTATGACCAGGAGACTTCCGACTTCTACAGATGGAAGGTTACCTATACTCAGAGTGAGTTGAGCAGCCTTGTAAGAGAGCGTACAGGTATTGACTTCGGGGTGATAGAGCAACTTGTGCCTCTTACCCGGGGCTGTTCCGGACGTATTACCAGGCTTAGGATTTCCGGTTCCGCCAGAACTATGATAATCGGTAAGGAACTTGAGATAAGGAAGGCGCTTTCGAAGAGTCATCTCTACAGTTCCTGTTTTTATGTAACCAGGGAGCTGCATAATGGGGAGACGTTGTTTCATCTTCACGGTGCGGGCTGGGGTCACGGTGTCGGCTTGTGCCAGATAGGTGCCGCGGTGATGGGAGCGAAGGGTTATTCTTACAGGGAGATACTGATGCACTATTTCAGGGGGGCGACGCTGGAGCGACGATATTGACAACAGATAATCAAATATATGGAGAAATGCGCATAGGCTTTTTCCTGGTTTTAATGATGTTTGGGAGTGGCACCGCGATGACATGTCAAGTGGTTCCTGAGCCTGGTTTAACTGGTCTTACCGGTCACTCCGGTCTTGTAAAGGACTCACAGGGTGCAGTTATCAGGATTGACAACCGGGTGAAGGAGATTTACCTTGTATTTTCAGCGGATGAAACCGGCGAGGGAATGATGCACGTGATTAATGTGCTTCGCAGGCATGATGCAGGGGGCTCTTTTTTCCTGACTGGCAACTACCTCAGGAATCCTGACAACAGAAAGGTTATTGAGAGAATGATTGATGAGGGACACTTTGTGGGTCCCCACTCTGACCGCCACCTGCTTTATGCAACATGGGAGAATCGTGATTCTCTGCTTGTTACGAAGGATCAATTTGACGATGACCTTGAGGCTAATTATGAGGCATTGGCCGGGCATGGAATTGTGTCTGAGGGTGTACGCTGGTTCCTGGCGCCGTATGAATGGTATAACAGGGTGATAGCCGGGTGGTGTGACGAGATGGGTGTCACGCTGATAAATTTCACCCCCGGAACCGGTACCAATGCCGACTACACAACACCTGACATGAAGAACTACAGATCTTCAGGGCAGCTGATTGAAGGGTTGAAGAGGTTCGGGGCTGATTCAGAGCACGGACTTAACGGCGCAATTATCCTGATTCATCCCGGAACCGAGCCCTCAAGGACCGACAAGCTCTACCTGAGGCTTGACGAAATAATTGAATACTATAAAGATAAAGGATACTCATTCAATAAACTACCAGGCGGCAATGACTGAAAAAGGAAAAACCAGTTCACCATGGGCGTGGATCCCATCTCTTTACCTGTACCAGGGAATTCCCTACACGATTGTGATGACCACGTCGGGATTGATATACAAGACGATGGGAGTTTCGGTGGCATCATTCGCCTTCTGGACAAGCCTGTTGTATCTGCCGTGGGCGATAAAGCCTCTCTGGAGTCCGTATATAGACGTTGTCTCAACCAAAAGGAACTGGGTGATATGGACTCAGCTGCTTATGGGTGTTGCATTTATTGCTTTGGGGTTGACGATGCCGCTCAGCTTCTTTTATCCTCTTACCCTGCTGATTTTCGCGCTGATTGCCTTCTCGTCGGCAAGTCATGATATTGCCGCCGATGGTTTCTACATGTACGCACTTAACCAGCACCAGCAGGCTTTTTTCGTGGGTATCAGAAGTACTTTCTACAGGTTTGCCATGCTTGCCGCCCTTGGACTTATTCCGGTAATAGCCGGTGTCGTGCAAAAAAATACGGGATTGACCCCTGTAACTTTCGAGGCTGTTACTGTGGCGGCTGAGGAGTATGTGCCCTTTAATCCTGATGAGATTGTGATAACAGATCAGGGAGGAAAACCGTCGATATTGTTGTTCCCCTCAGATTTCAGTATTCCATTGTTCAGCGCAGGTGAGTCGGAGGCAGATTCGGCTGTTATATATGTCGCTCTTTCAGCCCCCCCGGAGGAGGGAGAAACGGTGGTTGTAAACATTTCGCGGCAGACCGGAAGCAGGGATATTGATATTTCAAAGTCGCAGGCTGGCAGGTTTGAATTCGACAGGTCGAACTGGGATAAGCCTGAGGCCCTTTCAATAAAGGTAAACCGGAACCTTTCAGAAGTCACTTCAGCAGATTTTCTGGTTACCGCGGGCAATATTGCATTCAGCTGGGTAGTGGCCCTGGGTCTGCTCGGAGTGTTCCTGCTGCTGCTTGCCATTTATAATAAATTCCTGTTGCCGCATCCTGAGGAGTCAGACGGTAAGCAGTCGGTTAACTTCGCGGTCTTCGTTGAGGTCTTTAAATCATTCTTTAAAAAACAGGGCGTAGTTCCGGCGCTGATATTCTTCCTTCTCTACAGGCTCGGAGAATCGCAACTGGTTAAGATCGCTACTCCGTTCCTGGTAGATTCAAGGAGCTCGGGAGGTATAGGCCTCACTTCGGCTGAATACGGGATAATTTACGGTACGGTAGGAATGATCTCCCTGACTATTGGGGGGATACTGGGAGGTATAATGGCTTCAAGATACGGACTTAAAAAGCTTATCTGGCCGATGGCCCTGTCGCTGAATATTCCCAGTGCAGTCTATATTTATCTGGCCTATGCCCAGCCTATGCCGGGTGACATCTCTATATACATGTCGGTGGGTATTGAACAGTTAGGATATGGTTTTGGATTCACTGCATATATGCTCTATATGCTCTACTATGTAAGTGAAAGCAGGTATAAGACGGCTGAGTATGCCATAGGAACGTCGCTGATGGCTTTTGGCATGATGCTTCCCGGAATGGCATCGGGAAAGATCAGTGAATTGCTTGGATATGAGCAGTTTTTTATCTATGTGATGATATGTACTATACCAGGCATGCTGGTTATCAGGTGGTTGAAGATTGATCCTGGATTCGGGGTTAAAAAGAGGGTGTGAGAAATGGCATAATGGCATAATGGCATAATGGCATAATGGCTTAAAGATATAAAGATGTAATGGCGTATGAGGGCATAAATGGCGTATGAAGGCGTAGAAAAGCTGAAGTGCAGGTTGCGACGATGCAACCCCAGCGGGGGTTGAATATGAATAGAATGTGAAGGCACCCCTCTTAATTGCCGCGCCGGCGGAGAGCAGGGAACAGGGAACAGGGAACAGGGTACGGGGTACGGGGTACGGGGTTGAATAAAATATGATGAATATGGATTTTGAGGTTTTGCGGGAACGGCTTAAGGGAGATCTCTACACAGATGATCTGCAGCGTATTATGTATGCCACCGACGGATCGGCATACAGGGAGATACCGGTCGCAGTTGCACGGCCTGCCAACGCTGCTGACATAAGTGAGATTATTGCCTTTGCACGTGAAAACGGTGGTTCGGTGATCCCCCGTGGTGCAGGAACCTCACTGGCAGGTCAGGTCGTTGGTCCGGGCATAGTGGTCGACGTCTCCAAATATCTGACAGGTATATCAGAGTTGAATACTGATGAGAGATGGGTGATCGTTGAGCCGGGTGTGGTACTGGCTGAACTGAATCTGTTTCTTGCTCAACACGGCCTATTCTTTGCGCCAGAAACCTCAACGGCAAACCGCTGCTGTATAGGTGGTATGCTTGGTAACAATTCATGCGGACTGCATTCGATAATATATGGCAGTGTGCGCGATCACATACTTGAGATTGATGCCCTGCTTTCAGATGGTTCGGAGGTAACCTTCAAATCACTTTCGACTGAGGAGTTCAATGCGAAATGCAATGGTGATCCGGAAAAACTTGAGACATCCATTTACAGGAATATCAGAGATACTCTTTCAGATGCCGGTAACCGTGCCGGGATTACAGCCGGATATCCCGATTCCCGTCTTAAACGCAGAAATAACGGTTATGCGCTTGACATACTGATGGATACTGATCCGTTTACGGGAAATGGTGAGAAAATAAATATGTGTAAGCTGCTTGCAGGTTCGGAGGGAACACTCGCCTTTACTCTGAGGATGAAACTTAACCTGCTGCCGTTGCCGCAGAAAGCTACAGGCCTGGTTTGTGCACACTTCAGTTCACTGCAGGATGCACTGAAGGCCAACATAATAGCGTTGAAATACGAACCAGCCTCAATAGAACTTATTGATGACTATATACTTAACTATACTAAGGACAATATATCGCAGAGCAAAAACAGGTTTTTCATTAAAGGCGATCCGGCCATTATACTGCTTATCGAGTTTCTGGAAGATAGTGAGGCCGGCATAGAAGAGAAGGCTCTTGCAATGGAGCGTGAAATGAAAGATGCAGGTTATGGCTACCATTTTCCGCTTTATACCGGCAATGACGAGATGGCGAGGGTATGGGAACTTCGTAAGGCTGGTCTCGGGGTGCTGCTAAATATCCCCGGAGAGAAGAGAAGCGTACAGGTAATTGAAGACACCTCCGTGCATCCGGAGTTTTATCCTGACTATATCACTGATTTTGAAGATATATTAAAGAAGTATAGTCTGAAATGTTCGTACTATGGACATATTGCTACCGGAGAACTCCATATCAGTCCGTTGCTGAACCTAAAAGACCCGTCAGACATTGAAGTGTATTACGGAATTGCAAAGGATATTGCAGCACTGGTAAAGAAATACAGGGGTTCGCTGAGTGGAGAACACGGTGACGGCAGGCTCAGGGGTGAGTTTATTCCGTTTATGTTCGGTGATCATACCTACATGTTGTTGAAAAATTTGAAAAAAACGTGGGATCCGCAAAATGTTTTCAATCCGGGTAAAATAATCGACACGCCATCAATTATTGAGAATCTCAGATATATAGCCGGTGTTGACTCACCAATAATTGACACCACATTCTCCTTTCCGGAAAAGACCGGGATACTTTACGCCGTTGAAAAGTGCAGCGGGTCAGGCGATTGCCGGAAGGGTGTTATGATGGGCGGAACCATGTGCCCTACCTTCATGGCGACAAATGATGAAGATAAATCAACCCGAGGCAGGGCAAACATACTGAGGGAGTTCCTTACCCGCTCGGAAAAAGCCAACAGGTTTGACCACAAGGAGATATTCGAGGTTATGGACCTCTGTATCTCATGCAAGGCATGCAAATCGGAATGTCCTTCCAATGTCGACATGGCTAAGTTCAAGGCAGAGTTCCTGGATCATTATTACCGTTCGCACAGGATACCTTTGCGGACACTTCTTATTGGCTGGCTGCCAAGACTTAACAGGGTAGGGATGTTATTCCGACCGGTGACTAATTTTATTACCGGAACAACACTTTTTAAATCGGTAATTGGTATTGCCAGGGAGAGGGAACTGCCCTCTCTGTCATGGGTTACCCTAAGAAAATGGGTTAGTCTGGAAAAGAGAAGTTCCCGCAATAATTCTGACAGCAAGGGCAAGCTTTTTCTGTTTGCTGATGAATTTACCAACTATAACGAAAGCGACATTGGTATAAAGACGATTCTGTTGCTGGAGAGACTTGGATATGAAGTGGTTATTCCCGCTTCGGTGGAGAGTGGCCGGACCTTCTTGTCGAAGGGTCTTCTGGGGGCGGCCAGGAGGGTAGCTGAAAGGAATGTGAGAATGCTTTCGGCCGTTGTGTCGGCAGAATCGCCTCTTATAGGTATTGAGCCGTCTGCAATACTCTCTTTCAGAGATGAGTACCCTGAGATAGTTGGTGATGATGTAAGGCAGATGGCAGTTGATCTTGCAGCCAGAACAATGCTTTTGGATGAGTTTGTCTGCCGTGAGCTGGATAAAGGCAATATCTCCTCAGCCAGCTTCACTGATAATGAGATGAGGATATTGCTGCACGGCCATTGCCAGCAAAAAGCCCTGGCTTCAACTGCTACGACAATCAGGATGTTGTCAATACCGGCCAATTACAGGGTAGACGAGATACCGTCGGGTTGCTGTGGCATGGCCGGTGCATTTGGATTTGAGAAAGAGCATTACGATCTGAGTATGAAGATAGGAGAGCTGGTTCTGTTCCCTGAGGTAAGGAAAGCCTCTGCCGAAACTATTATAGCGGCACCGGGTACCTCCTGCAGGCAGCAGATTGTCGACGGTACCGGCCGAAGAGCCCTTCATCCTGTTGAGATACTCTATGATGCACTTGCCTGAAAATATTTAAATTGCATAATATGAAAGATCAGTTGTTTTCTGATGTGGAAAGGTCGTTTTACGACAGGTCGGGAAGAGATGGTTACTCAACCAGGATTCCTTACATTGTTGTTAATAACTTCCCTGCCCTGGGTTTTTTAACCTCACTAAGGTTTCTTGAGTGGGTTAGTGAAAATCCGGAAGGGGTGATCAGTCTTCCTACCGGAAAGACACCGGAGTTTTTTATCAAGTGGACCCAGAGGCTTCTCGCAGACTGGAAAAAACCTGATACGCAGCGAATTCTTGAAGAGAACGGATTCAGGTACGGTAAGAGACCATCGCTAAGCGGCCTCCATTTTGTTCAGGTGGATGAGTTTTACCCTATTAGTCCGAAACAGCACAACAGCTTCTATGATTATGTAATCAACTTTTACATTAAGGGTTTCGGACTTGATCAGTCGCGTGCACTGCTTATGAATTGCGATGACATACCTCTCTTTGACGGCAAACACTACTCTGAGGTATTTCCAGACAGTATTATTGATCTGACCCTTCGCAACAGGGAGGCCATGAATCAACAGGAGCGGTTGCAGCAGCTGTCAATATTCAGCATTGACAACTGGTGTACTGAATATGAGAACCGTATCAGGGAACTTGGTGGTATCGGTTTCTTCCTTGGAGGCATCGGACCTGACGGCCACATAGCGTTCAATACGCGAGGCAGTGACCATAACTCCACAACAAGGCTTACACCCACCAATTTCGAGACACAGGCTGCCTCAGCAGGTGACCTGGGCGGCATTGAGATATCCCGCAGCAGGCTTGTAATAACGATTGGCCTCGGCACAATAACCTATAACCGCGATGGTGTCTCAATAATTTTTGCCGCGGGTGACGCAAAAGCAGGGGTGGTAAAGAATGCACTTGAAAATGAGACATCAAATCTGTACCCCGGAACAGTACTGCAGCGACAGAAAAATGCCAGGTTCTTCATTACTGAGGGAGCAGCTGTTCAGCTGCATGATTCGGTTGAACGTTACTACAAAGAAGGGGAGTGGACATTTGAGAAGACTGAACGGGCCATTTTCGATCTCTGTCAGAGGATAAACAAATATGCTCACAGGCTTACTGTCAGCGATCTTAAGGAAGACAGATACTGTGCCATGATTCCTGATCTGACCCTTGACACCGTGCAGGAAGTCATAAGTTCTTCGGCGCGCAAGATCAGCCTGGGCGTAGCCCGTGAGAATGACCAGGTGTTCCTGCATACCGGCCCTCATCATGATGACATCATGCTGGGAATCTTTCCGTGTATAATACCTCAGTTGAGAGCTGCGTCGAACAGGTTTCATTTTGCGGTACTGACATCAGGATTTACCGCCGTAACAAATGGTCTGCTGAGAAAATTTCTGGTTGAAACGCTCAACCTGATCAGTATTGGCAAGATAGAGATGCTGGAGTATTCCGATTTCTTTGAGACAGGTTATATGTACAAGTTTGACAAGGATGTCAGTCATTATCTTGACAAGGTGGCTGACAAGGATGAGACCGGAAAGACGAGGGGTATATGCCACAGGCTGACCAGGGCGATGGTTGATATTTACAAAATCAGGTCAAAAGAGGAGCTTATCGATCAGATAACCAGGAATATTGAGGTTATTGACTCAAGCTACAGCGGACAGAAGAACAGTCCTGACATACAGAAACTCAAGGGAATGTTGCGTGAGTTTGAGGAGGAGCTTGTATGGGCTCATTATGGAGTGAAAGTCAAGAATATTGAACATCTGAGGCTAGGCTTTTATACCGGGGATATATTTACCCCCCAGCCACAGCATAAGCGTGATGTGGAACCTGTACTTGAAATGCTGAGGCGTATCGAGCCCACCGTCATAAGCCTCGCCTTCGATCCTGAAGGCTCCGGACCTGACACACATTACAAGGTATTGCAGGCTATAGCAGAGGCTTTGCGTATGTGGGGCAAAGAGAGGGATATATCGGGACTGAGGATAATAGGTTACAGGAATGTCTGGTACAGGTTTCATCCTGCAGACGCCAATGTCTTTACTCCTGTATCTCTTAACTCAATGGCGGTTCTTGATTGGTCGTTCAAGAACTGTTACATAAGCCAGGTCGATGCATCCTTCCCGAGTTACGAGTTTGACGGTCCGTTCAGTGATCTTTCGCAAAGACTTTGGGTAGAGCAGTTCAAGAGGGTGCAGCTTGTGCTGGGCAAGGATTTCTTCTATGAAAATGATAGTCCGAAGATACGTGCAACTCACGGTATGATATATCACAAGGAGATGAAGCCGGAGGAGTTCCTGCGCCATGCCCGCGAACTTGAGAAGACAATGGAAGGACAGTAGATATCAGATATCAGATGTCAGATGTGCGATTTGCGATGGTTATCTCCCTGTGGTTGAAAGGACTTAGGGAGGAAGGCGGAGGAAACAATAACACCCCCCGCCATCAATGTTGCCGGCGGGATATTAAGGGGCGAAGGCATAGGATGAATTAAAAACCAGATAGTATATATAAACCTCTAACTGATGAAAAAGGCTGAACGATATCTTGCTCTTGATGTGTTCCGGGGTATAACGATAGCGACGATGATAACCGTCAATAATCCCGGAAGCTGGAAATACGTCTATGCTCCACTGAGGCATGCAGAGTGGCACGGATGCACCCCTACAGACCTGGTGTTTCCGTTTTTCCTGTTTATAGTGGGAGTTTCAATGTTCTTTTCATTCTCGAAGTATGATTATCGTCTTGACGGCCGGTCAGTACTGAAGATATTTAAACGCACGGCACTGATCTTTCTGATCGGCCTCTTTCTCAACTCATTTCCGCAATGGCAGCAGGACTTCTCACGTCTGCGCATCATGGGTGTACTGCAGCGCATTGCCCTGGCCTACTTTTTCGGGTCGCTGATAGTGCTGTCGGCACGACGCAATGTACTGCCCTGGCTGTCGCTTGGCATTTTGCTGGCTTACTGGGGCATAATCTATTTCTTTGGCGGAACCGATCCCTACTCGCTCGAAGGTAACCCTGTAACCGCGGTTGACAGGTTTATTTTCGGAGAGAGCCATCTTTACAGGGGTTTCGGGATGCCTTTTGATCCGGAGGGGCTTCTCAGCACCATTCCCTCAGTGGTAACTGTACTACTGGGTTACCTTGCCGGCGGAGTGATATCGGGGTCAGAGAAGAAACGGGTTCCGCTGAAGTTTTTACTTCTCGGTGCGGCAGGTATAGGTGCCGGCTTGTTGTGGGGCCTTGTGTTCCCGATAAACAAGCCTATATGGACAAGCTCATATGTCGTTTACACTGCGGGATGGGCAGCCGTATTTATGGCTTTCCTGGTGTGGGTCATTGATATTAAGGGTTTTACTAAATGGACACCTTTCTTCGTTGTGTTTGGAATGAACCCGCTATTTATTTATGCACTCGCCGGAGTATGGGCAAGGGTGCTGACCAGGCTGATCAAAATCACCGACGGCGATCAGGTTGTGACAGGGTATAACTGGCTGTTTCAGAATATTTTTCAGCCTCTGGCGGGAGATATGAACGGCTCCCTGCTATTCGCACTTTCACATATTGTTGTGTACTGGCTTATCTGCTATATCCTCTGGAAAAAGAAGATTTTCATAAAGGTCTGAACAACCCTGGGCACCCTGGTCACTGCTAATACAGAAAGTACTTTTCTGCCTTCTTCCTGAATTCAGGAATGTCATCATGCCATATATCCCTGATAGAATCTACAGAGAAATTCTTCTGGAATTCGAGCCTTACCTGGTCAGTTCCGCATACTTTGTCAAACATGTTTAGTCTTGAGGGTTCGCATAATGTGAACACATTCTTGTCAGGCCAGAGTTTATAAGCTTCCTGGAGCATGTAGAACTGTATCATACCAAGCGGTGCTTTGCATGCGTCAGTGAAGTGTATCTGCACACCGTGCACCATCTTGCCCTGTGATACCGAATAATATGGTTTGTAATGGACAGGGCGGAATATGACCCCTGGCAGTTTCAGCGAATTAAGGTTAGTTGCCAGCATTTCTGCATTGTCAATCCATTCAGCGGCAAATAGTTGAAAGGGGAGGGTGTATCCGACGCCTATGCTGACGACATACAGCTCGCCGAGTATGCCGGTTGCCGGATAGAAGAGTGGTGTATATATATATGGTATATGGGGTGAAGTAGGCACCCATGGCAGACCGGTATCCTCAAAAAGCATCTCCCGGTTCCATCCGATCATTTTTATGACTTTAAGGTCACACTTAATACCATCCTTAAGCATTCCTTCCTCATTGAGGAACATCGCCAGTTCTCCCACGGTCATGCCATGTATATAGGGTATGGCGAACTGGCTGACGAAAGAATAAAATCCATCGCGCGTTACCGGACCTTCCATGTTTATTCCGCCGACCGGATTGGGCCTGTCGAGGACTATGAATTCAATGTTGTTTTCAGCAGCAGCTTCCATGGCAAGTCCCAGTGTGCTTATATAGGTATATGACCTCGAACCTATATCCTGTATGTCGTAAACCAGCACGTCAATACCCTCAAGCATTTCGGGAGTGGGCTTTCGCGTACTGCCGTAAAGACTGTAAACCGGCAGTCCGGTCGCAGGATCAGTGTATGTTGCCACATATTCACCCGCCGCATAGTCTCCGCGTACCCCATGTTCAGGACCATAGAGAGCGACCAGGTTTACTCCTTCAGCATTATGAAGCATGTCAATTGCCGAAACCAGATTGCGATCAATTCCGGTAGGATTGGTTATCAATCCGACCTTTTTGCCCCGGAGAACCATGAAATCATCGCCGGCAAGATTTTCCAGACCTGTTCTCACGACCTGGCTGTCGTTTTCAGGCTTACTGCAGAAGGCCGTAGTTAGCATAATAACTGTTAAAAGTACCGTTGTACGCATCCTGAGACTCATTTTTATTGTTTTTAATATGATTACTTGTACAAACCTATGAAATAAATGGAGAAAAATACCCGTGATTTATTAAATTTGTAACATATATTACAACTTTGCCTGATCTTAATGTTGCAAGGTGTTTAATATGTTCTATAACAGTTAATCCTGGAAGCTATGCTTGAAGGCCGCAAGATTGTATTGAAATACAAACCCTATTTACTAAATCTGAAACACACTTTTCATGTTGCCTGGGGTGCAAGAGAGACTACTCCGGTGGTACTTGTAAGCCTTACTTATGAGGGACTGACGGGATATGGAGAGGCTTCAATGCCTCCTTATCTGGGTGAGTCACCCAAATCTGTTGTTGAGTTTCTGGATAAGTTGGAATTCAGTAAATTAGGAGATATTTCTGATACAGATACTTTAACGGAATACCTCGCGGGCATTGATTCAGGTAATTATGCTGCCAAGGCTTCTGTCGACATTGCAGTTCACGATCTTATAGGAAAAGTTGAGGGGAAGCCTTGCCATGCCATGTGGGGTTATGATCCTGAGTCTGCTCCATATACCAGTTTTACAATCGGCATTGACTCTCCTGAGGTAATTCGCCTGCGTATAAGGGAAGCTGAGGGATACCGGATACTTAAGATAAAACTGGGAGACGGAAATGACAGGGAGATTATGAGTGCTGTGCGTGAAATGACTGACAGGCCTCTCTATGTAGATGTTAATCAGGGATGGAAAGACAAACATCATGCTCTCGACATGATTCACTGGTTAAAGGATGAGATAGGGGTCAGCCTTGTTGAACAGCCAATGCCTGACAGCATGGAATCCGATCTTGAGTGGCTCGTTACGAGAAGTCCTCTGCCTGTTTTTGCTGATGAAGGAATAAAGAGCATCGAGGATCTGGAGCGAAGGAAAGGGCTGTATAACGGATTGAACATCAAGCTTATGAAATGTGGTGGACTCTGCAATGCCAGAAAGATGATTGACATAGCCCGCCAGGCGGGGATGGAAGTTATGATAGGTTGCATGACCGAGACATCATGTGCAGTCTCTGCAGCAGCACAATTATCGCCAGCTGTGGATTATGCCGACCTTGATGGTAACATATTGATTAGTAATGATATATACGATGGAGTTAAAATCATTGATGGTAAAATAACCTTACCTGACCGGGCTGGAATAGGGATAGTTGAAAAAAGTGAAAAATTGTAAATTATTTTATGGTTGTCATACATCATACATAAAATTTTTTTGTAACTTGCTTTCTGGAATTTTACTACTTACAAATAACAATTATTACTAAACCTTTAACTGCTTAACCTCAAACTTCAATGAAATGAGAAAAATTCTATTCTTGTGTTTTGCGGTTTTTGGTGTTATGCTATCACAAACAGTGATGGCCCAACCGAAAACCGTTACGGGCGTAGTAGTTGATGCCACCACAAATGAGACGCTACCAGGCGTAAACGTTACCATAAAGGGAACGGCCAGGGGAGTGAGTACAGATGTGAATGGCCGCTACTCGATAAGTGTCTCCCCTGGTGAGATACTGGTCTTCAGCTTTGTTGGTTACACCGAACAGGAATTTACCGTCGGTGCACCCAATCAGATCAATGTCAACCTCCAACCTGATATACAGGCTCTTGGTGAGGTTGTAGTAACTGCAGAGTTTGGTATGAAACGTGTGGCCAGGGCAATTGGCTCATCAGTTCAGAATGTCAGGGCTCAGGATATAGTTGAGTCGGGCCGTGACAACTTCATTACAGCACTGCAGGGACGTGTTGCCGGTATGAATGTTACTACAACCAGTGGTGCTCCCGGCGCATCAACCTCTGTGATATTAAGGAGCGTTACTTCCATTTCGGGAAATAACCAGCCTTTATACGTAATTGACGGTGTGCCGATGAATAACTCAACCTTTGACCCTTTACAACTGGCTGACGGAGGGGCAAATTTCTCGGTACGCAACCTTGACTTTGCTTCACGTGGTAATGACTTCAATCCCGAAGACATTGAATCAGTTACAGTACTTAAGGGTGCTGCAGCGGCTGCGTTGTATGGTTCCAATGCCTCAAATGGTGCCATCATTATCACCACTAAGAAAGGTACTGCCGGAAGAGGTAAGGTTAGCTACAGCAATTCTTTCCGTTGGGATAATGCATATGGTTACCCTGAAGTTCAGGATAAATATGCCAATGGAGCCTACGGGACTACCAATTACTATTACACCAGCAGGTATGGTGGTCTTTACCCGCAGGGAACAGTATTATATGACAACGTAGCAGCTATTCTTCAGACAGGATACACGTCACGTCACAACATGTCGGTTGAGGGTGGATCTGACAAAGTCACAATTCGTGCCTCTGCTTCTACTCTCAACCAGAAAGGTGTTATAAAAACATCGGAGTATTCCAGGCTCAACCTATCTCTTGCAGGAAGGGCAGAAGTAAAAAGATGGATGACTGTCGAAGCTACAATGCAATATGCATCTACCAACCACAACAAGGTTCCTATCGGAACATCAGGTCCACTCTATATGGCAATGAGATGGCCCATGGTTGATGATATGTCGCAGTACCTCGATCCAGACGGTTCCCGAATGCGGATGCCAAGCTACTATACTGATACTGACCTGTTGAATCCGCTTTTCGGCTTGTACAAAAACAAATTGTATGACGAATCAGACCGGTTCATCTCTAACGCTGCAGTTAATTTTACCCCGATTCAGAATACTTTCCTGCGCGTTCAGATGGGTTGGGACGTTGGTATGCAGACATTCTTCACCTCTACTCATCCGTATTATGCAAACAATAACAATGGTACAGGAGTCTATAACATAGCAAAGGTAAACTTCTCCGATCCTACCATTAATATATTGGGGGGATATACAAATCAGTTCCTTGAAGACAAGCTTTCATTCTCGGCTCAGTTTGGGTATCATCAGGTTGAGAACAAGGTGAGTAACGTTGCCACAACCGGATCAAAATATGCTGTGGTTGACTTCCAGTCTATCAACAATGTTGACCCGCTGACGATAAATTCAACTCAGAGGAATACCAGGCGCAGAGTTCAGGCTTTCTCGGGACAGATGGAGTTTGGTTATATGAATATGGCATTCCTTACTTTCAGGGCCAGAAATGACTGGTCCTCAACTCTTCCATTTGATAACAGGATGTACTTCTATCCTGCTGTTGAGGGAGCCTTTATCCTTTCTGAACTACCTGCTATCGAAAACGTTAATCAGATTAACTACCTCAAGTTAAGAGGGTCAATTGCAAGAGTAGGCCGTGATGCAGGTCCGCTTGAGATAGATCCCCAGCTCGAAGCAACAGGTCTTACAGGCGGTGGATACAAGTATGGATTTACAGGGCCGAACAAGAAACTCAGACCGGAGATGACAACATCCTGGGAGGTTGGTTTTGAAACCCGTCTTCTCGATGATCGTATCAACGCCGACTTCACCTATTTCAAAACATATTGTGATGACCAGATTGTAAAATCCTTCCGTCTGAGCTATGCTACCGGATTCGTATTAAACAATATGAATGTAGGTACCTTTGAAACATGGGGTTGGGAGAGCCATATTGACGGTGATATTGTACGTACTTCAAGAGGTCTGCGCTGGAACGTTGGCCTTAACATGTCAAGTACCGATTCAGAGATAGTGTACCTGCCTCCTAATGTGACGGAATACTACAATCCTTATACCTGGAACTCAGGTAACATCAGGAACGGTATCATGCTCGGACATCCTATTACCACACTTACAGGCCGGGCATATCTCCGCAATGATGCAGGAGATATTCTTATCAGTCCAACAACAGGACTTCCTCTTGTGAGTTCAGCATGGAGCATTGTAGGTAACCGTGAGCCTAAACTCAGGTTCGGTATAACTTCAACCCTGAACTATATGGGATTCAGGCTAAGTGCAATGTTCGCCGGCCGTTACAAGGCGACTGTTGTTAATGGTACCAAGCGTACTATGATGTCAAACGGTCTGAGCTGGGAGTCGGTAGATCTTCGCGAAGCAGGTCCGGTTGTATTTAAAGGCGTACTGCAGGATGGCAATGAAAACAGTGCGAATCCGACACCAAATAATATTGCAGTTACCTACGGAGCATACGGCAGTTCTATTTATACCGGCAGTGATGAGGACTGGATTGAAAAGGATGTCAACTATATTCGCCTTCAGGAATTGCGACTCTCATACAATCTACCGGTCAATCTTCTTAACAGACTGCCTTTCCAGACGGCAAACCTGTTTGTGTCAGGAAACGATCTGATTACATGGACCAACTATTCGGGTATCGATGCTGTTGGTAATACGGTTTCGGCCGCAGCCGGCGGAACAGGGGGTGAAGGTATTGATGTATGGTCGCTGCCTATGCCAAGAGGATTTTCAATCGGTATCGCCGTAACATTTAAATAATTGAAAATATATAAAACTATGATAAGAAAAATTTCATTATCAGTAGTTCTTGCGATATCGCTTATGTTTGCAACAACAAGTTGCGATAAGTATCTAGATGTCAACAAGAATATAGACGCTCCTGATTATGTTGAGGCTTATCTCTATCTTGCAGGGATAATACAGCAGTATCAGGGCATGTACTGGGATATACGTGCACTAGGTCCCCTTACACAGATGATGGGCACTTCTTCGTATACCACATTTGCTACCCATTATTATTCACCGGGCAGTGATGCCGGGGCAGAAATATTCAGGGTTGTTTACTGGCTCCAGGGCATGAATCTTGAGAATCTCATTAACCAATCGGTTGAAGAAGAACAATGGACGCTTGCGGGTATAGGTCTTGCCATCAAGGCATATTCCTGGGATCAGCTTACAAAGTTTCACGCTGACCTTCCAATGAAGCAGGCATATGTTCCAGGGTTGCTTTCATTTGAATATGATTATCAGAATGAGATCTACACTCAGGTAAGAGAGTGGGCTTACACGGCAATTGAATACCTCGAGAAGGATGATCCTGTGAATTACGGATCAAAGATATCAGCCAACGACTACATCTATTACGGAGACAAGGCAAAATGGATCAAATTCGCATATGGTGTGATTGTCAGAAATCTGTCATCACTCTCCAATAAGTCTGATTTCAGTTCAGCTTATGCTCAGGAGCTGATCACGGCTGCAGGGAAATCACTGCAAACGACAGATGATGATGCGACTGTAAAGATAGCCGGTGGTTCAGATGCTGCACCGTTCTCCTCCTACAATAATTTCTGGGGAACTTTCAGAAGAAACCTTAACAGATCATACTGGCAGCATGAATATGCAGTCCAGGTTTTTACCGGAACGGTTCCTAAATACGACGAAACCACAGGAGACAAATTGCCCGCTGCAGTTACCAATCCTTATTATCCTTACGAACTGGCTGACATGCAGATAGTAACAGATACAGTTAAGACTGTCGCAGGTCACTTCGATCCGCGTGTAGCCGTTAAGCTTGCAACGACTCATGATCCGAATTTCGAATACATTGATGTCGCTGATAGTGTCAAGACAAGAAAGTACTATGGTGGTACTTTTACCGGACTAACAGGCCCGATAGGTACTGCACCATCTTTCTATGGAAGAAACTCTACCTCAGCATATGCCGGATCTACACATGATGGGAAGGGTAAATGGCTCTTCAGGGATGATGCTCCCTATATCCTGATGACGGCAGCTGAGATTAAATTCTGTCTGGCCGAAGCTTACTGGAAACTAGGGGAAAAGCTGAATGCCTATAATGCGTTCAGGGATGCCGTAAAAGAAGACCTGGCATTTACAGCCAAATATATCTCACCGGGGGCCAAGGGCTCACCAACCGGAGGCGATAAGGTTACCACGGCTGTATTTAACCAGCTTGCTTCAGAGTATGCTGCAGGGCCTTATGTAGATGCACTTCCGTTTGATGATTTTTCACTCTCCCATATTATGATGCAGAAGTGGGTTGCTCTCTATCCATGGGGTGCTCTGGAAGCCTGGGTTGACATGAGGAAGTACCATTATGATATCATCTATACTGGCGACTATCCCTCTAACGGAAACGGCTGGAGCCTTAGTCAGGTAGACCAGAAGTGGGACTCCGATGCGACAAAAGTCTACAAGGGATTCTACCTTGCTCCGGCACAGGTGCAGGGAAGGAAATCTACCTGGAATGCCTTTAATGATGGCTCGCCCTGCTACAGGATACGTCCGCGCTATAACTCTGAGTATATGTGGAACAAGCCTGCTCTTGAATCTCTCAAGCCGATAAGCGGAACAGCAGATAATTATCACACATCTATTCCCTGGTTTGCTTATCCCGGTTCCATACCAGGTTTGAATTAGTTAACCCGTTAAAACTATGACTATGAAAATCTATAGATATTTCGGACTGGTTTTGCTGGTAGCATTTTCGATCTCATGTGAAAAGAATGTTATTGAGTACCCAACCACTCCTATTAACGAAATGGCTGAATTCCAGCTGCACTACTTCGTTCCTGTCGTGTCCGGTTCAGCCAATAACATAACAAGGGTTGAAGTCAACGGTCAGCTCTATGCCAATGAAAAGGCGCCCCTGGCCACGTATAACGCTATACCAAGTGGTACCACAGGTAAGTTTTATGCAGTTAGCCCCGGGTCGGTAAACTTTAAGCTCTATCAGGGCTCTGCCGGTGATAACCTTGTTTATGATCAGAATATTACGCTTACTGCCGGTAAGCAGAATATATTCGTCCATGATTTTGCCCAGCCTGCCATCGTCTTCGACAATGGTTATCCGTACACTGCGAGGGTAACTATGGACACTGATTCAGTGGCATGGATCAAGTTTTACCATTTCCTGTATGAGACAGCTGGTGTGACGAATGACACCAGAATTCAATACCAGTATATTGATCCTGATACTGATGAGTCAGTAAACATTGGTGAGCCTGTTTCTTTCGGTCAAACAACCGGATGGCAGCCTGTAAAGGTTATCAAGGCTGTTTTTAACTCATCAGGCTCGAGACTTATTCAACTGAGAATTAAAGTTGTTGATGCAGGTGGAAATATTACAGGAGACCTGCAGGTAAGGAATTCTGCCGGTAACTTCGTGAACTATACTGGTTCTGCAACCCTCTTTATAGGTCGCAGATACCATCATATCATGGCAGGCTACAGAGCCGCCGTACCGATCTCGTCGGTAAGGGTCTTTACTGCACTTTAACAGTCTGACTGTGCTTGACAAAAGGCTGTCACAACCAGATTGCGACAGCCTTTTGTTTTTTTAAATACTGATAATTACAACTAAACAGACAATATCAATGAAAATAGTCTCCAGACTTGTATATGTGCTGCTGCCTGTTGTGACAGTTTTAATGACAGCAATTTCATGCATAAAAGGACCGAATGATAGCCTTAAGTTTGCATTCCTTACCGATTTACATGTTACACCCGGATCGGCGAATGCCGGGATGCTCAGACTGGTTGTTGAAGAAATAAACGGTTCCGACGCAGACCTGGTGGTAATTACCGGCGATCTTACCAATGCAGGTTCTGATGCAGAACTTGAACTGGTAAAGAGTATCCTTGACAGTTTACAGAAAACCTACCTGATAATACCGGGCAATCATGAAACCAACTGGTCGGAAAGCGGGGGACTTAAGATTACTGAACTATGGGACGATGACAGGTTCCTTTATGAAACCGGCAATTACCTGCTAACCGGATTCAGTACCGGTCCTTTTATGAAAATGAGTGACGGACATGTAAAGAGGGAGGATATTCAGTGGCTGGGCAGCGAACTGACAAAATACAAGGGTAAGTCGAAGAAGCTGCTTGTCTTTGCGCATTATCCGCTTGCTGAAGGACTCGACAACTGGTTTGACGTCACCGGCCTGCTTAAAGAACACAATGCTCTTGCTGTTTTTTGTGGCCACGGACATCGTCTGGGACTTCATAATTTTGACGGAATACCTGGTGTAATGGGCCGCGCCCTTATGCAGGGCAATCCCCCTGTAGCAGGATACAATATAGCTGAAGTAAGAAACGACTCTCTTTTTGTTTCGGAAAAGCTTCTGGGAATAGATTCAATTGGTAAGGTCATCGGCATAAGCCTTATTAATCCGGTTGAAATCAGTTCTCTTCCCGTATCTTCCCGTCCCGATTACAGTGTTAATGATCTGTATACTTATGTCTTTCCATCATATGAATGGGCAGATACAGCCTCAATAATGGCCGGCGTATGCCTGGCTGGTGACTCAGTTTTCGTATATGCAAATTCATTGGGATGGGTAAAGGCAGTAAATCATTTAGTTGACACTATAGTCTGGCAGAAGCGATTCTCCGGCACTCTTTTCTCGACCCCTGCTGTTGCGGGCAATGCAGTAGTATTCGGATCACTGGATGGTAATATCTATGGGCTTGATGTCAGTAATGGAGACATACTCTGGAGTGTTGATGCCGGAACGCCTGTGCTTGCGTCTCCTCTTGCTGACGGACCGGATGTATATATTGGAGGTGGCACTGCAGCATTCTACAGAATTGATGCTGCGACAGGTGATATAATATGGTCGTTTGCCGGCATTGATGGTCTTATACAGGGTAAACCGGCACTATCGGGAGATAATGTTGTCTTCGGAGCGTGGGACAGGCATCTGTATAACCTTTCGTCAGCTACGGGAGATCTGAAATGGAAGTGGAACAACGGAAGGGTGAATGAACTCTTTTCTCCGGGAAACATAGTGCCGGTTATAAGCGCAGGCAGAGTCTTTATTGTTGCCCCCGACAGGTATATGACTGCAATAGATATTGTAACAGGGCAGGAGGCATGGAGAACGGCAAAACATCAGGTACGCGAATCGATGGGTATATCTCCCGACGGAAAGGAGGTCTTTGTTAAACTGATGAATGATTCAATAGTTTCAGTATCGGCTGTAACGAGAGAATTTAAGACACTGTGGGCCGTTGATGCCGGCATTGGTTATGATCATAATCCGTGCCCTCTTCTGTCAGATGATAATTATGTTATCGGGGCAACCAAAAACGGACTGGTGACAGCTATAGACAGAAAGAGCAAATCAGTCGCCTGGATGCATAAAACCGGAAACTCATCGGTAAACAACCTGGTATTTGATGCATCAGGAAATATCTGGCTCTCGTTACCAGAAGGGAAAATTATCAGATTAGCAAACAAATCAATCAAATCAGACTAATCAAAGAATCATCACTTTCTCACATTCTCCGATTCTCACATTATCCGTATATTTGCCGCAACGGTCACTATAAAATATTTATGTCATGAGTAAAGTATTGCTTATCGGGGCAGGAGGTGTAGGTACTGTTGTTGCCCATAAGATGGCCTCCCTGCCTGAGATATTTTCTGAGGTGCTGATTGCAAGCCGCACAAAATCAAAATGTGATGCAATTGCTGAAAAGATTGGTAGTGAAAGGATTAAAACAGCTAAGGTGGATGCGGATAATGTGCCTGAACTGGTCTCTCTGATAAAGACATTCAAACCTGATTTGGTGGTCAACGTGGCATTACCATACCAGGATCTTCATATTATGGATGCCTGTCTGGAAACGGGAGTATCATATCTTGATACAGCCAATTATGAACCCCCTGAAGAGGCTAAATTTGAATACAGCTGGCAATGGGCATATCAGGACAAATACCGTGATGCCGGAATAACGGCGATCCTGGGATGCGGTTTTGATCCGGGTGTGACCAGCATATTTACTGCCTATGCTGCTAAGCATCACTTTGATGAGATTCATTACCTCGATATCGTCGATTGTAATGCAGGAGATCACGGAAAGGCCTTTGCAACAAACTTCAATCCTGAGATTAACATCAGGGAGGTGACTCAGAAGGGTAAATACTGGGAAGATGGCGAATGGATATACACAGAGCCTCATGAGATTCATAAACCTCTTAATTATCCCGAAATCGGGCCCAGGGAGTCATACCTTATCTACCATGAGGAGCTGGAGTCCCTTGTGAAGAACTTCCCAACCATAAAAAGGGCCAGATTCTGGATGACATTCGGCCAGGAATACCTTACCCATCTCAGGGTCATACAAAACATCGGCATGGCCGGTATTGAGCCGGTGATGTTTGAAGGAAGGGAGATTGTGCCGATTCAGTTCCTTAAGGCTGTATTGCCAAATCCGGGAGACCTTGGGGAGAACTACAAGGGCTGGACATCGATTGGCTGCCGTATAAGGGGGGTGAAGGATGGAAAAGAAAAAACCTACTATATATACAATAACTGCAGCCACGAAGAGGCTTACAGGGAGACAGGAACTCAGGCCGTAAGCTACACAACCGGAGTCCCTGCTGCTATAGGTGCCATGATGTATCTTAAGGGATTATGGAGGAGGCCTGGTGTCTTTAATGTGGAGGAGTTCGACCCTGATCCGTTTATGGAACAACTCAATCTTCTGGGCCTTCCCTGGGTAGAACTACATGGCGTTGATCTGGAACTCTGATGATTTACGATTTACGATTTGCACGGAACCAGTAACCAGAACCGAGACCGGCGAAAGCCGGGCGAGATCACGACCGAAGGAAGTAAACCAGTAACCAGTAACCAGTAACCAGCAACCAGCATAATGCCTATTGATTACAGTAAAGTGCCTTCTCCCTGTTATGTGATAGAGGAGAAGAGATTGAGAAGGAATCTCATACAGATTAGTCACATAGCCCGTGAGAGTGGAACCGAGTTTATCGTGGCATTCAAGGGATTTGCCATGTGGAGCGTATTTCCGATACTCAGGGAGTATATATCAGGTGCTTCTGCCAGCAGCCTTAATGAAGCAAGGTTGTGTTTTGAGGAGATGAAGAGTCCGGCCCATACCTACATGCCTGTTTATGATGAGAAAGAGTTCGAAGAGGTTTTAGGGTATAGTTCGCATATCTCTTTTAATTCTCTCAACCAGTATAGCAGGTTTTATCCTATTATAAAGGCATCAGGCAGAAAGGTTTCTGTCGGATTAAGGATCAATCCTGAGTTCTCTGAAATTGCCTATGGCTTGTATAACCCATGCAGTCCGGGATCACGACTTGGAATTACTGCAGAACAATTGAAGGATAAGTTGCCTGAAGGTGTGGAAGGTCTTCATTTTCACGTCCTTTTTGAGTCGGATTCATTTGTTCTTGAAAAGACACTCCGTGTTGTAGAGGAAAAGTTTGGAAAATTCTTCGGCGATATTAAATGGATCAACATGGGAGGAGGCCATCTGGTTACCCGAAAGGGATATGACACCTGCCATTTGATCAAGATTCTTGATCAGTTCCGGAAGAAACACGGTCTGAAAATTATTCTCGAACCAGGTTCAGCTTTTGCATGGGAGACAGGAGAACTTGTCGCCACGGTTGAGGATATTGTAGAAAACGGAGGTATATTGACAGCAATGCTTAATGTCAGTTTTACAGCTCATATGCCTGACTGTCTCGAAATGCCCTATAAACCATCCGTGTTAGGTGCTACTGACCCTGTCGCCGGTAAACCCACCTACCGTCTGGGAGGAAACTCCTGTCTTTCAGGTGATTTTATCGGTGACTGGTCATTCGATACGGAACTGAAACCAGGAGACCGGATCGTATTCCTTGATATGATCCACTATACGATGGTGAAGACAACTACATTCAATGGTGTAGCACATCCATCGATAGGTATATGGAGCAATGACGATACCTTTCGCATTATTAAGGAGTTTGGATATGAAGACTATCGAAACAGATTATCATAAGAAAACGGTATCAGGTATCAGGTATCAGGTGTCAGGTATCAGGTGTCAGGTGTCAGGTATCAGGTGTCAGGTATCAGGTATCAGGTATCAGGTATCAGGTATCAGGTGTCAGGTATCAGGTATCAGGTATCAGGTATCAGGTATCAGGTATCAGGTGTCAGGTATCAGGTATCAGGTGTCAGGTATCAGGTGTCAGGTATCAGGTGTCAGGTATCAGGTATCAGGTAACCAGCAACCAGCAACCCGTAACCCATAACCCGTAACCCGTACCATGATCAGTAAGATAACCGTAGTAGCCCTTTATGCCATTCTTGTTGTCAC